>OGZI01000045.1_pt1 | contig 153471 bp, 134 predicted proteins | sample 1576711 | NCBI WGS metagenome assembly OGZI01 (sample SAMEA3541482, study PRJEB24748) | human gut metagenome | biome: human gut; feature: human-associated habitat; material: faeces | place: China | collected 2012
AAACTTTTGTAAACATCTAAATATATAACCAAATCACGGAATACACTGAAAACCTGAATTAAATAGAAAAATAATTTATGAGTTTGGGGCGTGCACTAATCAACTTCTTATTTCAGGACAGTTTAGATATTTTAAAATTAACGACATTGTTTTTATGAGCGGACGGGTTGTCATGAACGCCAAACTGGCAGAAATAGACTTTCTTCCGTATCAGGCAAAGGATTCCTATGATTTTAGTTCCTGTGGATACTATACCGATGATACTAACATAGCCGGGTATGGCCATGGACGAGCGCAAAAGGGGACTAGCGCATGTTCTCTTTGGTTTAATGGACCAGTTACATATGGAGCCGTTAATTTTTACTATCGGACAAACGGTATTAAAGGAAAAAATTTTGATCAGTATACAATTGAATTATAGGTTAATAACCTATAGCTAACCAATAGAATGTTTTCTCGGGATATGTGCACCCGACATATGTGCCACTATTTGAATGAGAATAGTAATTGAATACTTTATCCCACTTTTGAGTCTCTCCAGTTCCAATAAATTCAGTACAAGTAAAGAAGTAATCTCCGTTGCTAAAAGTCTCTGGAAAAGTGACATATGCAGAGTAAACCGCGGCAGGGTCAGTTGTTTTTGGGGTCTTGCCTTTTCCCCAGAAAATCTTTAGTCCATTGGGAAGAATAAATTTTCCGGTTTCGGTTTGGATCAATTTTCTATTTAATTCACCAACTTCATCCTTCACCTTCCCCAAATTCGGCAGCACTTCAAACAGCGGTTCCACCGCTTCCACATTCAGTCCATTCAGTTTCACCCGATACAGCGGATACTGCCTGAGCGTCTCGCCTTCATACACATTTCCTGCGGTATAATCCGGGTCTTTTGCCACTTCTCCCGGTACTCCCTGGATATAATGGAGTTTCATGTTTTCAATGGCTCCATTTGCTTCTATCTGCGCGACTACCAGATCATTCCGCAACTGATTCTGCGTGCCATTATTAATCGTAATGTCCTCATATTCCCCAAACGGAATGCGTCCGACTGCTCCTCCTACTACCAGTGCTCCGTCATATACCCGAAGCAGGTTATTGGAGATCAAAGTTGCTTTTAACTTCTGTCCTACATTTACGACTCCATCCATACCGATAACTGCTTCCCATATGGCTCTGTCGTCTGCTGCGTTAATGTGTGCTTCCGCCTGAGGCGGCGTTTCAATTGTAATTCCTTTTAATCCCATATTATTCACCAACCTTATATTCTATAGTTTTATTGTTAACATCGAGTTTCAATATTTTGCCTGTTACAGGCTGTTTCATGTACAATCCTGTGATTCTCTCGCGGCCGCCCACGATATCTCCGACTGCCACTTCGATATCCTGGATTGTTATACTTAGTTCCTTATAGTTTCCTGCATCTTTCAGTTTTTCCGTACCGTCTTCAATCATCTTTGCCCGGTCGGATTGGCTTGTTACCTCATACACTGCCGCCCTTTCGTCTGCTCCGAAGAAGGACTGCTTTTCGCTGACATTTCCTTCTTCATCCGCATACAGATGGACTGTGATTAATTTTTCTTCCTTATCCTTGCCATAGCAGACCAGATGATTGGTTCCCATCTGATAATCCCGTGTGGTAAAATGCACTTTATTGTCATTGCTATATTCTATATTTTCTGAATAATCCACGATGGGCACCGCCCGGATCACTACGCATCCGGAAAACTTCTGCTGTTCATAGACAAGTTCCAGTTTTGCTCCTGCGGACTTCAGCATCCCGGTCAATCCTTCCAGACCATCCACGTAGCCATCCATCTCATAGCCTTGTATCTGGATGCCGCTGTCAACATCATCTACCTGCATCAGGCCGTCAAACCATCCTTCTGTCAGGACTGCCAATACTTCATTGGCTTCTCCAGATATGGTTAGTTTTTCCTGTCCCTTTTCTGGGCAAATGATTTTCTGCTGCATCAGTCCTCTCCAGGTATAGCCTCTTAAGAATACGGAGTCTTCATAAGTCGAGGTCTCTTTATCTTCGATTAGACCTCCGTATTCGGTGCCTGGCAGGTAGATCCGATCCCCCAGCTGATATCCTAGATTCATATATTCGGAAAACGCCATCTGGAGTTCAAAATCATTGGTATCTCCCAGATCAATGTCCAACTGTGCAGATTCTGTCAGAAATCCTTTTTCCTGCCCTCTGCTGTTGGCAATAATCATATCTTTTATGCACATCTTGGCTGGCTCCTTTCCTGGAACAGGATAATGTCAAATCCAAAATCCCCGTTCCATTTTACCCGGCTCATGCCCTGTGGAATTCTGGCAAAGATATTCTGTTCTTTCTCTCTGCTGTTAAATGCATTTTCCCTGCTGCCGTCTGTCTTCGTAAGTATAATCGTTCCCTGGGAACTATCTATTGTCACGTACTCTCCTGCCTCGATCTTCATATTCACCTGATATAACTGGTCTCCTATGAAAACCGCCGGGCTTATGGCAGGTCCGAATATCACCATGCGGAAATCCGTTTCCGTATAATGTTCATTTAGTATTGTCATATCTGACAGACCGTTAGAGTAGCGGTATGGATAACGCAGTGGATATCTCTTGTTATCCCTTGACATGGTATCTGTCGGCTCATAATGCATCTCTTTTTCCTCTATCCAATAAGGATAGTCCGTGGTCACCGCAAGTTCTGTCACCGCAAGCACATCCGACTCCCATTCCGTCTTTTTGGACTCAGTAATGTAACATTTTAGATACTGCTGGTTGAAGTACAGCCTGCCTGGCACGCCGGCCAGTATGTCTTTCTCAAATATCTCTGTCACCAAGTCCAGTGCTCTGTGATATTCCGCTTTTGACGCAAATACCTCAAAGGTAACACTTTTCTCATGGATCTCCTTTTCAAACCCGGTAATCTGGTTTGCAGATGACAGGGCGTTCCACTTATAATCCAGCAGATCTCCCGCCAGCAAATGATAGGGTCCGCTCTTTAGATCCACCACCTCGCCAAAATGATTCTTATAATACACATTCATCATACTGTCACTGGCACTCCTTTCTTTAATGCTCTGTTTACCTGACGTCCATTCAGGAATACAGGCCTGTCTGTTCTTTCATTGTTGATCTTTCTCTGCCGGCGTTCGAACTCATCAAAGTCGAATCCCTGCATTGCGCTGCCGCCGGACAGGATGGAATTCTGATAAGAGATTCCGCCTCCAAAGGTGGACATAGCCACGCTTGCCTGGCCTTCCAGCGTCTTTAACGCCTGCCCCAGTCCTTTCTTCATTTCTCCCAAAGGAACATTGGATTCAAATCCGATTCCCATGCCTAATGCCATCATCTTGCCTATTTTGTCACGGAAAACTCGGGATGGGGAATTGATTTTAAATAAGTCTCTTATTGCGTTAAATGCTTTGTGTCCCACATCCACTACCATATCGAGCAGCATGGAGGCAGCCTTTCCAATACCATTCTTGATACCTTCGATAATATCGTGTCCTACCGCCCCCCAATCAACGCTGCTAAAGGAAGATTTTATTGAATCAATAATCTGCGGTATCGCATCAATAATTTTCGGTATCGCCTCCACCAATCCAATAGCCAACTGACCAATCAACACTATGCCTGTCTGGATAATCTGAGGAATCATCGTCAATATTCCAGTCAGCAGACTCTGAATTATGCCCGGAGCCATTGCAATCAATATTGGTATTGCGTTAATCAGTCCTTGCGCCAATCCCATAAGTAAAGTTAGGCCCGAACTGATCAACTGCGGGATATTGTCAAGCAGTCCTTGGATCAATGTTAGTATTAATGTAATCGCTGTCGGTACCAGCATAGGGAGTTGTGCCGCAATTCCTTCAATCAGCCCGGATAGTATACTGAATCCTCCTGCTAAAAGGGCCGGTAGATTGGCCGTTATCGCCAACATCAGGCTATTAAGAAGTAGTGCTCCTTGTTCCATCAATGCGGGCAATGCTTCTACAATTCCATTGCACAGATTTGTAATAATCTCAGGACCTTTTGTCATCATCATCTCCAGCAATCCATCAATCTCATCACCATATGCCTGGTGCAACAGGCCTAAACCAGCGACAACCAGTCCGATACCTGCGCCTATCCCCATTAATTTGAGGAACCCCATCCCAAAACTAGCTGCTTTATCCAAAACAACTGAAAAAGACGAACTAACCTCCGTTCCCCATTTTCCTAAATAGGAGCCTATTTCCCCTAACTTGCCTGTAAGTCCTTGGAATTTGGATAAAACTTTCCCACCAAAGGCTCCAACTTTCTCCCCTATTGATGATACGGTTGAGCCTATTTTATTCGCAGTCTCTATCACTTTAGGGGCAAAGTCTTGTATCGGCTTTATCAGTACTTTTGTAAAATCTGAAAAACTAGATCCTAAAAGTCCTATCTTATCTCCAATTCCCGAAAATATCTCTGGGATTTTCATCATTCCCTTACCTATTTTGTCTACTGCTCCTATCGCATTGCCAATGCCACCAGTCACAATCCCTACTGCACCTTTTACACTTTCATAACCTGCAATTACGCCTAATATATTCGGCATTACGCCTGCCATGTCTGAACTGAGCGTATCAAATGATACTCCGGTTTTTGACAATGACTCTGCCAATTGGGCAAATATGGTATTTGCGTTTGTTACAATCTTTCCCATATTATCTACTATGCCGGTAATGTCATCTAACGCTTTGTTTGTCTTTTCTTCTGCCATGTTATCATCCTTTCTTGATTAACACGGCTCACTGGCTCACATATGTCTTCTTCTAATTTTTTATTCTGATTTCTACCTCTCTCCCGCACTTCTTGCATCGGATATACACTCCGCTGCACTGTGCGGTGTTGTCATATATCAATAGTTTCTGCCCGCATTCTTGATTGGGGCAGCGGTACCATTTCCGCACAACCGGAATCTTCAGCACCTTTTCAATCTGCTTTGTCATGAGAATAATTCTCCTATCTCATAATCGGATACGCTGCCCTTCTTTCTGTGGAGCGCGACCCGTTTCTTGATCTCTTTTACCCGCTTTCTTTCTTCCTTGTCTTTAATCGAATTCAGATCTGCTTTGCGGTACATCATTCTTTGCTTAATCTCCGCCTGCTCCGGCAGGCCTTCGAATAGAATCAGGAATTTCCACCAGTGCATGTACCTCACCCGTTCAAGGTCAATGCCATAGTACTCCAGGAAAGCAGCGAAGATGCAGCCGGCATCTTCGGTGTATGAAAACACCGGCTCGCTTTCGCTTTTTGAGGAATCAGTCTTCTTTGGCTCAGGGTAAAGCACATTGCCTGCCAGGAACTCTCCCAGTTTATATATTGCTTCTTCCGTATCTTCCGGGCAGTCGATATACCACTGCAATAAGAGTTCTGCCTTCTTTCTGCCGGGAACTCCCTCGTCATCCAGAAGTTCTACCAGTTTGATCCATTCCCGGAAATCTGTCACAATGCGGTACCGCTTGCCTCTGACTTCCACATAGTCAGGAAACTTTTCATATAAAGGGTTCATAGGAATCACCTGTTATGATGCTGCCCTTTCTGGCCGCCTTGCCTCTGCTGCGTATTACGGTTCGCAGTTACATAATATTTGCTATAGCTTTGATCCATCCGTCTGCCTTCCTGTTCTCCAAACCGGGAAAATGATTCTGCTGACTGGATCGCCAGTTCCAGGCTGACTCTTCCTTCATACATCTTTTCACTGGTTCCCGGGCCAAATATATGGTCAAAGAACTGGGCAAAACAGTCTACCTGCGCGCGGATAATGTCGCTTTTCTTTCCCACCTTTGGGGTTTCTTTGCTCTGGATGACCAACTGCTCCTGGGCTTCCTCCAGGGCGTCCATGAAGTCCGCATCTGTAAAGTCAATCTCTTGTTCAAATGTTCCGAATTTCCACAAACTCATCTAACTGATTCCTCTCTTTCTCTTAGGCTTCTGCCGGGATCTCGCCCTCTACGAATGTGCATGTCTGCCATTTATCTGTCGTTGTGCAGTATCCTTTTACGATTTCAGATACAGCCTTAAAGTTTCCGCTGTAGATCAGGGCATCCGTGCCGTCTCCTGTCGTATCAGGAACTACGCTGTATGTACGCTTTCTGGCCGGATATTTGCCTCCTGCCTTCTCCTCGAATACATCCACGCTTACGATCTCTACCTGCGCGTCTACGCCCAGAAGCTCGTCGTCTGTAATATTGGCGATCTTTTCATGTACTGCATTGTTGGTATAGCGGTCAAATGCATACTCGATTCCGGTAGCATAGCCGACTACGTCAGTCCTCTCCGTTGCCTCATCGATATACTGGCGCGCGTATTCTTTTGCCTCCTTGCCCTCGATCAATGAGGTGAATCCGGTAATCCTGTCATAAGTTCCTTCTGCTCCTACCTTCATAAAGGCCAGTCTCTTGTGTCTTCCTACTAATTTCTGATTGTTTGTCATAATTCTCTCTCCTTCTACTTTTAAAAAATTTTTGCTGTCTTTTTTGCTGTCGCCATTTTTACATTCGCCTATCTGTTGTCAAGATAGACCATCCTGCATTCCATCAGATACTTCACGTATCCGGCTTCCCTGGAATCCAGGTATCCACTTTTTACCGTGTCGATTCTGACCGGCGTGACTCCTTCCATTTCCGGAAGGCTTCCATCCTGGCTCTGCTTCTCGAGCCATTCCTCCAGATACTGGCAGTTCCCGATGCCGTCAACCGTACGGCTTGCGTCTTCTGTATCCAGCGCTTTCATAGTTACGGTAAACCAGTACTGTTTCAGTACCTTCCCATCTGCATACTTCTTATAAACTGGCTCTCCTTTTGCCGTATTAACGGAATAGCCTTCTCCATCGGGAAGATAATCCTTATGGATAACGCTTCCGCTAAACACCGGACAGGTCGTCAGATATTCCCGTATGCTTTCCAAAATCGTCTTTTCCTGCGCCAACTCACCACCTCCGTATCATGCTTTTTACTTTTGGCAATATTGCTAATTGACTCTCCAGTTACATAATGCTATATTGTTTTTATCGAACATTAGTTCTGATCAGGTGATGGGTCATATCTTGTAAACAGCCATCGGAAGTTGTACTTTTCAAACAGGGTCTTGTGGATCTTATATGCATCCTCATAATAGAATCCCTTTTTGGTAGAGCCGTTCACGATGCTGCTGACCGTCTGATATTGACAGTCCAGAAGTTTTCCCATCTGCAGAAATGTAACTTTTTCTGTTTTCATTGCCTCAAGCAGATTTTGATAAACCAGCATTTTTTACTCCTTTCCAAGATTATTCAAATTCGTAGTTCCGAATTTGTTAACCTGATTATATTCTTTATTTCGTATTATGTCAATACGATAAATTCTGATTTCCGTATTTATTCGGTTTTCCGAATTTTATCATTTACAAAATATGTTCAAGAGTATATAATGAATCTATATACCTTGGAAAGAGTATAAAATGAGGTGGAATTATGGATAAAGCAAGAATCCTAGAACAGTTGATCAAGGAACAGGGCTATAATCTAAAATCTTTCGCCGCCAAGTGCGGCATGCCCTATACAACCTTATATGGGATTATTAAGAACGGAGTAGGACGCGCCAGCGTCAACAATGTCAACCTAATATGCCGGAATCTGGGAATCGAGATGAAAGACTTGGAGGCAATGGCAAAGGGTACCCCTGTCAAAGAATACGAGCCTACTTATGAAGATGTGGAACATCTGATCGCAAGGAATGGAAAGGAATTTTCCACAGAACAGAAGATGCGCCTGATCAAGCTGCTGTCCGAAATTGATTCATAAAGGACTGGTTTTATTGGCTGATACAAAGATTATCGCCGCAACTTTAGAAGTGTTTCAGGAGTGCGAAGTGCGCTCTTTTCCGGTGGACTGCTGCAGTCTGCTTCGGCACTATGGATATAAGGTATACACCTATAAGGAATTAAAAATGAAGAATAACGAATTGTATGAGATGTGCATGGGCTATTCCGACGATGCATTTCAAGATGGATGCACCGGCATCATTGCCTACAATCAGGACAAGCCTGCCGGAAGAAGCCGTTTTTCCTTGATGCATGAACTGGGCCACCATGTCTTTGCACATGTAGGCAATTCTGCCCGGAATGAGCGGGAAGCCAATGCCTTTGCCAGCAATCTTCTGGCTCCACGCATGGCAATTCACCACGCCCATTGCCATTCTGCTTCCGATGTGGCACATATTTTTGAACTTTCCTACGAGGCCGCTTCCAATGCATTTGCCGACTATCAGAAATGGCACGCAAGGGTTGCCCGCTATTCCATGACCACGCTGGACCAGCAGATGTACCAGCACTTTTACCATTCATCCGCAGGACGGTTCGTCTGGAATATCCGTAGATGCCCTTCTTGCGGCAAGGCACTGTACAATCGGCAGGAATGCGGCTGCCAGCTAACTGCTTATCCGGAGTACATCCCTGCCTATAGGGCAGAAGATTCTTGGGACAGGGACAACGACCGGCAATTCAAGAAAGCGGTAAGCCGATGGCTGTATGAAGAATAGAAAACGGCTTTTCCACACTTCAACTTGTGGAAAAGCCGTTTGAATATTATGATCTGTCCATTGTTCTAACTTTATAGCCCATATTCCCGGTACATCAAAGCACGGAACGCCTCATCCTCGCTCACCCTTCTTATATCCTCCACCCGGTTGTCGTTAAGCAGCCTATAAATTAATGAGGTCAAACGCTTCTCTCTTTTCTTAGCCTCTTCCTCCAATTCGTCTGCAAACAGTTCCTTTAACGCATCGCACATATCTCTCGCCTCCTTCATCGCCTTCTGGTTTGCTCGTACCACCAGGTCCATTACCGCCTGATATAATTTTGAATCCTTATGCTCTTTATAATCCCTAATCAGCCGGTCTGTCTCCTTATCTGCCTTTATATCCGTCCTGAGGCTATTAAGCCATCGATTCTCATCGCTGGATAGTTCGTGGTTTAATATGATCTGAATCGGCAGAAACTCATTTTCCAGCCAATAGATTCCGTTCTCAATCTTTCTTACGGCAATCTTCCGCTCCTTCTTTAAGATTCTTAGCATCTCTCTTGGATAGTGGTTGCACACAAAGGTAATGGTAATCTCCTCCAACCGGATCTACCCCACCTTCTCCGTGTCTGACTGGTAAAAGCAGGCGTATCCGTAAACTTTATAAAAGTCGTTGATGCTCAGATAATCCCCCGGACTTTTATATTCGATCAGGTTATGCTTCCGAAAAATTCTCCCAATATTCTTGCGTACCGGGGAATCGGTCATTTTCTTTACAATCAATGTGTCTATACGCATCGGCTTCTTGCTCAATTCGTACTCCGGGTAGAACTCCAGATTCCCGAATTCTTCCTGTAATTCAATCTGCAATGCTGCGCAGAATCCCGGATGCCATTGTAAAACCTTATCTGTCATCTGGTACCTCCATTATATTTAATTTTTTCTTCTCTTGCAAGGTCAATGGACAGATTCATTCATAGGCATCACCACATTTCTGTCTGAATTACAAATCGGATAATCCTGACGAACGTCAGATTGGATTATATAGATAACTTAGAAACTAGATTTGTGAGATTACTGTAACATATTTCTCTGATATAGGCAATCCGTTTTACTGGTATGCCTGACAAGCCTAGTGAATATGTCCAGCAGAACATTTCAACATATCAGCAAAGTTTACAACATTTTGGAGCATCAAAAAGGAGCAGGTTTTAAGCACCTGCTCCTTGCAAATATTCGAAATCTAAAACTGCGCATAGATGAATCCGCCCGTGGTGGTCATCACATACCCGAACATGGGAATCCCGAACACTAGCATTCCATACACGGCCCACCGAATCACCAAAGGCTTCCTTCCCAGACTTTCCCGGATCTGAATTCCCCTCTCCTTTAAAAAACTGATCAGGAATACCACCAGGCAGCCCATCGCCAGGATCATATAATCCAGTTTGTCCAGTCCCAGCATCATCAGAGAGCCATCCGTAAGCGTGGCAAGGCTGAACCCTGTCACCGTGCTTTTCATCATGGCAAATGCGGCCGACAGGCTGACAGCCATGTCAAAGTACCAGCTGATATTCACCAGCAGGAAGGTTCGAAGGATCTGCACGACATGCCAGGCTCCGGACTTGGGATTGATATGGAACTTCTCAAATCCTTTTCGGTAAAGCGGGGCCAGCAGGCTGCTGACCGCGATGATCAGGCCGTTATACAGACCATAGGCAATGTATTTCCATGCGGCGCCGTGCCAGATGCCAACGACCAGGAAGACGATGATATTAGCGACACAGATGGGAACCACCCGCCCGGTCTTCTTGCCAAAGGCCTTTTTGGACCATTTGCCGAACTTGCCCATCCATTTAGACAGAGATACTGGATAAAAGATATAGTCCTTCATCCAGGTCCCCAGCGTAATGTGCCAGCGATGCCAGAAGTCTGTGATGGACGTTGCAAAGTAAGGCCGCTTAAAGTTCTGATCCAGTTCTACGCCAAAGAGCGCGGCAACACCCATGACTACATCCATGCCGCCGGAAAAGTCCATATACAGCTGGATGGAATACATCAGGACCGCAACGATATTCGTCACGCCGGAATACTGGGTATAGTTCTGGAACACCTGATTTACCACCACCGCTGCCCGGTCTGCCAGCACCAGTTTCTTAAAGAATCCCCATAGCATCAGCTGAAGCGCGTACTGGGCCTTCAGCAGATCAAAGGAATGCTGTTCATACAACTGCCTGGCCAGCCTGTCGAATCTGCCGATCGGCCCCTGCAGCAGCTGGGGGAAGAAAGATACGAACAAGGCAAATCGGAACGGATTCTTCTCAGCCTCATATTTTCCCCAGTATACGTCGATGATATATCCCATGGACTGGAATGTATAGAACGAGATTCCAAGCGGCAGGATCAGTTTCTGGAACGAGATTCCTGCATGGAATATAGCGTTTACATTCTCGATCGCAAAGTTGGTATATTTTAAGACCGCCAGCATGCCGAAGTTAAGCAGCAGGCACCCAATCAGGATTCTCCGCTTTCTCGACTTCGCCTCATTCCTGGGCAGTTCTTTGTGGTTCACCCGATCTAAGAGTCTTCCTGTCCCATAAGTGGTGATGGTGGTATAGAGCAGGAAGAACAGAATCTTGATTCCCGATGATGCATAGTAAATATAACTGAAGATCAGCAGCCATATCCACTGGAATCTTTTCGGAATCAGATAGTAGCCGATTACCGCGATTCCCACAAATATCAGGAATTCCATTGATATAAGGGACATGTTTCTCCTCCGCTATTTAGGCTTCCTGAAGACGCTGTACCATAGCCCACAGCGCCTGTGCCGAATTGAAATTCTCAGGCACGATATCCACAGGCGTGATCTCGATGTCAAATGCTTCTTCCAATTCTCCTACAATAGACAGGATCGCAAATGAGTCCAGCACTTCGTCATCAATCAATGTGGTACAGGTCTCATAGTCCGCATCCGGCTGGATGTCATTTAAGATTTCCAATAATTTTTCCATATTCTTTCTCTCCTATTTTATCGTTTCCTTTTAATTTTCTTTTTTTGTCTCATTCTCAGACAGATATTTTCCCAGCTCTGCGCTGAATCTTTCTGCCTCTTCGCCGTACATATGGCCGTCATAGTCCCAATAACCTTCCATGCTCCGATCGATGTTCAGTCCATCATCAAAATTAAAGTTCTTGTACGGGACTTGATATTTCTTGGTCAGGGCTTTAAAATATGCATCCGACTGCCGGAAGCTATCCGGCATATTCGCTATCGTGTCCGCAGGGACCGGCAGAGTAATCACTTCCAGCTCGATTCCCTCTTCCTTGCAGAATCTGACCATTTTTCTGAAATACTCAAGCGCCGCCGGACGTATCTGTCCTTCGTCCCAGGGAACATTATTGAAAGTTCCCTTATCCGCCCCTTCGACTTTGTCCTGATAAAGGAATCCTCGGTCCGCATAATGACCGCCAGGCACGTCCAGGATCTTCGGGTCATGCGACTGATATGCGGGGCTAAGCTTCTTCTTGGCCGTTTCCTTGGCTAGAAGGAGATTATTCTTATAGTAACTCCAGGGAAACAGCGTTCCTCTGAATTCTAGTTCCATGATCTTATTTGCAAAGTATTCTGCCTTATTTAGCGACCATGGGAACTCCTTATAAAAGAAAATGGACGTAGAGCCAAGTCTCTGGTCCAGAATCCAGTAAGATGGATCCAGTTCATAGATGATTTTCTCTGGCTTCTGCTTTCTGCAGGCTTCCTTCATCAGATAATAAGTATCCACCGGATACTCGTCTGCCATGCACAGGTTGAAACTCTTCTTTCCTGTCACCTCGTCGACTTTCCCGGGGCTGATCCCATACTGTCCATGAGAGGTGCCGATGAATAGATAGTCAAAAGGCCCTTCTTCTTTTACTTTATGCAGATTCATCCACACCACGTTAGGCGGCATGGTAATCCAGTTCAGGCATCCGGACAGTACCTCGCAGATAGCCAGGAACAGGATGATCCTTATAATTTTAAATCTTTTTTTACTTTTCATGTCTATTGTTCTGCCTCTATACAATTGATCTCGTCCGTACTTCGGCGTCTTCTTGCCACTTTGATGCCTTCGTTTTTTGAATAGAACAGGATCTGTGGAAGGTCCCTGCTCAGAAACAGATACATGCCTTCCGTCACAGAATAGGCCCCCGTACGCTCAAATACCAGTATATCTCCAATCTTCGCCTCCTGCAAGGGCAGATTCTTCACAATCACGTCATTGACGGTACACAGCGAGCCGCATACGTTCCACTCCGTTACATCCTTTTGACTAATATCCTCCTGCTTACTGCCTTTATCCACAGATACTTCTTCATATCTGCCCTCTTCCTCGTGATACTGACGATAATGAGGGTGCTTCATTGCCATTGCCTGACCAAAATAGGTGAGGTGATGGATGCCTCCATCCACGATACAGTACTTCTGTCCCATATTTACCTTCTGATCCACGATGGCGGTCAGGTAGCATCCGCAATAAGCGGCCAGATACCGGCCCATTTCCAAAGTAATCTTACCCTGGAATCGAAGTTCTGAAAGAAATCCTGCAAATTCCTTCAGCATGGCTTCATCATCAACTTCTTCGTCTGTAGAAAAATATGGCACATAGAATCCAGGACCATACTCCAATTCTTCTGCCTCGTACCCATAGGCTTCTTTCAGCATGGCTATCAATTCATCCAGATGCGCCAGTTCCTTCTTAAGTTTTGCCAGTTTCTTTTTCTGAGTTCCGGAATAATGCTGCAAGCCTATGATATTTATATGGGAATACTCGTTTCGCCGCTCTATGATCCGGCAGATCTCTGCCTCATCCATCCCGAACTGGTTGCCGCTGGTCACGCGGATCAGTGCCCGGATACGGATGCCTTCCTTGCAGGCGCATTGTTCCAGAAGTTCCAGATGACTGGCGGACTCTATGGTATAGGTTCCCTTATCCCCATAGTTGCGCATAGCATGGGCAACGTCCTTCTCCTCCTTATACACGCCGGAGAGCACGATCTGTTCCATGGGGATCTGGCACATCTCGCAGATGCCAAACTCCCCTGGAGAGCAGACTTCATATTTATCAACCACGTCCTTTAAAGGCTTTACCAGAAAAGGATTGGCTTTCATAGCATAGCAGAGGCTTGCCTTTCCTCCAAGAATTTCCCGGATCATGGCAATTCTTATTTTCAACTCATCGATATGGAATACATAGAACGGCGTCTCATATTTTCCGGCAATCTGCCTTAATAGATCTCTATCCATGCAATCCCTCCTTATACTGCGTTTTCAGTCCTTTGCGGTCGATCTTTCCATTATTTGTAATCGGAAGCCGGTTCATCTTTATGAATACATTTGGTACCATGAACGCTGGCAAGGCCGTCCCCAGGCTTTTGACAATCTGGCGCTTTTCCAATTCTCCTTCATAGAATGCCACGATTTTGTTCTTCTCTTCATCATAGATGCAGCACCCGCGCCTCATTCCTTCCACCCGCTCCAAGGCAGTCTCGATCTCTCCCAGTTCGATCCTGTGGCCCATGTGCTTAATCTGGTAATCTTTCCTGGATGCAAAATACAGATACCCGTCTTCTCCATAGTAGCCCAGATCTCCCGTCCGGTAGATCGGCTCCAGATACTGCCCATTCAGAGGATTCTGCATAAACACAGCCTTCGTCTGCCTGGGATCATTATAGTACCCCAGCGAGAGCGCCGTGCCGGATACGCAGATTTCTCCTTTCTTAGAAGGCTCTGTAACCAGGCGGTCTTCCTCATCCAGAAGAAACACCTTCTCATTGGGAAACGGCTGGCCGATCGGCAGGTTCTCGCCTGGCTGAAACTCCCGGTCTATCTTATAGTACGTGCAATTGCAGGTAATCTCCGTAGGACCGTAAACGTTGGCATACCTGGCATCCGGCAGGTATCGCTTCCACTCGTTCAGATGCTTTACGGGCATTACCTCGCCGGAGAAGATTACCTTGTCTACCTTGGAAGGCACCTTGTACTCGAAGCCTTTCAGCGTCGTAATGATACACAGCGCGGAGACGGCCCAGATCAAGGTAGTCACTTCCCGTTCCACCAGATAGTCCAGCAGTTTCGTGGGAAACGAAAAGAGTTTCTTAGGGATAATCTGCATGGCAGCGCCTGTCTTAAGGGTGGAATAGATATCCTTTACCGATACGTCAAAATCAAACGGCGCCTGATTTCCGATCACATCTTTGTCGGTAATTCCAAAAATCTCCGTAAAATCTTCCATAAAGTCAATGACCGACCGATGGCTTACCACCACGCCTTTGGGAATGCCTGTAGAACCGGAGGTGAAGTTGGCATAAAGCGGATCAATGTCAAGCCTCTGGCTTCTGATTTGCTCCAGAAGTACGGGGTCTTCTTGCGTCTTTACTGCCTCTTCTATATCTATGACCACTCCTTCAAAGCCCAGGCCATCCAACTGCTTTTTATACTTTAAATCCGCCACCAATACCCTGGCCTTTAGCGTGTCCAGGATCTGCCTCAGCCGTTGGGACGGCAGTTTCGGATCCAGGAGCACATAAAAACAGCCCCCATATACCGCGCCCATAAAGGAATAGATCGCATTTACGCTCTTCTCCATCAATACGGGAACCGGCATCCTGGGGCTTACCTTCTGTGCAAGACAGGTTCCCACGGCCCTGGCTCTCATCTTAAGTTCCGCATAAGTGCAGGATGCCCCTTCATCCGCGAAGGCTGTCTTGTCCGGAAACTTGTTTTCGGATCGTTCCAGATACTCTAATATATTTCGAATCATATTTTCCCCCTGATTATATAACATTCTTAATATGCTATCTAGTTTATACGATACTGGAGAAAATGTCTATTACATCCATAAAATCTTAATAATTATCCGGCGGAAAAGACCCGATACCCTGCGCCCATCCATAGATGAATTGGCGCCCCTTTTCGGGACATATAATGCCAGGGTATCAAGCTATAACTGTATTTTCACTATGGTATTATCCCAGTGCTTTTTATTCATTGGCCTTTTTCCGATAACTTCTGTAATTATAGAGTTCCAGTTTTTCTTTCAGTTCCCTGCCCAAACGCTGCGCATAAGTACAGAATATGTTTTCTTCAAAATAAAGAATCCGATTCCTGGTATCTACTTTCCAGACTAGATCCAGATTCGCAAGCGTAGATGATTTTGTCTGAAAAAAATAGGGCGCGACCTTCTCATACAAAGGCTTTACATCCGCATGGATCTTGCCTGTGCCTTCTTTATGGACGACCTTGCAATAGTGGGAGGATTTAATGGTTTCAAAATAGTAGATATCTTTCAGCGACACTTTCATCCATAAATAATCCTCGCTCATAATATACATGTGCTTGCTCTCTTCCGTTGCTGCTCACTCCTTTAGCTGCCCTACACTAAGAAACCTTATTAGTATACCATATATAAAATACTATACATCTCCCTAAAACAGGTCGACTTTTCACATTATGTAGAATTTTGTCGCATTTTGTAGTATGAAAATATCATAATAGGCGGCCTATGCATATGCACAGGCCGCCTTTTCAACAGTCTTCCCTATTCGCCCAGGCCGCTCTCAATGGCTTCCACCATTGCCTTTAACGCCGCTTCTTCATCTTCCCCTTCACATACCAGTTCAATCTCGTCGCCCTTTTTGATACAGGCGCCAAGCACGCTTAAAACGCTCTTCGCGTTTGCAGTCGTATTGTCATACTCGAACGTCACCTTGCATTTAAAACTGCTGGCTGTATTGCAAAATATTCCAGCCGGCCGCAGATGTAGTCCGGTGGGGTTAATAATTGTAACTTTCTGCCTAACCATAATCTCCTCCGTTTATCCTTCTTGCTATACTATTCGCCAGCAGGAGCATTAGAATCCGCTTCTTCCAAAACCACCTCTACGCTGACTTCATTTACCAGGGAACACCCATCCGGAAGTTCCACGGTTACCGGTACCCGATAAGTTCCGGGTGCCGTGTAATCCTTCAAGTCTATGCTCACCTTCTTTGCGATGGAGAACACATCCAGAACCGCGCTGGGGCCTTTGATCTGTATCTCCAGATCTACTGTGCTGTCATAACTTACCTGCAGCCCATCGGTAAGGTTATTGACCATGATGGAACTGGTCGAGACTTCAAATATCTTCGCTCCCGGCTGCTCGATCGAAATGGACACCACCACATTGCTGGCATTCTCATCTGCCAGGGTGACTCCTTCCGGCAGATAGGGTGAGATATCTACCGTCTTTTCCGTCCTCTGGGTCAATTCAGATACCTTAAGCGCCTCCGCGGGGACATCAATCTCGGTCAGTCCCGCCAGATCCTTTTTCTCCCCGGATACCCGGACTTCCTGTGGCTCAACGGTAATTCCGCTTACTTTATAGCCTTCCGCCGCAGTTACCTGGGAAGTATCCAGCTTGACGGGTAAACTCTTGATCTGATAAAGAGTCACTTCTACGCTGACGCCATCCTTGCCCAGATTATTCGCCAGCAGCGTCTGGTCAATCACATTATTATTCGCGTCATACAGTACAAGTTTTGCCTCAAGGTTCGAATTCTCGGATAATCCTGAGACATCTACCTCGGCCACCACCTTATTGATGCTGTTGATCACCTTCTTAGGCCCTCTTAAGGTAACCTTCTCCGGATTCGCCGTCATCTCTCCTACCATATATCCTTCCCGTACCGTGCCGGTGGTAGTTGGAGTGATCGGGAAATTATTCTTTGCCTCGTCATCAATCTGTACTTGCAGATTCCGCGGCGTCGAGTAGGCCTTTTCATATTTGTAGCCCGGTATCGTCACCTCGATGGGAACCTGGGTTCCCAAAGTCAGTTCCTTCATATCTGCAACTGCCATAATGTCGTCCGCCTTGATATTATTAAGGACGGAACGTTTCGCAGTTACGGTAACGCTTACTTCCTGGGTATTGTCTATAATCTGGTAGGTTCTGTTGTTGTCCGTTACAATCTCTTCATTCATTACCGTGACAGGGATGCCGGAAAAGGTCTTATCCGTCACCGGATTGTCGATATTAACCACAATAAGCCACATAAAAGCGGCAATCAGAAAGGCTAATATCTTAAGACCAAGATTATCCATTAGTCTTTTTTTCATGCTTATGCCTTCCTTTCCATAATGCCGCTATTTTATTGACTTCTGCCTTTTTATCCTGAATGCTTGCTAATTTTTCCCTCAATTCTTTCTGGCTGATATTGCGGAACAGCTGGCCCCCCTGTGCCACGGATACTGCGCCCGTCTCCTCAGACGCCACGATTACCAGCGCGTCGCTTACCTCGCTCATTCCTACTGCAGCCCTATGCCTGGTGCCCAGGTCTTTGCTGATGCCCATGTTATCCGACAGCGGCAGATAGCAGGTAGCCGATACGATCCGGTCTCCCCGGATAATGATCGCCCCATCATGAAGCGGCGTATTGTGCTCAAATATGTTGATCAGAACCTGGCTTGACACAAGACAGTCCATCTGGATTCCCGTACTTTCATACTCGGTCAGACGGATTGCCTGTTCAACGACGATCAGCGCTCCGGTCTTAGCCTTTCCCATTACAAAGGCCGCTTCTACGATACTCTCTCTTGTCTCCTCGCTGAAACGTACCTTCTCCCTGTTCGTCTCAAAAGGCACCACGGAACTGAGAAACTTCTTTTCTCCCAGTTTCTCCAGGGCCCTCCTTAGTTCTGGCTGGAATACCACGATTGCTGCCGTCGCCATGACCGTTACGGCATTCTTGGCAAGATACAATATGGTATGCATCTTGAATATGGCGGCTAAAAGAATGAATGCAGCAAGCACGATGATTCCCTTTAGAAGCATCCACGCCTTCGTGTTCTTAATCCAGACCATGATCTGATATATCAGGAATGTAAGGATCAATACTTCGATCACATCGGTCAGCTGGATCTCCGGGAAATAAAACCCTGTGACATATTTTTCTGCAAATCTGGTGATCTGCTGTTCCATTCTTTCACCTCCTTCTTTCTATGATTCCTTTCCCCTTGAGGGAATGGCTTCCTCTTAATCTTTTAAATCCAAGTCTTTTCGAAGACTCTGGGTCAGAAGCATCTTATCTACTTCCCTCATATCATGCTTCTTTGCTGACGGCCCCTTCTTTGCAGAAGGCTTCCTTGGCGCTTTCTTCTGGGACGGCGCTGCTACATTCCTGCCCTGCCCTTTCCCTGATTTTCTGCGCACCTCTTCGGTATTGATGATCTCCGTCTCCTGCCTTTCATTGATCCTCTTCACCGTCTTCTCCGGTGTAGAGATGGAGACCTTAGGGATTGCTTTTACATAATAATAATATTCATCATCTTCAAACTGGAGATTCTCGCTTCTTGCATAATCCACCGTAAAGAAGAACAATTCCAGCACAAGTCCGATTGCGACGGCCGCAATACTTCCTCCGATCAAGGCTCCATAGGAAGTATGTACGCCAAGCGCAATGTCGCCGGCCGCGATCACGATGATGCTGGCAATCGCGCCTGTGATGATGGCGATCTTCCAGGCATGATCCATTGACTGCCTGCGTAAAGTATATACGACAAAGAAGCAGATGATGAATGCCACGATAATGACCCACATCTCTTTATTCTGGAAAACCTGCTTGGCATAATTGGCGACCTGGGTGAGCATTCCTTTTGCGCCTGCCCCCTCAATGGCGGCAGCCGACTTCTTCACATACTCCATCATGTAGAATACGATCGTTCCACATGCAATGGCAACCAGGCTTACCGGCGCTGCCACCAGGCCGCACGCGATGGGAATGACGTATGGAATCTTCAGCACGAAAGCCAGCGGCGTCAACAGCACGATCAGAGCCATCTTCGGCGTCAGTCTTAAATAGAAGATATACATGATCAAAAATACGATTGCCGTAACCGCCAAGGTTCCCAAGGATACCGCAAACATATGGGCCAGTATCAGAACCGTTGCCATTACGACGGTAACCATCAGTGGCAGGAAGGTACAGATGACTGCCAGGGCAAGGGATGCGACCGGCGATGCTGCGGCCTTCATAAAACCTACATTATGGTTAATTACTGAAAATGTTACTACAGCCAGGATAAACTGGAGCACCTTATCGAATATCTTGGAATTCCTTCCATATATCTCCTGCAGGCGTCCACGAAGCACATAAATACTATCCATCTATCTATTCTCCTTTTCATACATCTTTAGCAGTCTTGTCAGATCATGGTTATACTTCTTCACCCTTTGTCTGGCATCCCTGTGCTTTTGATTATAGATGTGGCTGGATATCACGGTATACAGGACCACCAGGAATACATAGCCTGCCAGAATAATCACCGCGAGCATTACGACAAGCCCGCTTGACATCTTCGAAAGCAGCTGCTCCATGCCTGCCAGCATAGCCAGCCCTACCACGCACACATAGCCAAACGTCACCCAGAGGAAAGAGCATATGCCATGCATGCTTGCATAATCTTTTCTGTAATATGCGCTGACCTTGAAATCTTCCTTTCCCTGCGTCTGTTCATAGAAAGCAAGACGGGTCATAAGCTTCACTTTTTTTTCGTCTAACATAATCCACCTCAAAATGTTGTCACTGTCATTTAAACATCATTTTTAGTATAACAAATATCAGTACCCTTGTCCAATACTTATAGTTAAAAAATAGACTTTTTCAACCCCTGCCCGCTTTAAAATATCTGCCGCCGCATCCATGGTGTTTCCAGTGGTGTAGATATCGTCCACCAGCAGTACGGTTGGCACTGGAACAAACCCGCGCCCAAGCGCAAAGGCCTTCCTTAAGTTTGCTTTTCTCTCCCCATGGCCCAGTGTCTTCTGGGGGCTTGTGGGGATCCTCCGGCAAAGGCTGGATGCGTCTACCGGTATCCCTAGCCTCCTGCCAAGTTCGCAGGCGACGATCTGCGCCTGATTGTAGCCTCTTTTTCTTCTTCGCGTTCGATGAAGCGGAATCGGAATGATCAGATCCGGATTCCATCTTCTGATGGACACAGCGAATTGCTCTGCCATTTCTTTGGCATACCAGGCTCCAAAACTTCTCTGATTGTGATACTTGAACTGATAGATAGACGTGCTGACCGGCTTTCTGTGAAGCCAGAGCGCAAGACCGCTGTCATAATGATGATGTGTATGCGAGCAGTCATGACAATATTCCTGCTCCATACGGGCAATCGGCTTGCCGCACCCTTTGCATCTTGGCTCATGGATCTTCAGTTTTTCCAGTTCTTTCCGACAGACACCGCAGATTCCCCGGCTGCTTGCCTTGCCACAGAATGGGCATATTTCAGGCCAGAGCCAGCGGAGGACAGTTTCATAGACTTTTCGTAAGATTGTCATTGTAATTCTTGGATTCGCTGTGCAAGGCTGGTATTGCGGTCCTGCTCATTGGTATTGCGTATCATCTCCTGGAATACCGAATCGCTTCCCACCAGAGTCACGCACTGCCTTGCTCTTGTAACAGCCGTATACAGAAGATTCCTGTGGTACAGCTGCCTAGGTCCCTGCAGAAGCGGTATGACCACTGCAGGATATTCACTCCCCTGTGATTTATGTATGGTAATGGCATAGGCCAGTTCCAACTCATCCAGTAAAGCATATGGATACTTTACCATTCTTTTTTCATCATACTCCACAATCACCGTTTCTTCATAGGTATTGATCTCCCGGATGATTCCCATATCCCCGTTGAAGATTCCCATGCCTTTGTCAATGGTCATGCCATATTTGGTGGCCACTTCCCATTCCAGCTGGTAATTGTTCTTAATCTGCATGACCTTATCCCCTTCTCTGAACAGGCGGTCTCCATACTCTTTTTCTGTCTTCCCCGCCTCCGGCGGATTGAGATACTCCTGCAGGATACGGTTCAGCCGCTCCACTCCCAGCAGGCCTTTGCGCATTGGGGTCAGCACCTGGATATCGTAAGGCTGGGCATTGACATACTTGGGCAGTTTCTTCTGGATTAGGGTGATAACCACGCTGATGATGACATTGGCGTCCTGCCGCTTCAGGAAGAAGAAATCCCTGCTCTTATTATCCAGCACGACTTCTTCCCCACGGTTGATCTTATGGGCATTCACCACGATATCGCTTTCTCCTGCCTGGCGAAAGATCTTGGTCAGCATCACCACCGGAAAGCAGTGAGACTCAATGATGTCTTTCAGCACGCTTCCCGGCCCCACGCTCGGAAGCTGGTTCCTGTCGCCTACCAGAATCAGCCGTGTCCCCGGGACGATTGCGCCCAGCAAGGCATGCATGAGCGGAAGATCCACCATGGACATCTCGTCAATAATAATTACATCTGCTTCCAGCGGATTCTCTTCATTGCGCCCGAATCCATTGACCGTCTCATCTTCTGGATTTCCGCTGACCTCCAGAAGGCGGTGGATGGTCTGAGCCTCATATCCGGTGGCCTCGGTCATCCGCTTGGCCGCCCGTCCCGTGGGGGCCGCAAGACGGATATCCAGCCCCTCGCTCTCAAAAAAATGTATCATGGCATTGATGGTTGTAGTCTTTCCCGTTCCCGGGCCTCCGGTCAGTACCAGGATGCCTCTTCTGGCAGCCTCCATCACCGCTGTGCGCTGCATGTCGTCCAGATACAGGCCGGTATTTTCTTCAATAGCCTGTAGCCGTTTCATCAGGCTGGCCTCCGCCACCTCGCAGGCGACATTCAGATCATGGAGCATCTTCGCCACATTCATTTCCATATAATAATAGTGAGATGCATAGACTCTCATGCCTTCTTGGGATTCCTTCATTACAATCTTCTTCTCAATAGCCAGATCCATCAGATACTTCTCGATATCCTGTATTTCCACTTCCAGCAGCTGGCCGGCACGGTAGGTCAGCGTTTCCTTTTTCAGATACACATGGCCTTCGTTCACGCTCTGTAAAAGGGTATAGAAAATACCGCTGCGGATGCGATAGTCGGAATCGGTATGGATTCCGACCTTGGATGCAATCTCATCAGCGGTCTTAAACCCTACGCCAGGCACATGGTCGGCTATCTGGTAAGGATTCTCTTCTATGACACGGTACACGCTCCGCCCGTAATGCTGGTATATCCTTGCTGCCAGAGTCGTCGATATCCCGTATTTCTGCAAATAGATCATTGCCTGGCGCATGTCCTTCTTTTCTTCTACTTGAGTGGCAATCTCCCGGGCCTTGCGCTCGCTGATCCCTTTGATCTCAGCTAAGCGTTCCGGCTCTTCCTCGATGATGCGGAAGGTATCCTGCTTAAACTTTTTTACAATCCTTCCGGCCAGGGCTGCGCCTACCCCTTTCACCGCTCCGGATCCCAGGTACCGCTCAATGGAAACCAAGTCCTCCGGCTCGCAGACTTCAGATGCCTCTGCCTTAAACTGCAGTCCGTACAGTTTATGGGTCGTATACTCTCCTTGCAATTTTAAGAGTTCGCCTTCCTCAATATAGTGGAAGTTTCCAACGCAGGTCATCTCGCCGTCGTCATTATTCAGATTAAATACCGTATACCCGTTATCTTCATTGCGGTATACGATGTGTTCTACATATCCTTTTATATTATCCATTAAAAATCTTTTCGCCCACCCATGAATTCAACAAACTGGCCGGTTCCGATGGCTACCACCTTCATCGGATCCTCGGCAGTCATAGTATTGATTCCGGTCTTCTCTTCGATTAGTTCTTCCAGTCCTCTTAACATCGCTCCCCCGCCGGTCAGCATGATTCCACGGTCAAGGATATCGGCAGACAGTTCCGGCGGCGTCCGCTCCAGCACGCTGATCACAGCTTCCACGATCTGTCCCGTAGTCTCCCTAAGCGCTTCTTCCGTCTCGGATGAAGTAACCGTAACGGTCTTTGGAAGTCCTGTCACCAGGTTCCTTCCTCTTACTTCCATGGCTTCATCCTCGATCAGGGGATAGGTCGTCCCAATCTTAATCTTGATATCTTCAGCCGTACGCTCTCCAATCAGAAGATTATGCTTCTTACGCATATAGCGCACGATGGCCTCGTCAAAATCATCTCCTGCCAGTTTGATGGAAGTATTCACCACCGTTCCTCCAAGGGAAATGACGGCGATATCGGAAGTTCCTCCGCCAACGTCAACGATCATATTTCCACAGGGCTTGGAGATGTCGATTCCCGCACCGATCGCGGCAGCCACCGGCTCCTCGATCAGATTGACTTCCCTGGCACCGGCTGCATAGGTCGCCTCTTCCACCGCTTTTTTCTCCACTTCCGTCACGCCGCTTGGCACGCAGATGCTGATCCGCGGCTTCTTGAATGTACGCTTGCCCATGGCTTTCTGCACAAAGTACTTTATCATCTTCTCCGTAACCGTATAATCTGAGATCACGCCCTGGCGCAGCGGGCGGATAGCCACGATGTTGCCCGGCGTCCTTCCAAGCATCAGGCGCGCTTCCTCGCCGATTGCCTTAATTGCGTTGGTATCCCTGTCAAATGCCACCACGGACGGCTCTTTTAAGATCACGCCCTTGCCCTTGACATATACCAGAACGCTGGCGGTACCCAAATCAATTCCAATATCTACTGACATCCTTATTCCCCTTTCATTATGCTATCTATTTGATTATCATTTGTTTATCCAATTAAACGCATCTTATGTGCACGTTTCATTATAATCAAATTTCCGAAAAATGGAAACCCCCTTTTTCCTTAATTCTTTGTGAACCGCCCTTATCGGCGCAGCATGGCGTCGATATATTTTCCTGTGTAGGACACAGGATTTGCAGCCACTTCTTCTGGTGTTCCCTGGGCAATAACGGTGCCTCCCTTATCTCCGCCTTCCGGACCGATGTCGATGATATAGTCCGCGGTCTTAATCACATCCAGATTGTGCTCGATGACGATGACCGTGTTCCCGTCGGAAGACAGCCTGCGCAGTATCTCCGTCAGTTTGTGCACATCTGCAAAATGCAGTCCTGTCGTAGGTTCATCCAGGATGTATATGGTCTTTCCCGTGCTTCTCTTGCTCAACTCTGTTGCCAGCTTGATCCGCTGCGCCTCCCCTCCTGACAGGGTTGTGGACGGCTGCCCCAGGCGGATGTATGACAGCCCCACGTCGTTGAGCGTCTCCATCTTCCTGCGAATGCTGGGTACATTCTCAAAGAAATGGAGCGCTTCCTCCACCGTCATATTTAGCACATCATAGATGCTTTTTCCTTTATACTTGACCTCCAGCGTCTCCCTGTTATAGCGCTTGCCTTTGCAGACTTCGCAGGGGACATAGACATCCGGCAGAAAATGCATCTCGATCTTCAGGATGCCGTCTCCGCTGCAGGCTTCGCACCTGCCGCCCTTGACATTGAAACTGAAACGCCCCTTCTTGTAGCCTTTCGCCTTGGCATCGGCCGTAGCGGCGAACAGATCCCGGATCAGGTCAAATACCCCGGTATACGTGGCCGGGTTCGAACGGGGCGTACGTCCGATCGGAGACTGGTCGATGTCGATGACCTTATCCAGCTGCTCGATTCCTATGATATCCTTGTGCTTGCCAGGAATGGTCCTGGCCCTGTTCAGTTCTTTTGCCAGACGCTTGTACAGGATTTCGTTGACCAGTGAACTTTTCCCGGAGCCGGAAACGCCTGTCACGCAAGTCATCACTCCCAGCGGGAACTGCACATCTATATTCTTCAGATTGTTCTGCCTGGCTCCGATCACCTTCAGCCATCCGGTAGGTTTTGCCCGCTCCTTGGGCACAGGTATCTGAATTCTCCCACTTAGGTATGCGCCAGTTATGGAATTCTTATTCGCCATAATCTCTTCTGCATTCCCTTGGGCGACGACTTCTCCCCCGTGTTCTCCGGCGCCTGGCCCGATATCCACAATATAATCGGCTTCGCGCATGGTGTCCTCGTCATGTTCTACGACCACCACCGTATTGCCCAGATCCCGCAGATGCTTTAAGGTTCCCAGCAGCTTGTCATTATCCCTCTGGTGCAGGCCGATGCTTGGCTCATCCAGAATATATGCCACTCCCACCAGGCCGGAGCCTATCTGGGTAGCCAGGCGGATCCTCTGCGCTTCTCCGCCCGACAGGCTTCCCGTTGCCCGTGACAGCGTCAGGTAGTTCAGGCCCACATCCATCAGGAATTGGATTCTCGCGTTAATCTCCTTCAGTATCTGCCCTCCAATCATCATCTGATGCTTATTCAGCTTCAGGCGGCTGAGGAACTTCTGAAGACGCTCGATCGAAAGCGCCGTAACCTCTGCAATGTTCTTTCCGCCTACCGTAACTGCCAGCGCTCCTGGCTTCAGCCTCTGGCCGCCGCACTCATGGCAGGGCGTGATACGCATGAACTCTTCGTATTCTGCCTTTGACGTCTCGGAAGACGTCTCCCGGTATCTGCGCTCCACGTTGCGGATCAAGCCTTCAAAGGCCACGTCATAGACGCCTTCTCCCCGCTGGCCCCGGTAATGCACCTTGATCTCCTTGCCTCCGGTTCCGTTGATGATAATGTCATGAATTTTCTTCGGATACTTTTTAAAAGGCGTGTCCAGAGAAAACTTATACTCTTTGCTAAGCGCATCCAGGATAGCATAAGTAAAACTCTTCTTATCCGTACAGGACTGCCATCCCATGACGGTTATAGCCCCCTCGCTGATGCTCAGATTCTTATCCGGAATGATCAGATCCTCGTCAAACTCCATCTTATAGCCCAGACCGAAACATTCCGGGCAGGCGCCAAAGGGATTGTTAAAAGAGAAGCTTCTCGGCTCGATCTCATCAATGCTGATCCCGCAGTCCGGGCAGGCAAAGTTCTGGCTGAAGTTAATCGGTTCCCCGCCAATGACATCCACGATCAATAGCCCTTCTGCCAAGGCCAGCACATCCTCAATGGAATCCGTCAGCCTCTGCTCAATGCCCTCCTTTACTACCAGACGGTCTACGATGATCTCTATGTTATGCTTGATATTCTTATCCAGCGCGATCTCTTCGGATAATTCGTACAAGTTCCCATCCACCCGCACGCGGACATACCCGCTTTTCTTAGCCCGTTCAAATAGTTTTGCATGGGTTCCCTTCCTTCCCCGCACTACCGGGGCAAGGAGCTGGATCTTGGTCTTCTCGGGAAGTTCCATGATCTGATCCACCATCTGGTCCACCGTCTGTTTCTTAATCTCTTTCCCGCACTGCGGACAGTGCGGAATTCCGATTCTTGCATAGAGCAGCCGGAAATAGTCATAGATCTCCGTCACCGTCCCTACCGTGGAACGAGGATTCCGGTTGGTGGACTTCTGGTCAATCGAGATGGCCGGAGAAAGTCCCTCAATGCTCTCCACGTCCGGCTTCTCCATCTGTCCCAGGAACTGTCTGGCATAGGAGGACAGGGACTCCATATACCTTCTCTGCCCCTCCGCATAGATCGTATCGAAGGCCAGGGAGGACTTGCCTGAACCGCTTAGGCCCGTCAATACCACCAATTCATTTCTGGGGATATCCAGATCAATATTCTTCAGGTTGTGCTCGTTGGCTCCCCTGATCTTAATAAACTGTCTGTTTGAATTCTTTTCGGTCATTGCTTTATCCTTTCAATAGTTTCTTCAATTCTACTAATTTATCACGCAATTCTGCGGCTGCCTCGAAGTTCAATTCTGCGGCTGCCTTCTTCATCTGTTTCGTCAGTTCTTTTGTCAGTTTCTCCAGTTCCTTCTCGCTCATGGATTCCGGATCTTTCTCCAGGCGCAGTTCTTCCGCCGCCACCTTCTTAGATACGGCGATCAAGTCACGGACGCTCTTCTGGATGGTCTGCGGCGTAATCCCATGGGCTTCATTATATTCCATCTGTACCTTTCTGCGCCGTTCGGTCTCATCAAGGGCAAGGCGCATGGAGTCCGTAATCTTATCTGCATACATGATGACATGGCCCTCTGCGTTACGCGCGGCACGGCCGATGGTCTGTATCAGGGACGTCTCGGAACGCAGGAATCCTTCCTTGTCCGCATCCAGGATTGCCACCAGAGTGATCTCTGGTATATCCAGTCCCTCTCTTAAAAGATTGATTCCCACCAGCACATCGAACACGTCCAGGCGCATATCCCGTACAATCTCGGTACGCTCAAGAGTATCAATATCCGAGTGAAGGTATCTGACACGGATGCCCAGTTCCCTCATATAATCTGTCAGATCTTCCGCCATCCGCTTTGTCAAAGTGGTAATCAATATCTTATTCTTCTTCGCGATTTCCTTATTCACTTCTCCAACAAGATCATCAATCTGGCCTTCCACTGGACGAACCTCTACCTCCGGATCAAGCAGGCCAGTTGGACGGATGACTTGTTCCGCCCGCAGCAGTTCGTGCTGTTCTTCATAAGGACCCGGAGTCGCGGATACGAACATGACCTGATCAATCTTGCTCTCGAACTCCTCAAAACTTAACGGCCGGTTATCTTTGGCAGATGGCAGACGGAATCCATATTCCACCAGCGTGGACTTTCTGGACTGGTCCCCATGGTACATGCCGCCTATCTGGGGCACCGTCTTATGGGACTCGTCAATCATCATAATAAAGTCATCCGGGAAATAATCGATCAGAGTATGCGGCGGCTGTCCTGGCTCCAGGCCGGTCAGATGCCGGGAATAGTTCTCGATCCCCGAACAGAAGCCAGTCTCCCGCATCATCTCAATGTCAAAATTGGTACGCTCGGAGATTCTCTGGGCCTCCAGAAGCTTCCCTTCGCTCTTAAAGTAGTGGATCTGATCCTCCAATTCCTCCTCAATACCACGGATCGCACGCTCCATGCTCTCTTTTGACACCACGTAATGGGATGCCGGGAAGATGGCGACATGGTTCAGCTCGTTCTTAATCTCCCCTGTCAGCACGTCCACTTCCGAGATCCGGTCCACCTCGTCCCCAAAGAACTCGATCCGGTAGGCCATTCCTTCCGTAAGCGCAGGGATGATTTCCAGTACATCGCCCCGCACACGGAAGGTTCCTCTCTTAAAGTCCATCTCATTGCGCTCGTACTGAATCTCAATCAACTTGCGGATAACCTCGTCCCGATCCTTCTCCATGCCGGGGCGAAGGGAGATGACCATGTTCTGGTAATCGATAGGGGAGCCCAGGCCATAGATGCAGGACACGCTGGCCACGATGATCACGTCCCTGCGCTCAGACAGCGCCGCCGTGGCGGAGTGGCGCAGCTTGTCTATCTCGTCATTGATTGAAGAGTCCTTTGCTATATAGGTATCGGAGGAAGGCACGTAGGCTTCCGGCTGGTAGTAGTCGTAGTAGGAGACAAAATACTCAACTGCATTATTGGGGAAGAATTCCTTGAACTCTCCATAGAGCTGAGCGGCCAGGGTTTTATTGTGTGCAATAATAAGGGTAGGCTTCTGCAATTCCTGTATCACATTCGCCATCGTGAAGGTCTTGCCAGACCCCGTCACCCCCAGTAAAGTCTGGCATTGATTCCCCTCTTTAAATCCCTGTACCAGCTTTTTAATCGCCTGTGGCTGGTCACCGGTCGGGGTGTATTCTGATACTAATTCAAACTTTCCCACTGCCAAAAACCTCCTTATTATTTCTATTGTTAACCCAAAATGGATTTTTCCTGTTCGTAACACAACGCAATTTTTAATACAAATTGATGATATAGTATACCATAATTTATCCTATATTAAAACATTCATGGCTTATATAAACTTGGACACACGCCAAATTCCTTTACAACACCTGTCATCATTGACATATATAAAAACACACTAAAATTCATTTTCACACGTTTCGAGAACATATGTTCCCACCCAAGTATAACGGTTATTTTTCGTACAGTCAATATGAAAATTAGAATTATATTGCTTTTATTTTCCAATCAAATAATAGACTGCAAAATGCTGCTGTTGCTTATATCAATTTCCTGTTTTAAACGCCTCTACATCATATTTCCACAAAAAATAAGACTATTGCGAGATATCCACAATAGTCTTACTTTTAAACTATGCTGAAATTTTCCTAAGATCTTTTCCATATTTTTCATTCAAAAGTCTGATGTCTTCTTCTGTATACGGATGTACTTCATCAATAAATTCTTCCATTTCTTCAACGGCACCCTCTATGATTGCCTGCTTATCCGTATATACATCTACTGTGATTATTGAACTGGCATGCCCCAACGAAGCCGCTATTGCACGTTGATTGATATTGTTTTTCATCAACAGGGTGGTGTAGGTATGCCTCAAGTCATGAGGTCTGATATAAGGAAGCTTTATACTCTCAATCAACTCTTTATAAGGCTCATATAGGTAGGAAATACTCCTTGGTCTTCCATAACTGGAACAGCAAATGTAATCCTTATCCTGGAAAGCCCACACTCCATGTTGCCGTCTGCTCCTGTTCTTTTCATATTTTGCGTTCTTCTAATATGCCATGGAACACATAATCAGAAATAGGAATTGTCGGCTTATTTTTATAGTATGATTCTCATAGTCAATATCTGAGTATTTTAAACCACTTATTTCACTCTTTCTTAAACCCATCAATACCATAAACAAGATGTACATATATATTTTTGTTCCTTTTGCTGCTTTTAATAGAACTTTTACCTGATCCAATGTATATGTCTTACTTAAGTCGATTCTTATCTCATGATAAGGTGAAGTTTCCGCATTCTTGGGCAACTGAAGTTCTGCTGCCGGATTATAAGTAATCAAATTTTTTGAAAGCGCAAATTCCAAAGACGTGTTCAAATTCGATTTTGCAATCTTGGCTTGTTACACATACATGTTTTAACCAGTAGTTCAATAATTCTTCCAGCTTCACGTCTTTGTATACGACATACTTTTTGCTATTAAGCTGTACAATTACGTTGTCTCTTTCCTTTTCTGCTTCTGATTTTTAAACAAACCCGGAATGCTGACATTCTTTTTCTGTAAGGTCATTAAATTTCACAACTACGCGGAATCCATATTTCCCCTTAATAGTGATAACACAGTCATAACTTTTATTTGCGTGCTTCCAACAGTTCCCTTATATGCAATTACTGTAGCTGGAGAACTACTTCTATTTGTATATTTAACAGTTGTATACGGCAAACTAGTACTAGCAGAAAATGATGCCGTCATAGATAACGTCTTTCTTGCAGAATATTGTTTATCTCCAAAACTCTCATTCCACACTGCGCCAGAACCAAACAATGCGATTTCTTCTGTTGTCAATTCCGTTTCACTCTTTCCCAATTCTTTAAGAATTATATCCTTGTTTTCTACAGAAAGGATATCCCCATATTGCATTGTAACCGAAGATTGTTCTTCAAGATTTTGTTCTGTGTCACTCGCAAGCGCAGTTATATTAAGTAGAAAAACTAAAGACAAAACTAACAATACAGACATCAAATTCTTATTCTTAATTTTTTTTATAAAAAATCCTCTCTTTTGTATTTAGTACCACGGATTAGGTAAAAACGGTAATACTCCATTCCAAATTGCACCAAGGATAATCTCAGTTCCTCCCATTAAAAAAAGAAGTATCATGCCAATTACAAAAACTGCATTCAAACTGCATATAAAAATTTTTATTGTCTTTGTTTCAAATATCACACATGTAAGCACTGAACTATAAAATGCAACCCATATAAAATTGAAAACAACCAATTTACTTCCACCTAGATACATAATACATAGAACAGGAAAAACAAATGATGCACATAAAACCAGGACCTTAACCCAAACTTTCGTTCTGATAAATTGTAAAACTTTTTTCATGTTATTACCTTCTTTCATTTACCATAACCCTACAATAACTTTTGTTCTTGCATTTTCTCATTCTTAAACAGAACATCTTGTTTCTTTTACCAATTCTATACTTCGGGTTTATATTCTTCGGGTTTATATTCTTCGGGTTGCAACCCTCCTCTCCTGATTTTTTATAATTATCGCTCAAATTAATTTGATAATTAAATTGTAATCTATCGACAGAATATTGCAATATTTCTTACCCAAACTACGATATCTATGTATAAAAAACTATCTTTTTGTGTCTACTACTTTTATAAGATGACATTAACACCCTAAACTGTATTTTCATTAATAATTAAGTTATTTTCGCAGAAAAAGCATTCTTTTCTACACTACCCCTAAATATATAATCATCCTGTCTAAGATAATTGAAATATTGTTCATAGTTCATACTCAACTTTTATCATATTTTTCCATACTCATCTTGATAATGTCGATCTCACATCTAAATACCAATTCAATTTCATACCGACTATATATTATAACAAAACTTTAAAGTTCTTATTTTCACCCCTGTAAGTTGTTTCTTTTATAAAAACAAGGACAGTTTTCTGCTGGAGTATGCCAAGACTCTGGGAACAAAAGGACATCAGATATTAGATGACAGTGACTTAAGTGCAGACCCTGTTGAGATTCTGTCAGAATATTATATTTATAAATCTTCGATTCTTGATGAAGCCGGATATATCCTGTGCAGAGATATCAATGACCGCTTTAACAATATATGGATGAGTAATTATGAGTATAATGAATATTCAGGGGTGCGCTGTCTTACGCCATTTCTGAGGAAAAGAATAGATGCCGGACAGTTTAAAATTAGTTATTCGGCTGAGGAAGCCGCATGGCTTATGCAGGCTTTGTTCCAGGGCTGTGTTTCATACTGGCTTCAGATTGAAGGAACAATCAAATTGCAGAATATAACGAAGGAACGGTTTCTTCCAATCGTGATTAAAAATCTTACCTAAACGAAACGGAGGACCCCAAAGTCATAAAATCTGACTCAAGGGTCCTCCGTTTCATACATCTAAAACCTCTGTAAGGTTATATCTTCATTAAAATTTCATCTGCCGGATCCATCCTTTCTCGCTTTCCCCCAAGGTAGTTAATTCCGGAGTACGAATCTCTTTTTTTATCTGCGCGGCAGCCGCATAGGTAATATTCCTTCCTGCAAAAATTTTAACATTCTCCATTGTAGTCAATAAGCCTCTATGCTACAATAATGTTTACTTAACTCTTGCCGACTGGAGGTATATCTGTGAGAAAACCTAATGCTGAGCACAGTAAAAAAATGCAAGGCAAATATATATCGTGGGCAGCAATAATCCTTAGCATCCTGCTTTTGGCATCTTCGATCATCATCACCGGCTTTCCTGATATAAAGGATAGAATCCATTTTCCTGCCAAATCCCTGGATGCTTCTTTTGACGGCTGGTATTATTATGAAGGAACGGATAAAGTACCGGCTTCCCCGCTTCCATATAATGTTACCGGCTCGAAAGCCGACTTTTATAATATTATACCTGAAGGCTATAACACCGGATACGTCATGTCCTTTGACAATAGTTACCAATATATTAAAGTTTATATAGATGGCCAGCTAGTTTACCAATACCAGAAGGACAAGGAGAATCCTCGCTTCATGCCCTCTAAGATCCGATGCTTTGTGGATATTTTGCCAGAGTACTGTGGCAAGGAGGTTCGGATATCAATAAAAAGCGACTCTTTAAGTCCATATAGCAAACTGTCTCCCGTCTGGCTTCAGACGCCCAAAGAAGCAGTTAATACTCTTTTTATAGAAAACATCCGACCATTTTTATTCTTCATCATGATCGGAGGCCTCGGCATTGCGATGCTTATAGGGTTCCTCATCCTTTGCCGGCAGAAATCCCAGAACCGGCCCGACTTTTACATGCTGCTATACCTGGCGCTTTTCATTCTTGATTCAGCAATTTGGGTATTCACTGATTCCGGCCTTCCACAGTTTTTCTTCGGCAACAGCCTGTTAGTCATGGTGGTTTCTTTTGAAGCCTTCCTTCTGCTTCCGCTGCCGCTGCTTGCTTTTATCCGCACATTTAGTGGCCGCCAAAACTCCTTTGGCAAGTTTCAATGGCTCTGCGTGCTGAATTTTATCGCACAGAATCTGCTGTACATATTCGGCGCAGCCAATTTTATGCGGATGCTGCTTCTCACCCATGCTATCCTGCTGCTGAATATCGCTTACGGCGCTGTATACATGTGTGTCGAACTGTATCATAGCCGCTCGCTTTATGCTAAGTGGACATTGATCGGTTTGGGATTATTCGTAGGAATTTCCTGCCTGTCCCTTGTATCTTTTTATAAAACAAAGGGAAATGATAACTCCCGCTTTTTTACGCTGGGATTTACTATCTTTATCATTATTCTAATGCTCCTTATGTTTCGGCGCTTCCTCGGCATATCGGAAGAATCGGCCAAATCCGCAGTATATCAGGAACTGGCATATAAGGATATCCTTACAGGCCTGGGAAACCGGACTGCCTATGAGGAAAAACTGGAAACCCTGGACGATATCATACTGCTGAATCAGAACACCGCCGTTATCATGCTGGATATTGATAAGTTAAAGATTGTAAACGATACCTGGGGACACCGGGAGGGAGACTCCCTGATCCGGGACGCTGCTGAATGCATCTGGAATGCTTACGGGGATATTGGCGATTGCTACCGCGTTGGCGGAGATGAGTTTATCGTCATTCTGAAAAATTGTACGCTGACGCCTGACACCTATCGCGTAAATCTTGAAACGTCTATCCAGGCATGCAACGCGTCCAGAAATATCCCTCTGTCCATTTCAAGCGGTTTTGCCCAAAAGCCGGAAGATCTGCCGGAAATCACCATCCGAAGCCTGATCTCTATGGCTGACCAGCAAATGTACCAGCATAAGCATAAGGGAGCGTCAGACAAACCCGATTTTTAGGATACTATCTACAAGAAGCATATTTCACAGAATTCCGTGCTTTTCAGAACACGATCCCCTGTGAGATATGCTTCATTTATGTTTCAACAAAATTTTCCATAACTGGAACCTTTTTTAAATCAAATCACTTCTGACAATTCGTCCCTGAGTCCCTCTACCCTTTGGAATTCGTCTTCTATCTCCCGGTACATATCCGGATAGTCTTCTCTTGCCTCTCCCAGGCGCAAAGGCTCTACGATCGCGCATACACGATCAAATAGAGGCGTTAGCCCCATATTCGCGGTAACCCCTTTTAACGTATGGGCCGCCGTAAATGCCTCCCCGTAATCCTTGTCCTTCAGCGCCTGTCCCAGTTTTTCCATACTCGGATCCTGGAACAGCATTCCAAGAAACTTCATATACATTTTCTCATTCCCCATGAAACGGGCAATCGTTTTCTGATAATCTGCCCCGTATTCTTCAAATATCTCCTTGAACGTTCTCATTCTGCCAGTCCACCTCCAAATATAAAATCATACATAACCTGATACAGCCGTTCTGGCTCAATTGGCTTTGCCAAATGGGCATTCATCCCTGCTGCCTTGCTCTTCTCGATGTCGTCGTCGAACGCATTGGCCGTCATCGCTATGATTGGGATTTTCCGGGCATCCTCATTGCTCAGATGCCTGATATTGGTAGTGGCTGCCAGTCCATCCATCAATGGCATGCGTATATCCATCAGGATGGCATCGTAATAGCCTGCCTCGGACTTGCTGAATTTCTCCAGCGCGCGCAATCCGTTCTCTGAGGTTTCTACAGTAAAGCCCTTACTCTCCAATAGCATTACCGCAACCTCCGTGTTAATCTGGTTGTCTTCCGCAAGCAACACCCGTTTGCCGGTAAAGTCATAAACGTCAGCCGCCACCTGCTTCTCTTCTTCCTTCTCGTTCAATACCCTGGTAAACGCCGAGATCAGGGAGGACTTGAACATCGGCTTGCTCATCAGCAGATTTACTCCCGCAAGCTTGGCTTCGTGCTCAATCGCGATCCAGTCATAGGCCGTCATAATGATAATCGTCACATCCGGGCCCACTATTTTACGGATACGGCGGGCAGTCTCGATTCCGTCCATCTCCGGCATCTTCCAGTCTATCAGAATCATGTCAAAATACTTCTTCTCCTGCCAAAGTTCCTTTACCCGCTCAATAGCCTTGCGGCCGCTGTCCACCCACTCGGCCTTGATTCCCATCTCTTTTAGCGTAGCCATAGCACTTTCGCACACGGCCACATCATCATCTACTACTAGAGTCTTCAAATGCGAGAAATTGAGGTTCGTCTTTGTCTGATTGTGGCGCAGCTTCTCTTCCTCTGTAATTCCCAACTTCACATCAATGGTGAACTCGCTGCCCAGGCCTTTGATGGAACGTACGGCGATCCTCCCATCCATCATGTCTACGATGCTTTTCGAAATTGCCAGCCCCAGGCCAGTGCCTCCATACATCGTCGTGGCTCCTGTGGATTCCTGGGAAAATGGCTCATATATACGGGAAATAAATTCCTCGCTCATGCCGATTCCCGTATCATTCACGATAAATCGCAGTTGCGCGCTACTTTTGCTCCGTTTTCTCTGGGATGCCGAGAAGGTTACCTTTCCGCCTTCATTGGTGAATTTAATCGCGTTACTCAGGATATTGATCAGCACTTGCTGCAGTTTCATAGCGTCCCCTATATAATAATCATCCAGCACCGGATCTACGATGCACTCATACTCCACGCCTTTGGCTGCTGCCTGCCCATAGCAGATGGAATTGATTCCATTCAGAAACTCCTCCGTTGGAATCTTCTCATTCTTCAGCAGCATCTTCCCACTCTCAATCCGGCTCATATCCAGGATATCATTGATCAGTGATAGCAGAAACCTAGAGGATATCCCAATCTTGGATATGCAGTCAGCCACCTGTTCATCATCTCCGATGGACTGGGCTGCAATCGTACTCATGCCAATGATCGCATTCATCGGCGTGCGGATTTCGTGGCTCATCCGTGAAAGGAAGTCCGACTTGGCGGCATTGGCCTGTTCCGCCGCCACCAGCGCGGAAGCCAGTTCCTCCTTCTGCCGCTGCTCTTTGTGGATGACATCGCTTACGTCCCTGCGGGCCATGCAGACCCTTCCGGTAGCCCGGCTGATATAAAATACCTGGAAATGCTTCATCCGCTTCATGCCAAGCTGATCTTTAAATTCCACCAGGAACGTATAGGAATCCTGATGTTCCAGCTGTTCCTTCATATATTGGAAGTCCAGCTTCCCAAGATATTCCTTTCTGGCTTCCTCGTCCATAAATTTTTCCGCGATCCTGCGGATCGACTGCTGAAACCGCCCTTGCACGGGAATCGTATCCGCGCGACTGCTGTCGAAGGAAATCAGCCGATGCGTATCCCGCACGATATCGATGTCTGAGATAACGTCATAATCCAGTGTCGCAAGTTTTTTAAGCAGCAGTTCCTGCATTTTCTGCTCTGTAAGGTCGGAAGTATAGAAGAAAATGATTACATCGCCGGTTTCCGGATTCTGGGAAGTCCTCATATTCGTGCTTCCCCAGAATGCCATGCCGTCATTACGCCTGCGCAGGAATTCGAAGTGATAATCGCATCTGCCCAAGGCATAGTCCTGTAATACCTTCTCCCGCTTCAAGGTGGCACGTATTTCTTTTGCGGACTCCTCATCTATGGCAGACATTGCCAGCTGTTCTACAACCTGGTCATAATTTTCTCCGACCCTGACAATCGCCGTTTCCGAGGAAGACACATAACTTTCCAGACGGTTCTGCGTAATATTTATCCTTCCCTGGATGCTCTCCCCAGAAGAAAGCATTTCCGCAAAATAGGCCAATTCCTTTTCGTACAGTTCCCTGACTCTCTCATGCAGATGCTTCTCTTCCGTAATATCCACGAAAACGCAGTAGAAATACTGCTCCCCGTCAGGCTCGTCAAAGAGCTGGGCCTTGATGGAGATCCATCGCACCCTCCCGTCCTTGCAAACCAGCCGATTCTCATTGTGTATCGTATTCCCATGCTTTAACTGATCCTTGAGTTTGTCAGCCATAATCTCCAGATCCTCCGGATAGATCACTGACGCCATATGGTTCCCCATAGCTGCAAACTCTTCTCTTGTATAGCCTATGAACTCAAACAGCCCATCATTTGCGTCAATCACGGAAAACACATTGTCAAACTTGCACCTAAAAACTGCGCCTGGGATATTATTATAGATGTTCAGCACTTCTTCCTGCGACTGCCTCTGCCGGGTAATATCTATGCATACCGATATGAGGACCTCTCTGTCATCCTCGGTCTGCATTCCCCTTCCTGCATCATGTACCCAGATATAAGTGCCATCCTTCTTCCGCATCCGGTATTCCGCCGCATACTCTCCCTTTTCTTCTATCTGCCGGAACACATCTGCCTGCATATTCTGCCGGTCTTCCGGATATATGCAGTTTAGAAGCGATCCCTGGATTTGGGCCTGGAACTCCTCTTCGTTGACATATCCCAGATAATCCAGCATCCTCTTGTTGATGAAGTAAAGCGGCAGCCGTGGCTCCAGATAGCAGCCGATCATTCCTCCGGGCATAGATTCTTCCAGCAGTTCCTCCCTCAATTTTGCGGCCTGCTCGATAACCAGCGTCTCCGGATAATGTTCTCCATTCTGCTGGGCCCTGCTGGGCTCTGCAAAATGAATGCTCCTGATCTTCCATTGCCCGCAAGTTCTTCCCAAAACGCAGAACGCGCGCAGATGCCACTGGTACATGGTATTTCTTAAGCGGAATTTCGCAGACAGATTATGGACATTGTCCGCCAGTATCTGTTCGCGCATGTATAATATCTCGAACAGAAAAGGTTCCGGCATCTCATCGATATCCTGCCGGATATATGATGACATTTCCTCAATTCCGCTGGCTTCCTCCTCATCTCCTGTCCCTATGAATTCCACGTCCTCTGTCAGATACCCTAAAGCGTCTTCCAGATTCCGCTCTTCAAACCAGGCTTGGCAGAACGCCTGAAGCGTCGCCTTCGCCGTAACTTGCTGTTCCATCTGTCCTATTCCTCTCTATCCAATACTTTGTGCAATGTCATCCGTAATATGTCTATATCTATAGGCTTGGCCACATGCGCCGTCATTCCTGCTTCCAAAGATGCCTGTACGTCTTCGGCAAAAGCATTGGCAGTCATGGCCACGATCGGGATTGTCCGCGCATCGGGCCTGTCTGTCTGCCGGATACGCGCAGAAGCCTCATATCCGTTCATCACCGGCATCTGTATATCCATCAATATGGCATCGTATTCTCCCGGAGGCGCTTCCTCGAATGCCTGCACCGCCTGCCTGCCGTCCATCCTCAACACAGACTCTGCGCCAAACATTCCCAGCAGCTCGCAGAGGATCTCCGCATTGATATCATTATCCTCAACCACCAGGAACCGCCTGCCCGCCAATTCCTTTTCCCTCTTTGGGCCCAGAGTCTCTGACTCCAGGGAATTCTGCCATTCCTCCGGCATGATCTCGCATTCCAGTTCCACCTGGAATACAGAGCCTTTCGACACCTGGCTTTCAACCGTCAGCCGGCCTCCCATCAGATCTACCAGTCCCTTGGTAATACTAAGGCCAAGCCCCGTCCCTTCTACCTTCTCTGCCGCATGGCTTCGCATAAAGGGCTCGAACAGGCTCTGCTGGAACTCTTGCGTCATCCCAATGCCCGTATCCGTCACTGTAAAACGATAGCAGGTCCATTGTGCTCCTTGTTTTGCAGGCGACTCTTCAACGGCAAATCCGACGGTCCCCCCACTTGGCGTGAATTTTACCGCGTTGCTGAGGATATTGATCAGGATCTGGCTGATACGCAGCGAATCCCCATAAAAATTCTTATGGCTGATGCGTGACTGAATCTCGAATTTAATTCCGGCATCTTTCGCCTGAGGCTCGATGATGGCCGCCAGCTGTCCGATCAGCCCCGGCATATGGATTGCCATATGGTTGATGGTGATCTTGGAATTTTCAATCTTGCTCATATCCAGAATATCGTTGACAAGGCTTAAAAGATGCCTGGAAGATGTCTCGATCTTCTTCAGACAGTCTTTTACCCTCTCCATGTCATGGATATTGGCATTGGCCAGCGTGGTCATGCCTACAATCGCGTTCATAGGCGTACGAATGTCGTGGCTCATGGCAGACAGGAACTCGCTCTTTGCCCTGCTGGCTTCCTGCGCCATGTTCAGGGCATTCTCAAGTTCATGCTTGGCCTCCCGCTCGGATGCCAGCATATCCGTCACATCTGCCCGCACCAGGCAGATCGTGCTATGGTTCTGGTCTCCCCACAATACGTTAATCTGCTTATAGCAGATCTGATCTTCTTCTTGATAGGGAAGGACAAAGTCATATCCTTCCGGCTTTTCTTCCAGACGGCGGATCATGTTTTTCAGTTCAAACTGCTGCCTTGCTTCCTCCTTATTCTCTACCCCATAGAACTTGGCAAAGCCATCTACCGATTTGCTATACTGCTCTAAAATATATGGAGACAGATTTTCCAGCACCGTCTGCCGCGTATACATGATAAACTGCTCGCTTCTGATATTGATAAATCCTGCCAGTTCAAATGTATAGGCGATCATATGCAGCAGACCCTGCTGCTCCTGGATCGACTCCGTAATATCCGTTCTTGACAGGCACACCCTGCCAAGCCTTAAATCGATTGCGGAGACGGTAAGGTTCTTTGCCCATATATTTCCATTCTCATCCATGATAGAAAAGCCAAAAGTGTAGGAGTGTTCCTTCTTTAGCCTATCCATAATATAGCCAGGCTCCAGGCATGCCTGATACTGCTGCCTGTCTTTGGGGACGATCCGGGTCTGAACCATCTGGCTGACCCACTGCGTATGGCTGCCCTGTGCAGGCGGCGCGCAGCAAACCTTGCCGCTGCTTGACAGGATATTATATGTATCATGATGCAGGTCCACGTCCACCACAAAATCATAATCCGTAACGGAGAGACGATGCATGATCCGGTCGGAAATCGTCTGCTCAGTGATATCCGTAACCGTAAGGACTCCGGTAACATCTCCCGTATCCGGAGTTTCCAGCAGGTTCATCTTAAACTGGACATAGCGCCCCTGCTCCTCTTTGGGCAGTTTGACAAAGCATTGCAGAATCTGCTCCGTATCCTTTCTTTCAAATGCGGCCAGGCTTGGCTCATTCAAATACATTTCCAGGAACTTCCTGCGGTCTTTCTCTTCTACAATCAGGCTGCTAAGTCCTGTAAAGAACTTCTCCCTCTCCTCGCCAAACACCTCCAGAAGGCTGGAGTCCGTATAGTCAATGATTTCCAATATCCGATTCCTTGTTATATTGCAGTGCCCCAGCACCAGCGCGTTAGGCCCTGGAGCGCGGTAATGCCGGATAATCAGGTCTTTATACTGGCTGCGCATCCGCTCTTGTGCCTCTATCTCCTCTGTCATATCGTGATAGACGGCATAGACCCTATGGTCGCCACCCTGGTTTTGGATAAGAGAAAGGGTATTTTTTACCCACAGATAGCCATCCTTGCCTTTTTTAATACGGTACACGATCTCATAACTGCTATCACAGCCAGCGATGTACTTTTCCATTGCCTTGCGCACTCTTTCCCTGTCTTCCGGGTGAACTCCCGCCATAGCATCACTGCTGTATAACTCCCATGCATCATCCATATCCATCTCTGTCATAGCGGCAAATCCATCTGATATAAACTCCGGAATCATCGCGCCGTCCTTTTCATAGCGTACGACTGCCACGCCCCCCGGCAAGTGTCTGACCAGCGTCTGAAAATACTGCTCCAGCCTCTCCTTCTCCTTACGCATTTCCACTTCCTGCGTAACATCCCGGACAAACTTGATGTAAGCCGGAATCCCATTCCATTCTGTTTCCTTGAAGCGGGTCTTATAGTACTCCCCTTTCTCTTCCACCCACATCTCATGCTCTTCCCCGTCCGGCTTCTGCGTCTTTAACGAGCAGAAGCTGCAAGGCTCGCTTCTACCCTGAAGCGCTTGATAGCATTTTCTTCCAACGCTGTCTTTACAGTCCTTGAACAATTCTTTGGACTCATTGACATAGAGAAGGTCATAATTCTCCTTGTCTATTACATAGATGCCATCTGCCGTCTCATTGGCAATGCTTTGAAAGAGCCGGGTTTCGGCGGACATTCCCGTAAATACCGCGTAGAACCTGGCATTTTCCGATACCGGCCCCATGCGCCTCCCGTTCAGATGAATCCAGATCAGGCTGCCGTCCTTATGACGCATCCGGTAGGACACATCCAGGACGTCCCCGCTGATCACCGCAGCCTTTGCTGCTGCAAATACCCTCTCCCGGTCCGGTTCATAGATAATGTCCAGGACATTGTTGCGGATCATTTTCTTATACTCTTCTCTGCTGTGCCCAGACAGCATCATCACGCCATCAGAAAAGAAGGTGGGGATAAACTTCTCGCCTTCAACCCTGTAGCTGGCAATTCCTCCGGGTATGGAATTTACCAGATGGCTTAATTCCAGTTCCGTTTCCTTCTGATTGGAAATATTATGGAACACGCAGTGAATCAGAGGGCAGCCGTCCTGCTCTCCGATATATTTCATCTGGGCCCGCACCCATACGATATAGCCTTCCCGATGCTGCTTGCGGAATTCTATCTCGGCAATTCCACGGGTACGGATCACCTCCATAGCCTTATCTACGACCTTCTTAGTATCCTCTTTGTAAGTCAGTCCGGCGGCATCCTGTTTGATCAGCTTCTGGTATTCTTCCACCGTATACCCAGAAAGCTGCGGCACTCCATCTGAAAAGTAGACTGTCTCAAAAATATCCGATACTTTGTAGATTGCCACGCCGCCGGGAATTGCATCCACAATATCCTGCATCTTTTCGTTGGCGCTTGTCAGTTCGTTCTCCAGCCATACCTGCTGGCTGACGTCGCTGTAGACAGCGTAGAGCAGCCGTGTACCATCGTCTTCTCGCTTCATCGTGCCATCGATATGGATATAGTGGTACTTCGCTTCCCTGTCGCTATATAGCCGGAAGGTATGGTGAAGCTCGCGGCCTTCTTCTTTCATTTCTTTAAATTTCTTCTCCAGTTCAGGCATGTCCTCTTGATGAACGCCTGAAAAAGGCATCTTTTTCTCAACTCGGGAAATATGTTCTTTCGAATAGCCTAGTATCTCATAAAAAGCGGGATTGTGATATACCGGGAATATCCTCTCGTCCTCCAGCCGATAGACGCATACGCCGCTGGGGATATTTCGCAAGATTGCCTCTAATTCTTTCTCAAATCCTTTATTCAATTCTAATCCGTTCCTTTCCCAGGTTAAGCGATGCTACTTCGCAATTGCCCACATGCGGACCGGGAGTCCTGTGGCTCCTTCGATTGGAAGAAACGCCACAAATACGATGGCGCCTGCCGGAGGTACCTGATCCAGATTGCACATGACCTCGACCTGCAATTTCCCTTTTCCCAGGAGGTATCTTTCGCATGCCAGATCCCCGGCCTTCTCTGCCAGAGCGGAGGCATCCGTATCCAGCGTCTCATGCCCGTTGGCCGCCGCATTTCTGACTTCATAGATATACTGCAGCGCTTCCATAGACCAGCCCGGGAAATGTTCCCCGCCATTCTCATCTACATTGGAGATTGCATCCATATCCGGCCAACGCTCGCTCCATCCTGTGCGCAGTGCTACAAACGCCCCATCTGGAATATCTCCAAACTTCTCTTCATACGCCTTGATATCCTCCACGGTAACTGCATAGTGCACATCTTCCTTCACCTTCTCGGACACATCGATCACCACGAGAGGATATGCCATATTCCGCACCGTATACTGCTCGCTGAGCGGCTCCCCCTTCACAAAATGTCCTGGAAAATCAATATGCGTTCCAAACTGCCCCGGAAACTTGAAGGTCTGGATCAGACATTCCAGTTCATTTCCCCAGTCATAGGCCGTTTTCCCAAGTTCTACCGCACCTTCCGGTATCCCCGCCCAATAAGGGCTGTGATTGTTCAGTGGATGCGATAATTCTATCCAGCGATACTTTTTCAATTCTTCCAATTTTTCCCATAATTCATACATAATCCCGTCCTCCTCTAATAAAATGCACAAAACTTCTCTCCGTCCAAAAGTCATTATTATCTATTATATACAAATACCGTATTAATTGCAAGAAAAGTACAAAAAAGCAGGCTTTCTGACGAATATATTCAGAAAACCTGCTTGCCTTTACTTTTTTGCCGCCCTAAACGGGAGTTTGACACAGGATTATATCTCTTGTACGTAAAGAAAGGGACTCTGCCCCACCAGTTGAATCATCTGCTTTAGCATACGCCCCTTCTTTAGAAAATATATTTACATATTTGTCTTTTCGTTTATATCACATAGCTTTTCTTTCACATTGCTCACCAATACCTGATAACTCACGTTGACATTTTCCTGAATCAAATAATGAATTGCATCTATTTCTTCTGTCGATGCATATAAATCCTTATAATAATTTTTCCTCCCTTTCATATGACCCATACATCCAATATTAACCTGTTTTAATTCCACTTTATTTTCTACTAATTCTCGGTAGACAATTGGCGATTTTGCAAGTAGCATCTTCCTGTTTTCTGTATAATCTGTTTTATTCCGAAGCAACTGTATTGCGTTTTGCACACTTATAATCTGCAAGTCTATACCCGGCGCTAACATTGAACGAAACACCCGATAAATAAACGTATCTTTACACAATTCATCATCCACAATCACTAATTCGGCTGCACCAACATAATCCATCCACCGAAACACAACCTGTCCATGTATTAATCTGTCATCTACACGAGCAAAAACAATATCCGACATATAGTTACCTCTTCCTACCAGAATATACTAAAGAACTGTATTTTTTGTCAGTTCTATTTTTTTTGGTTTTACATATTGCTTTTCTGTTTTCCAAGCTCTGTTTTCAGAATCCAGCACTCGGATAAAATGCTTCACTCTGTCTCCATATCCTTTTTCAATCAGATTAGTCAATGCATAAGCTCCATTTCCCTCTGTATCTGCATTTTTAATTGCTGAAATCGCAGATGTAAAAAGGTCACAGCCAATGTTGACTTTATTAATTCCAAGCTTTGCGACTTTGGCAAGCCCCTCATCACTCGTACCCGATCCCCCATGTAGAACTAACGGAAAATTATTTGTTGCCTTTTTGATTTCTACAAGCCTGTCAAAATCGAGATATGGCTCTTGCCCTTTATTATATGCGCCATGTGCTGTTCCAATTGCAACTGCCAAACAATCAATTCCTGTCTCATCAATAAACTTTTTTGCCAATTCTGGCTCTGTAAGAGCTGCATCCCGGTCTTCACTGTAATTATTTGCCATACCCACATGTCCAAGTTCCGCTTCCACAGATACTCCAACCGCATGTGCAACTTTTACCAGTTCCTTAACCTGTGCGACATTTTCTTCATATGGTAATTGTGAGCGATCTGTCATAATAGAAGAAACGCCTGCTCTTATACATGAAACGGCTGATTCAAAGTCACTGCCATGGTCATGATTAACCGCTACAGGTACTGTAGCTTTTTCTGCAAGAGATTTCAAATAACGACCAAATAAATCCACATCATAATCGAAGATTAAAGGAATTAATAGAATAATTGGCGAATTCATTTCTTCCGCACACTTAATTGCAGTTCTGGCATTTAATTCTGTCTGTGTCACCGGTGCCGGAACTGCATAATTTTCTTCGTTTGCATGCTCCAGTATTTCTTTCATAGATACTAACATATTCTTCCTCTCTTTCTCAATTATTATCCTATGCTCCAACCTTGCTGCATAATCTAATCACAGCTTTTATATCTTCATCGTTTAATTTCGAAAAATTGCCACATAAATCCCCTATATCCCTCGGTATTCTTTCTACAATTAAATCCAAATCTTTTTCCTGATACCCCAAATCCTCCAGGTATTTTGGAATTCCTATTTCATTCATAAAGTTTTCTACTTTTTGAATCCCGGCTAAAATCGTTCTCTCTGGATCAAATGTGTCATTTTCAACTCCCCATACATTGGTAAAATATCTGACAAATCTTGGAATATCTTTTTTGTATACATATTTCATCCAACCTATTGTGAGCAATCCAACACCCGCTCCATGTGCCGAATCATAAAGTCCGCCAATCTCACCCTGGATACTATGAACTGCATTATCAAGAACACGTCCAACACCAAATTCATTGTTGTGCGCCAGGCGCCCTGCCCACATCAAGTGTGCCCTTGCTTCATAGTTTTCAGGATCTTTCATGACAATCGGTCCGTACCGGATTACCGTCTTTATTACCGACTCATTTAACATATCTGTAAGATAGTTATCATGCCGCTCTGTAAAATATCGTTCGTGTGCATGTACAATTATATCGGCAATCCCACATGCTGTAGGATAAGGCGGCACTGAATAAGTTAATTCCGGATTCATAACCGCAAATGTCGGCCTGTTTTTATCATCATATATAAATCTTTTTAGTTTTGTTTTTTCATCTGTAATAACAGACCCAGCCGATGATTCACTACCCGTTGCAGCAATCGTAAGGATAACACCTACTGGAAGTGGCTGCGGATTCTCTCCCCAATTTACATATAAATCTTCCCATACATCGCCTTCATACACAGCTGAAACCGCAATACATTTTGCAGTATCAATTACGCTTCCTCCCCCAACAGCTAAGATTAAATCAATATTTTCTTTTTTTACTGTTTCAGCCGCATCCAGACAAAGTTGAAGTTTTGGGTTTGGTTCGACTCCTCCAACCTCCAAATATCCAATTCCCTGCTCTTTCAAAGATTTTCTGACAGTTTCAAGCAAAGCGATTTCTGACGGATATACGCCTCCGTAGCTTACAATCATTACTTTTGTTCCACCTGCCGCTTTAACATAAGCCCCAATATTTTTTTCTGAATCTTTCCCAAAATAAAATTTTGTAGGCAAATAATGTTCAAAATTTTCCATTTTTATACATCTCCTTTTACATTTTTGCTTTCATCTCATCCGCCCATTTTTTCAGTCTCTCATCTTCTAAGACTTTTTTATTTAGAATATGGCGAGTATCCCCATCCTTTATGAATGATTTAATTTTTTCATATACGATAAGCGGAGAATTCGCCTGAGCATCGTAGGTGGCCCCACCCAGATGAGAAGTCAACGTCACATTGTCAAGCTGCATCCATGGACTATCTGCGGGAAGAGGTTCGACATCATATACATCCAAAGCTGCTCCAGCAATTTTCTTCGCCGCTAATGCTGCGTACAAAGCCTGATAATCAACCAGTCCTGCCCTTGCTGTATTTACGAAATAGGAATGTGGCTTCATTAATGAAATTTCTTCTTCTCCTACCAAATTCATAGTATCCTTTGTCAAACGCGCATGAATGCTGACAATGTCCGATTCTCTGAACAATACCTCTTTTTCCACCAGGGTGACATTTGTTCCTTCTAAAGCTTCCTGCGTCAGGAATGGATCATATGTAAGTATATTCACTTCAAAGCCCGCCATTTTTTTTGCAACCAGACGCCCTATATTTCCAAAGCCTACCAGACCAAGCGTTTTGCCTTTCATATCCGGTGTGAAATCGCTATTAGGAAAACGAAGTTTTGTGACTCCCTCTTTTATTTGATGATGGCATTTTGCAATATTCCTTATTTCACTTAATATCATTCCAACGGTAAAATCAGATACTGCATTTGCATTTCTTCCTGCTGCATTAAAAACCGCAATCCCATTTTGCGTGGCTGCTTCCAAATCAACATTTTCAACTCCTCCACGCGCTACACCAATAATCCTTAAATTTTTAGATTTCTTCATTATGGCTTCTGAAAACGGACAGAATGTTCCTATCATGATTTCCGCATCTGTATTGTCTTTCAGAATCTGCGGAATTTTCATTCCGTTTGCGCCTTTCTTTTCAACTGCAAGTGCCGCTTCTTGAAACGCATCATCCGTAGGCTCTTCAATCCAGTCTCCTGTTACATAATTTATCTCTCCCATAGAGCGGGCCCCTTGTTCCATTGGTCCTTCCATAGGAAGCATGATCGGAACTCTTTCCAGTACCGTAACAATTTTCATTATTTTGATCCTCCATTTTACTATTTTAAATCAGGTTAAAACAATCCAATCAGTGCACCCAAAAGGCATCCTACAATAATAAATGCCAAAAGGTACAAATATTTCCCTCCTTTTTTCATATACAGGTAGCATCCAAGTGTAACCAAGGCCGGCAGCAGGCCTGGCATCATATTATCCAACATTCCCTGTGCAGTTTCACTTGCCAGCTTAAGCGAAACATTTTGTGCGCACAATGCTCCCAGCATAAACATACCAAGTACACTTGCCCCTGTAATAAAAGCCTGTATTGTTCCATTTTTCAAAATATTCATGATGGAATTTCGTCCAAGATTATATCCCATATAATAAGTGACGAAACCCATAATTATTAAATGAAGCCAGAAAATAGGCTGACCTAAAACACCAATCATCATACCCTTTTGTGCGAATGGCATAAAGAATGACAATAACAATGGCATTGTCGTAACATATACACTATCTCCAAAACCAGCCATCGGCCCCATCATCCCTGTTTTGAACCCATTAATCATTTGATCAGGAATATCTGCTCCTCTTGCCCGTTCTTCTTCCATAACAATAACCGCTCCATTGATACACGCACCATAGCCAGGGTTTGTAATATATGGTGCTTCCAAATGTCTGTGCATAGAAGCTTTTAGTTCTTCCGGATTATTTTCGTAGATTTTAGTTAATGCTGGTATCATACTGTATAAGAATCCCAAGGCATAAAAACGTTCCAGATTTTGTGAAATACGCTGTCTGAAAATCCAACGTCTAATACACTTATTGCGAATTTTTGATGTTACTACGCTTTTGCTTTCCTCAACACTTACCACGTTTTCGTTATTTTCCATTGTTTCCTCCTCCTTTTACGCTTTACTCTTCGTAAACTGCACATGAAGCACTGCCATTGCAATAGCGATTACCGCCAGCGAAACTGTAGACAGACCACCATTAAGTGTCAACAGTATAAAACCAATCACAAAATATGGAAGCAGCTGCTGGCGTCCTATGGCAAGAATCGCCATAACAAAACCGATTACCGGAAGCACTCCACCCAAAACTACAAATCCAGCACTCATCCAGTCCGGAATCATTGCAACTAAAGTAGCTGTATAATTTGCTCCCAGGTATGTAATGATTGCAACCGGAAAAAATCTCAAAATAAAACTAACAAGAAGTGGACCAACTGTTGCATCAAATTCAATTGCCCGAATGTCCAGTTTATCAATATCCTTTTCTGCTTTATGAACCCAATAACCATTTACTACCCGGCGGACATTATCCAAAAGTCCACCCAGGACTCCAAATGGAACTGCAAGCACAACCGCTGTCTCTACATCTAAGCCAGCCGCTAATGCTGCTGGAATCGCAATACAGGATGCCAGTCCATAATCGGATGGCATATTTGCAGCAATTGAAAACGCCCCCATATAAATCAGTTGAATTCCCGCTCCTAAAATAATCCCCTGCGAAAGATCCCCAAAAATAAGCCCAAAAACTGCTCCCAATACAATAGGTGCCTGTAAAATATTTGCCAGCGTATGTTCTGACCAACTGACAAAATAAATCAAACCTACAATAACCGCCAATAGAAACATATTATCACTCATGATTTTCCTCCTTTAGTTTAGAACACTATCTTTTTATCTTCGGGTACCCCCTGGCAATAGATATTAATTCCCTTACCCTTTAACTGCTGCAGAGTCTTTTCTTCTTCCTCTGAAACATAAAAGGTAATATAAATCTTTTTCTTTCCTGCCCCGCTTGGGCCCTGTCCCAAATCTAATTCTTTGTATTTCAGCCCCGCTTCATAAGCAGCATTTGCAGTGGCGACATCATGGAAGATTAACATAACCCGTCCTCGTTCCATTCTTCCTTCTTTGTATAATGCAACAGCCTCATCTGTTGTACATATCAATACTTCTATATTGGGATCTGGCACTGCACAAGTATATAGTTCTTTCATAAATGGATCCTTTGCAACTATATCGCTTACCGCAATAATTGTATCTGCATTCAGAAATTTAAGCCATATAGCTGCAACCTGACCATGAATCAGCCTTGCATCAATTCTTGTTAATGAAATCATATTCCTTATTTCTCCTTCCCTTATTTATGCTTTGATAAATTTTCCAGCCATTCTGTAATATTTGCAACACCTCTTTTTCCAGCGTCAACTGCCATCTTTTGCAATTGTTCCGGAGTACTTTTCCCTCGGCTGGTCAGAACCTCCAACATCATTGGAACATTCACTCCCGATACAACATACATTTTTTCCTCCTTTACTCTGGATGTCATACACACTTGATTAAAAGGGGTTCCTGCCATCAAATCAACGAAAACTATCGATGCCCCAAAGTCCTCATACACCTCTTCAAATGTTTGTCGGAATTCTTCCGGATCATCTCCCGCCTCTAATGCAATGCCAGCACATTTATCTATGCCGCCGGCAATTAATGCTGCTGTATCCAGCATGGACAGTGCAAGAGTCCCATGACTTAATACAATCACCCCGATCATTTCATTCTTGTTTTCATACATCACATACTTTTTCATCTACTTTTCCTCCTTTCCCTCTAAAAGTTTTTTTATATCTGATGCAGTATTCATTTTGAACACCTTATCCACTAATTTATTGCATTTTTTACAATCGAGTTTTGCCAATGATTTTCGGATTTTTAAAATGGATTTTGGTACCGTAGATAATTCATCTATTCCCAACCCTATCCAGAGTGGCAGCAGTCGTCTATCTCCTCCCGCTTCCCCACATATTCCACACTCGATTCCCTCTTTATGTGCGGCTTCTGCAATATTTTTGATTAATTTCAAAACTGCAGGATGATAAATGGTATACAATTCTGAAACCGCTTCATTACCTCTGTCAACAGCCAATGTATACTGTGTCAGATCATTGGTTCCGATTGAAAAAAAGTCTACCTTCTTTGCAAATTCATTTGCCAGAATGGCGGCCGAAGGAATTTCCATCATCATACCAACCGGAATTTTGTCTTTTATCAAAACGCCTTCTTTTCTCAAGGCATCTGCCACATTTTGAAGTTCTTCCTTCGCCGCTTCCAATTCTTCTATTGATGAAATCATAGGAAACATAATAGCCAGATTCCCATATTCAGATGCACGGAGCAATGCACGGAGCTGCGTTTGAAACAGTTCTTTCCTTTTTAGACATAACCGAATTGCTCGAAAACCAAGAAACGGATTACTTTCTTCTTCAATATCAATTGCTTTTTGTGGCTTATCCCCCCCTATGTCGAGTGTTCTTACAATCACTCGCTTTGTACCCATCACCTCCAAAGCTTTTTTATATTCTTGAAATTGTTCCTCTTCAGAAGGTAATGTGTCACGGTTCAAATATAAAAATTCGCTTCTGAAAAGTCCAATTCCTTCCGCACCTTCTTGAAGCGCGTTCCGTGCTTCGGCACCATTTCCAATATTTCCGTAAAGAGAAATTGTCTTTCCATCTCTTGTTTTCGACGGACAGCCAATGTATTTTTTTAATTGATGCACTTCCTCTTCTTGTCTTCGTACATCATCTTTTGCTTTTTCAATTTCTTCCTCTGATGCATGTATAATTATATTGCCTGCGTCCCCATCTAAAATAATCATTTCCTCTGTATCCATATGCTCCATTGCATCTGCAATTCCAGCAACAGCCGGAATACCTAATGATTTTGCAATAATAGCTGCATGTGAAGTCGGCCCACCCACTTCGCTCACAATGCCTTTTACATATGAAAAATCCATTTTCATTGTCATAGAAGGTGTCAATTCATGGGTGACGATAATGCAAGGTTCCTTAGTTGGGATACTCCCAAGTTCTGAATGCAAAATTTCCGAAATCAATTGATTACGAATATCCCGGATATCTGATGCCCGCGCTTGGAACAACTCACTGTCGGATTCACTCATAGTTTTTTCAATGAATTTCAGCTGTTCTTCAACAGCTAACGAAGCATTTTTCTTTTCACACTCAATTTTCTGTTGTACCGGAGATATAAATGAGTATTGATCTTTTAAAATTGCTGCATGCACAGCAAATACTTCCGCTTCTTTACCTCCAACCCTTTTCTTTGCCTCTTTTTCCATTTTTTCTATCTTAGTAATTGTTTTATGGCATGCCTCAATGAAATTGCCTACTTCTGCTTTTACATCATAGATTTTTTCATTTGGAATTTCTTTTTTTTCCTGTTCTATAAAATAAGGCTTTTCCACTGCCATTCCCGGAGATATTGGAATCCCTTTATATTCCTGTTTATCCAATTATTCTTCCCCCAATCCTGCAGCAATTTCTGTTATCATCTTATTGACCGCCTCCCTTTCATCACTACCTTCCACTATCAATTCAATTTCTTTTCCACATTCAATGCAGCTGCTAAGGACGTCAATGATAGATTTCGCATTTCGAATCTGACCATTTGCTGTGTAAGTTATTTCACTTTCAAACTCTTGTGCAATTTCGACAAAATAGTATGCCGGTCTTGCATGTAATCCCATTTTATTCACAATTACAGCCTTTTTCTTAATCATCTTTTTATCTCCTTTTACTATTTTTTTGTTCATTTTCTATTTTTTTTATTATATTTCACCAAATCAAATCAGAAAAGTACGCACTTTTATTTCCATAAGTATCTCAAAAGATACTACTTCATATCAGCGTCCCGCTTTGCACTATGCAAATATAGTTCATCTATTGAAGGAAAGATTCTACAACAAATGTTTTATCACAGCAGGAAATTAGGAAGAAAATGCAGATAATCGAACAGGAACTTAAATCTTCTACATGGAGAGTTTTGGAAACAAATAGTAAGTTTGAATAGACACGAAGTTCTCTGAGAATCATAAACACACAATGACAATGAACAAATGCAGCCAGTTTGGAATACATATGAAAAGAACGAAGTTGATTGTACGTGTTGCCACAGGTAGGGCAAAATCTACTTTTACAACGAAAAGGAACAAACTTTATGCACCACAATGAGGGCATGTTTTACAATAAAGTAGTACAAAAAAGCCCTGCCTCTTATGAATGAGGAAGGGCACTAAAAACATACTTTTTAAGTTTCAATTTTTATAAACAGATTTAATTTTAGTATAATAATTAAGAATCTAAATTGTCTACGGAAAAGGGAGAAGAGGTACTGGTATTGTTTCTTTCACTATATTTAAATCCCCAATTAACCAATGATTCTAATACCGGAATGAATTCTTCTCCAATTGGAGTTAAAGAATACTCAGTACGAGGTGGAACTTCGGGATACACTTTTTTGATGAGCATTCCATCATCCAGTAATTGACGCAAATTATTCGAAAGAGTGCGTTGAGTAATTCCGGGATTGTGATATAAAAGTTCTCCAAAACGTTTGGGGCCACTGGCTAAATAAAAAATAATATGTAGTTTCCACTTGTTAGTTATAACCTTTTGGGAGCATTCAATGCTCATAATAATTGAATTTTTCATGAGAAAATTGTAACATATTTAATTTTAATTGTAAATAAATGAAAAACTTGAGTTTCCGCAGTTATATCCACAGAACCGATATTTCTGTTTCTAAATATACAAATACCGTATTAATTGCAAGAAAAGTACAAAAAAGCAGGCTTTCTGACGAATATATTCAGAAAACCTGCTTGCCTTTACTTTTTTGCCGCCCTAAACTACATCTCCATCATCAAAGGGATCTCCACATTCTGGGCAGAACTTAGGCGGATTCTTCATATCTTTCGGTTCCCAGCCGCATTTATCACAGCGGTATTGGGGGACTCCCGCCGGCTTCTTCGCTCCGCACTCTGTACAGAATTTGCCCTTGTTCACCGTCCCGCAGGAACACGTCCAGCCCTCCTCAGGTATCGGCTTGGGCGCGCCGCATTCCTGGCAGAACTTTCCAGTATTCCCTGCCATGCCGCAGGCACAGGTCCACCCATCCATCACGGGGGTCCCGGGCTGATAAGGCGCTGCCTGAGGTTTGACATTCTGCGGTCCTTGCCCCGTCTGCTGCCCCATCTGGTAAAGGTTCTGCGCATTCATGCCTCCCAGCGTTCCTGCCATTCCCATGCCCATAAAAGCCATGGCCGGACCTGCATTCTCATTCTTTGCCGCCGCCTGCATTGCCGCCGCCTGCGCCTGCGCCAGGTGGGCCGCTGCCATGGTCGGATCCTTCATCACTGCCGTCCGCTGCAGTTCCTTAATATATGCCTCATCCTCCTCGGATGCGGTCACGCTGTTCACACCTATGGATACGATCTCAATTCCCCGGATGTCCTCCCATTTATCCGACAGGACTTCCTTCAGGGCATCTGCCAGTTCCATCGTATGGCCCGGCAGCGCGCTGTAACGGACGCCCATCTCGGATATTTTGGCAAATGCGGGCTGGAGCGCTGTCAAAAGTTCGCTTTTGAGCTGGCTGTCCAGATCCTTTGTCGTAAATTCATCGTCCACATTGCCGCATACATTCTTATAGAATAGGATCGGATTGTTCAGCTGATAGGAATATTGTCCAAAACACCGGATCGCAATATCCATATCCAGCCCGATATTATGGTCTACGACTCTGAATGGCACCGGATTCGGCGTGCCATACTTATTTCCCATCATTTCCTTTGTGTTAAAGAAATAGACCCTCTGGTCGTTTCCAGTCTCTCCGCCCATCGTAAAACGTTTCTTAAGGGTATTCCAGGAATCCAGAAGCCCTTTTCCAAAACCTCCGTAGAATATGGTGGGCTCTGTAGAACTATCCCAGATGAACTCGCCCGGCTCGGATGAAAATTCCACCACCTTGCCCTGTTCTACGATCATCATGCACTGCCCCTCGTTGACTGCTATGACAGAGCCATTACTGATAATATTGTCGCTTCCCTTTTTATTGGAGCCTCTTCTGGTCGTACGTTTGACTCCCTTGGTCACGATCACTCCGTCCTCCAGAGAATCGCAATAGAAGTATTCCCTCCACTGGTCTGCCAGCACTCCTCCAACTGATCCTAATGCCGCTTTAATCAATCCCATATCTGTATCCTCCTGCTCTAAAATTTACCGCTGGCGCCGCCATGCATATTCCCATGCTTATCCTTGTGCAGCGTGGTCTTGTTACGACTGCCATAATTCTGTCTGTTGTCCTGCTTTTGCTCGATCGGCTTCTTCGTGATGCTGCTGGTAAGAAAGATATCTCTCTTGCGTATCTGAGACGCAGCATCTCCTCTCTGGTAGCCCTGGGCGTCTTTCTGCATATTTGCCGTCTTCATCCCGGACTTCAGGGATGCCATATAAAGTATGGTCAGAATCAGTCCGCAGACAAGTGCCGGTATGATATAATCCTCCGGGCCTTTCGGCTCCTTAGGTTTTGCGTCCGTTTCTTCCGCCGTTTCTTCTGCCTTTTCTTCCTGCTTGCTCTCTGCCTCCTTCTGCCCATCAGCGATAGCAGAGGCCAGGGCGTCGCCGAGTTTATTTTCTTCTTTTTGCGGATTCAGATTGCGCTCAAGCGTCTTATTAAGTTCCTTCAAGTAAGATTGAAATCCCTGATAGTACTGGTCAGAGGAAAAATATCCGGATGCCGCGTGATCTCCCAATGCGGACAAGTCGTAATCGGAAAACATGGTCATGGCCGCCCCGTTGGTGGAGATTGCCCATTCCCTGCTACCCATGTCCAGCAGAAACATGATTCCGTCTTTCCCTTCTCCAATCCCATATCCTCTATTCACATACTGCAGGTCAGCCTCCGCCTGGGCTGTGCCTTCCTGCCTCCGATTCTCCGTCATCAGCACAATGTCTATCTGGTATTGCTGGATCAGTTCATCAATCTGGCTTGACAGCTGAGTCTCATCATAATCCGACAGAATCCCTGCATCATCTATGACTTTGGGCAGATCCGTCCCTTCGCTGGCCGCCACTGGAATGACATTTGCAGCTAGCAGGCATAGGGCTGCCACAATCAACCGTAATCTCTTCATCATCTTCTACCCTTTCCTACAATTATAAAAATAAGCGGACAAGCATGATCAGCAAGTATACCACAATACTGCTTCCGGCAAAGAAGCCCAGGGCATTCTTCCAGAACAGCCCCGAATCAATCGGCAGCTCGCCTACCAGTTTCCCGGTCTGTCCATTCATGGCAAACCGATACATCTTGTCTTTATACTCTACCTTCACTACCCAGACAGGCAGCAGCGCGTAATGAACCGCTCCATTGGTGCAGCCGATCTGCGAATTCTTCAGCATCAGGATGTCATACTCCTTCTTGTCAACGGACTGCTTTAAAATGTCCTGGAAACTGGTCTTGATCCGCTCCTGCGCCCTGCCGCGACTCTCATCTTTGGAAACGTCGTACTTGATCGCTTCGTAGCCGGACAGGTATGCCTCGTCAAACGGAACAGCCTTTGACATATCATATGGCTCAATAGATTCCATATAGGCGTCGTCCATTTCCACAGATCCATCCACCGGTACATAGTCAAAATTCACGCAGCCTTCCCTGGATACCAGATAATAGTCTGTCTGTATGTATTCGTACTGCTGATCCTTCCATTTCCTGATCCTCTGTCCATTATAATTAATGGTTCCCTCTGCCTGGCAGCTGAACAGCCAGAAAGGAACGTAGATTCCTGTGATCTCCTTGATCTTCTGGTCGCTTTGGAAGGATCTTGGAAGCAGCGACTTCTTTTTGCAGAATCCTTTATATGCTTCTTTTGCTGCTTTCGCATCCAGCTGGAACGGCACGATAAGATCCGGCTTAAATCCCCCTGATACCTGTTCCGGAAGAATGACCGGGCTGTCGCAGTATGGACATTTGGTTGCGGCCGTCGTCTCCTGCGCCTCGATCTCACCGCCGCAGGATGGGCATTTGTATACTCTGCTTCCATCCTCTTTGACCACCCATTCGCCTGACCGTCCAAAGTCGGTGGCTCCCCAGTCGTAGGTATCTTCTTTCTGCTCCGTGGACTCGACCACCTTCGCATATTCCCGGTAGGTCTCCATATCCATCTCGTTGTCGCAGCTCGGGCAATGAAGCTTCTGGGTGTCGCTGTTGAACACCAGGTTTCCGCCGCAGCAAGGACACTTATACTCTTTTACGCTCATGCTCTTCTACCCCTTTACCTTATGTAAGCCTAATTATAGATAGTATATCATAGATTGTTTCTGTTTTGTATAACTGTCAGCATACAAAAAATCATTTCCATTATTTTACAGAGGAAGGCCAGCGCTTCTAAGATGCGCTGGCCTTCCTTCTATTCCCGCAGGCTTAGGATCCCTTCCATAAGAATCTTCACATCGTCCAGAATATAGTCGAATGCGCCTGCCTTATAAAGATTTATTATAATCATCCCGATCGGGACCGCAAAGATCATTCCAAAAATACCGCCTGCCTTGTATCCAATATATAAAAACAAAAGGGTCAGAAGCGGCCGCATCCCCATACTGTCCCCCACCAGTTTCGGCTGAATCAGCTGCCGTACCAGCTGGGTGACCCCATAGAGGATGATCAGGCCCACCACCATCCGGTAGTCTTTCACCAGAAGCTTATACAGCGCCCACGGTATCAGAGCGGTTCCTGTCCCGAAAAACGGGAGGAAATCCAGGAATGCGATGAGCAGCGCAAGTAAGAAATAGAAGTGTACCTTCAGAATTACAAAGCCGATTACCAGAATCAGGCATACCACTCCCATAATCTTAAACTGGGCTTTAAAATAACCGCCTACCGCAAACTTCAGATTGTCGATCACCATGCTCATGCGGCGCACGACCGGTTCCGGCGATACCTTCTTCGCCCACTCGATCACCTCATCCCTTTCCGCAATGAAGAAATAGGCTGAGATGAATGTAACGATAGTTGCTATTAAGACGGATGGAATCCGTTTTGCGACGTTTCCGGCAGCCGCCACCGTAGGCTCGCTGATCCTTCCCATCAAGTCGCCCATAGTCTTATCCAGATTGCTGGTCATGGTATGCCATGCATCCTGAAGGCCCGCCGGAAGCACTTTGAACACGCCATTTAAGCTGCTCCCAATCTCTCCAAATCCGGACTCCAGGTCCTGATACATCTTTGGCATGTTCTGGATCAAAGATGCGATCTCTTTCCAGAGCTTGCTTCCGATAAAATAGATCAGGATCCCGACTGCCCCTAATACCGCGATGATAATTAATGCGGAGCCCAGCTTCTTAACGATTTTCACCCGCTTTTCCAGCCAATTGACGATTGGGCTGGCAATATAGGAGATAAACCATCCGATCACGAATGGCATAAAGAAGCCCAGCAGCCGGAAGCCTACATAGATGAACAGGATCGTCGCTATCAGGCTGAAGGTCAGGCTCACGATCACCTTCCAATAGGGACGGGTATCATGCAGCTGTTCCTTAAAGTTCGTCTCCATATGGCTACTCCACCTCTTCTTTGCCCAGCAATTCCGTCTCTACAAACGTCCAGATATCGTCTTTTCCCTGCTTGGTCACAGAGGAAAATGGAATGACCTTGGTTCCCGGAACAAGATTAAGCCCTTGCCTTACTGCCTTCAAATGCTTGTCAACCTGGCTTCTTTTAATCTTATCCAGCTTTGTGGCTATGATGATCGGATTGTACCCTTGTGCCACGATCCAGTCGTACATCATCTTGTCATTGGCAGAAGGATCATGGCGGATATCAATCAGCAGGAATACCGCTTTTAACTGGGCGGATCCATGCAGATACCGTTCGATCAGCTTGCCCCATTTTGCCTTCTCCTGTTCGGATACCTTCGCGTATCCATACCCGGGAAGATCCACCAGATACAGTTCTTCATTGATATTGTAAAAATTGATGGTCTGGGTCTTTCCCGGAGTCGCCGATATCCTGGCATAGGACTTGCGGTTCATCAGCGCATTGATCAGTGATGACTTCCCTACATTTGATTTCCCCGCAAAAGCGATTTCCGGCAGCTGATTGTCCGGCAGCTGGCTGGTTAGCCCGCACACGGTTTCCAAATTTATATTTCTGATAATCATTCTATTTCCCTTTCCTATTCTGCCAAAGCGATTTTCAATACCTCATCCATATGGGATACTGGAATAATCTCCAGCCCCCTGGTAATCTCCGAAGAGATCTCCTCCACATCCGGCTCATTCTCCTGCGGAACGATCACCGTGCGGATGCCTGCGTTCTTTGCTGCCAGCAGTTTTTCCTTCAGTCCGCCGATAGGAAGCACGCGGCCTCTTAAGGTGATCTCCCCGGTCATGGCAACATCTGCCCGTACCTTTCTTCCGGTGATCGCCGACATCATAGCAGTGGCCATGGTGATTCCGGCAGATGGGCCGTCTTTTGGAACGGCGCCTTCCGGTATGTGGATATGTACGTCATGCTCCTTGAAGAAATTTTCCTCTATCTTATGCTCTTTGCTGACAGAGCGGATGTAGCTGATGCCGGTCCTTGCGGATTCCTTCATTACGTCTCCCAATTGCCCGGTCAGCAGGATCTCACCCTCGCCTGGCATGACATTCACTTCAATCTGAAGCGTGTCTCCGCCTACGCTGGTCCACGCAAGGCCACGGACGATACCGATCTCATCCACCTTATTGGCCATCTGGTAGATATACAGTTCCTTGCCAAGATAGAGATGGAGGTTGCGCTCGGTCACATGAACCGCCTTCTTCTTTGTCTCCAGGATCTCTCTGGCTGCTTTCCTGCAGATGTCCCCGATCTTACGCTCCAGCTGCCTGACTCCGGCTTCCTTTGTATAGTTGCGGGCCATCTTCCACAGCGCGTTCCGGCTTATGGTCAGCTGATCCGGCGCAAGGCCGTGCCGCTCCAACTGCTTTGGTATCAGATGCTCGATGGCAATATGCATCTTCTCATTCTCCGTATAGCTGCTGACTTCAATGACTTCCATCCGGTCCAGAAGCGGACGCGGGATGGTCTGAAGCGTGTTTGCCGTGGTGACAAAAAGCACTTCGGACAAGTCCATCGGAACTTCCAGATAATGGTCCCGGAACTTGCTGTTCTGCTCGCTGTCCAGCACTTCCAGCAGTGCGGAGAAGGTATCTCCTTTATAATCATTGCTCACCTTGTCAATCTCATCCAGCAGCATCAGAGGATTCTTAACACCCGCATGCTTCAGCGCGCTGGCAATTCTTCCTGGCATGGCCCCTACATAGGTCTTCCTGTGTCCCCGGATCTCCGCCTCGTCCCGCACGCCTCCCAGGGAAATACGCACATAAGGCTTTTTCAGCGCCCTGGCCAAAGACTTGGCGATGGAAGTCTTGCCAGTACCCGGAGGCCCGACCAGGCACAGGATCGGGGAATCTCCCTTTTTCGTCAGCGCCCGGACTGCCAGAAATTCCAGCACCCGTTCCTTGACTTTCTCCAGGCCATAGTGATCCTCGTCCAATACCTTCTTGGCATAGGCGATATCCTTGTGATCTCTGCATACTTTATCCCAGGGCATTTCCAGCATGGTCTCGATGTAAGTGCGGATCACTCCCACTTCCGCAGGGCTGTTCATGGAATTCTTAAACCGCTTGATCTCCTTGCCAAGCTTCTCCTTGACTTCCTTGGGAGCCTTTAAGGCATCTGCTTCCTGCTGGAATTCTTCCGCGTCTGAGAGCGTATTGTCATCTCCTAATTCCTCGCGGATCAGCTTCATCTCTTCCCGCAGAATGTACTCCCGCTGGTTCTTGTCCACGCGCTCCTTGACTTTTTTCTGAAGTTCTTCCTTTACATTGAGGATCTGTATCTCGCTCACCAGCTTATAGGACAGAAGTTCATAGCGCCGCATCAGATCCGGCTCTTCCAGCAGCTGCTGGGCATCCGTATAGGAAAATGGCATGTTGGCGGCTATGACGTCTACCAGTTTTTTCAATTCGTCGATATTTTCAATTTGAACCGCCAGTTCCTTGGACAGTTTCGGATCTTTTAAAAGATATTCCTTGAAAATGTCCTTCATCCCCCGGATCATGGCGTCCAGATTCATAGGATTCTTTTCAGCGCCCGTATCCTCAATGGATGTATCCGTGTCCGGAATCACCGTTACATTGGCCCTCATATAAGGCTCTTCGAATTCCATCACGTTGATGCAGGCCCTTGATTCTCCGGATATTAGCACCCGAAGCATTTTCTTAGGTAATTTGACTACCTGCCTGATGGTTGCGACGCAGCCGGTCTGGTACACATCCGTTACCCCCGGGCTCTCCGTCTCTACATCTTTTTGGGCTGTCAGGAATATCTTCTGGTCTCCCAGCATGGCTTCCTCTATCGCCTGGATAGACTTGGGCCTGCTTACGTCAAAATGACGCACCATCTCCGGCAATATGGACAGTCCTCTTAATGCTACCATAGGAAGGCTTAATGTTTCTCTGTTCATATACTATTCTCCCAGTTATAAAACAGGCGGGCACAAACGTCTTTCTTGCACCCGCCATACTATTTTATGCACTCTCAGATCTGACGGATGCATGCTCGCATTCCGGTTCTCCGATTCCTTTTACAACATCTTCTGTAATCCGGCATGATTTTAAGGTCTCATCAGATGGAGCCTTGTACATGATATCCATCATGATATTCTCCATAATGGCACGAAGCCCCCTTGCGCCTGTCTTCCGCTTAAGGGAAGTCTCTGCGATCGCTTCCAGCGCTTTTTGATCAAAGATCAGATCCACGCCGTCTAATTCCAGCAGTTTCTGGTACTGCTTTACAATCGCGTTCTTTGGCTCTGACAGAATCTGCATCAGCGCTTTCTTGTCCAGCATCTCCAATGCGACTGTCACCGGCATACGGCCTACCAATTCAGGGATCAGTCCGAATTTCACCAGATCCTGAGGCAGCACCTGCGCAAGCAGCCTGTCTACATCATTCTCATGCTTCTTTGCAATATCGGCGTTAAATCCGATGGATTTCTGGTCAATACGCTTTTCAACAATCTTATCGATACCTTCAAATGCCCCACCGCAGATGAACAGGATGTTGGTCGTATCAATCTGGATCAGTTCCTGATGAGGATGCTTCCTTCCTCCCTGAGGAGGAACATTGGCAACCGTGCCCTCCACGATCTTAAGCAGGGCCTGCTGCACGCCTTCGCCGGAAACGTCCCTTGTAATTGAGGGATTCTCGGACTTTCTGGTTATCTTATCAATCTCATCAATATAGATGATGCCGTATTCTGCGCGCTCGATATCGCCGTCCGCAGCCTGGATGATCTTTAGAAGAATATTCTCCACATCTTCTCCTACATACCCTGCCTCCGTCAGCGCAGTCGCGTCTGCAATGGCAAACGGAACATTCAGGATCTTGGCCAGGGACTGGGCAAGCAGCGTCTTCCCGCAGCCAGTAGGCCCCAGCATCAGGATGTTGCTCTTATTCAGTTCTACCCCCATATCCTTCTGGGCCATAATCCGTTTATAATGATTATAGACAGCCACAGAGAGTACTTTCTTTGCCTCTTCCTGGCCGATCACATACTCATCCAGAAATTCTTTGATCTCTTCTGGCTTCAGGAGATTGATGTCAGCGAATGGATTCCAATGCCTTCCATCATCATATTCAAATTCTTCTTCTATAATCTCTGCGCAGACATCGATGCACTCGTCACAGATATAAGCCCCATTGGGGCCTGCAATCAGTTTTCTCACTTGGTTCTGCGTCTTATTGCAGAACGAGCATCTCACCTGATCGTCGTTCTTTCCTACCATACTCTCACCTCATAATAATAAGGACCGATGCGCAAGACTAACGGCTCTTGATTACTTCGTCAATTAAACCATATGCTTTCGCTTCTTCCGCAGACATGAAATTATCCCTCTCTGTATCGATCCGGATAACGTCAAGCGGCTGTCCTGTATTCTCTGCTAATATCTGATTTAATTTTTGACGGGTCTTTAATATATGTTCAGCGGCAATCTGAATCTCCGTTGCCTGTCCCTGTGCGCCGCCTGATGGCTGATGGATCATGATCTCTGCATTCGGAAGAGCCAGCCTCTTGCCTTTGGTTCCCCCTGCCAGCAGGAAAGACCCCATGCTTGCAGCCATTCCGATACAGATCGTCTCAATATCGCACTTGATATACTGCATGGTATCATAAATTGCCAGTCCGGCTGTCACAGATCCTCCCGGGCTGTTGATATACAGATGGATATCCTTTTCCGGATCCTCTGCCTCAAGAAATAGCAGCTGTGCCACAATCACGCTTGCAGACACATCCGTCACTTCCTCGCCCAGAAAAATAATTCTGTCTTTTAATAATCTTGAATAGATGTCGTAGGAGCGCTCTCCGCGGCTTGTCTGTTCAATGACATAAGGTACTAAACTCATGTGTATGCCTCCTAACTACATGTTGCTTGTATGGGCCTATTTTTCAACAGCATTCTCTACCAGGAAAGTTACGGCCTCCTGTACTGCCATATCTTCCTTCATCTGCTTCTTTTCATTCTCGCCCATGAATTCTTTCAGTTTGTCTACTTCCATTTTATAGCTTTCCGCCATCTTAGCCAGCTCTTCATCCAGTTTTTCATCGCTGATCTCGATATTCTCTGCCTTTGCGATCGCTTCCAGCACAAGGCGGGTCTCAATGCGCTTGATCGCCTGCGGGCGCAGTTCATCCATCATCTTGTCGGCAGTCATTCCCGTAAACTGGAAGTACTGCTCCAGGGAAATGCCCTGTGACTGGATTCTCTGTGCGAAATCATCGGCCATCTGCATAACCTGAGTCTCGATCATCGGCTGAGGAATCTCATACTGCGCATTCTTGACTGCAGCATCTACAGCCTGGTCTTCCTGCTTTCTCTTTCCTTCGGAAGCCTTCTGATCTTTAATCTTTGCCTTAATATCAGCCTTATATTCCTCTAATGTATCAAATTCAGAAACTTCTGCTGCGAATTCATCATCGATTTCCGGAAGTTCCTTTGCCTTAATCTCATGAACTGTGCATTTGAATACTGCTTCTTTGCCTTTCAGGTCCTCTGCATGGTAATCTTCCGGGAAAGTAACCTTGACTTCCATCTCCTTCTCGGCTTCTGCGCCTACCAGCTGTTCCTCGAATCCAGGAATGAAAGAGCCTGAGCCGATGGTCAGAGGATAGTTCTCCCCTTTTCCGCCTTCGAAGGCTACTCCGTCAACAAAGCCTTCGAAGTCCAGGATCACTTCGTCCCCATCCTGTACCGGACGGTCTGTTACGGTGATCGTTCTTGCATTCTTCTCTGCTTCTTCCTGAATCTTGGCATCCACTTCCTTCTGCGTCACGCGCGTAGATACCTTTTCTATCTCCAGTCCTTTATACTCGCCAAGCGTCACTTCCGGCTTTGTCGCAACGTCGGCCGTGAAGATGAATGGCTTTCCTTTTTCGATCTGTACCACATTGATCTCCGGTCTTGATACGATATCAAGTTCCGCTTCATCATAAGCTTCTGCATATGCCTTTGGAATCAGTTCATTTGCAGCGTCATCATAGAAGATCTCTGCGCCGTACATCTTCTCGATCATCTGGCGCGGAACCTTTCCTTTGCGGAAGCCTGGCAATGAAATCTTGTTCTTTTGCTTCATATATGCACTCTGAAGCGCTTTCTCTAAATCATCGGCAGGAACTTCGATGGTAAGTTTTGCCATGTTTTTCTCTAACTTTTCTACCTGTAAACTCATTTACTATTTCCTCCTGTTTCTATCCCGCCCTTCGGTAGTCGAAAAGATGGGCATACTACATTACATTCACCCCAGAAGTATAACACAAACATCTGTAAATATCTAGCCTTGAATTTCATCTAAGCGAAGTATTTTTAAGACCAGGCTGTTCATATCATCCTCGTCGATGGAATATTCATGATTCTTATCTGCCTGCACATGCAGGATGACCGTTTCTTCTTCTCCATATGCAGTGTCCTGGTAGGCAGCGTCCAGCAGTTCGTAAGCATGGTTGACAATATCATTCAATACCTGCTGCGTCACCTCTTCCGTGGTTCCCTCATAGCCTCCCTCTTTGATCTTCTGGGTAATCTTGATGGAATCTTGCGAAAGAGACTGCTGGAAGTTTACGAACACATCCGAAGGCTGTATGGATACCGGCACTTCGTACTCCCTTTTTCCGGTTTTTTCCGCCTTTCCTACATCATAACGCATGGTAGCGAATATCTTGGACACCAGATCCGCAAACTGTGCCGTCTTGGTCTCGTTCATCTCAATCTCACTGGTGATATTGGCTGCCACAAAGTTATCGATGGACTGCTGATACTGACGCATCAGAGAATTCTCCGTAGCATCCTCCATGTAGGTCCTGGCCCTTGATGTATCACCCTGAAAAGTCAGATCCAGCAAAGCCTGCGTATATCCGGAGGCATCAAAATCCTTGCCGCAGCCCGTGACAAAGAGCGCCAGCATAAGAACCAGCGCCATAATCCGGAATATTTTTTTATATCTTTTCATACGCAATCGTCTCGCCAATCTCTTTTGCCTTTTCGCTTCCCGCCAGTACCTCAATCAGCTTAAGGGCAAAATCGACTGCCGCGCCTGCGCCGCGTCCGGTGATAACATTGTTGTCCACCGTTACCGGAACCTTTGTGATGACCGCTCCCTGGATATCCTGCTCCACAGTAGGATGGCATGTAATACGCTTGCCCTTCAAAAGGCCAAGGTTCGCCAGCACCGTAGGGCCCGCACAGATCGCGCCGATATACTTTCCTTCTTCAAAGAAGTCTTTTACGACCCTGCGCACGCCTGAGTGGGCGTCCAGATTCAGCGTTCCCGGCATGCCGCCCGGAAGAACGATCATATCTGACTCCACAAAATTCACCTCTTCAAACAGGTCTTCTGTCTGAACATTGATCCCATGCGCCCCATGGACCGTGTATTCTTCGGTAATCGAAACAGTATCTACATAGATCTGGGCTCTTCTGAGCAGATCTACCGCTGTCAAGGCTTCAATTTCTTCAAATCCGTCTGCTAAAATCACACTTACTTTTTTCATTGAAATCATCCTCCTTAATTTTACATATTAACACCGTTTACATTTTGTGTAAACTATATTATGATTGCTTTAAACATGGTACGATCATCCAGACTGGAGGTTGGAAGCTTATGGAAATAGAACGCAAGTATCTTGTACCTATACTGCCCGATAATCTAGAGGAATACCCCTGCCGCGTCATAGAGCAGGGATATCTGAATACAGAGCCCGTCATCCGCATCCGGCGGGATAACGATAAGTATGAAATCACTTACAAATCCAAAGGCTCCATGGCAAGGCAGGAATATAATCTCCCTTTGACCCGGGAAGCCTATTATCACCTTTTGCCCAAAATAGACGGACATCTGATTCAAAAGAAGCGTTACATGATCCCTCTTTCCGGCGGATTGACCGCTGAACTGGATATATTTGAAGGCCGGCTTGCGCATCTGGTCCTTCTGGAAGTTGAATTTCCTACAGAAGAAGACGCCAATACCTTTATTCCTCCCGCCTGGTTCGGAGAAGACGTAACCTTTTCCGGAAAGTTCCACAACAGTTATCTCAGCACGCTGTGATAGCAACATTTTGTTGCTTTTTCCCAAAAAGAAACGTTTTGATGCATAGATATCTATTTATTAGGTAAATTGCTATACTAACAAGTGAAATGACTTGTGGGGGTTAACGATTATGCCTAATATACAGCTGGCCAATAACTTAAGATATCTAAGAAAACAACATAATCTGACACAGACGACCTTAAGCAATATGCTCAACATTTCCAGACAGGCTTACTCGAACTATGAGACAAGCAAGCGTACTCCAGATCTCGATTCGCTGCTTCACCTGGCCGGATTCTACCACGTCAGTCTCAACGATCTAGTCCTTGGCAGCCTGAAAGACAAGCATGTCACTACATCAGGCATATCTGAGGATACGATTCCCTATGCCCTCGCAACAGATAAAAAGACCGGCAATTCCATCTATCTCACGGATGAAGAAGTAGATATGATTCTTAATTTCCGCACCCTTTCTAATGAGAATAAACAGATTATTACCGGCTTTCTACACTCCAATTCCAAACATTCAGATTAATCAGCTAACGCAAATCCATCATGAACGGCTATCATGGCCTGCTCGATGTCATCCTCTGCAACCAGTACGGTAATCCGGATCTCGGAAGTCGAGATCATGTTGATGTTGACCCTTGAGTTGTACAGAGATTCAAACATCTTTGCCGCCACGCCAGGATTGCTCATCATTCCGGCTCCAACGATGGAAAGTTTTGCCACCTTCTCATTCCATGTGATATCCTGAATCGTCAGCCTCTTCTTATTTTCCTCCAGAATCCTGATCGCATTCTCCAGGTCATCGGATGCCACCGTAAAGGAGATGTCTTTCGTCCCTTCTCTTCCCACTGACTGAAGAATAATATCCACATTGATATTGTTGCCAGCAAGAGTGTCAAAGATGCGGAACGCGATTCCTGGCTTGTCTTCCACTCCTATGACTGAGATTCTGGCAGTATTCTTATCGGCCGCCACGCCTGTCACTAATAGTTTTTCCATTTCGCTTGCCTCCTTGACTACGGTTCCCTCTGAGCGGTTCAGGCTGGACCGTACCACTAATTCTACGTTATATTTCTTCGCCATTTCCACAGATCGGTTGTGAAGCACCTTTGCGCCAAGGCTAGCCAGTTCCAGCATCTCATCATAGGTTATCACGTCTATCTTCTTTGCATCCTTCACAATTCTTGGGTCTGCCGTATATACGCCGTCCACGTCGGTATAGATCTCGCATTTATCCGCGTGCAGCACCGCTGCCAGCGCTACTGCCGTCGTATCAGAGCCGCCCCTTCCAAGCGTCGTGATATCGTCATATTTATTGACGCCCTGGAAGCCCGTTACAATTACGATCTTCCTGGAATCCAGCTCGTGGAGGATCCTCTCCGTATCCACGCGCTTAAAACGAGCATTTCCGTAGCGGGATGTGGAATGCATCATTACCTGGAACGCATTCAGGGATACTGCCGGCACATCCAGGGCATGCATTGCCATTGCCATCAATGATACGGATACCTGCTCGCCTGTTGACAGAAGCATATCCATCTCCCTTTTTTTTGCCTTAGGATTGATGGCATTTGCCATTTCGATCAGATTGTCCGTCGTATCCCCCATGGCAGAAAGCACGACCACAATGTCATGTCCTGCTTTATAGTCCTCAATGCAGCGCTGGGCCACATTGAAGATTCTCTCCTTGTTGGCCACAGAACTGCCGCCAAATTTCTTTACTATTAACATATATCCTCCTGCAGCAAGTGCCCGATTAATTGATATCCGTCCGGCCAGTTCCTGCCGGCCGCATAAGCCGTCTTCTCATTATACGCCTCCGGGCCTGCTTCTTCTTTCGTACTGTCATACAGAAGATAGGGAACCGGCTCCCCTGTATGGGTGCGTACCTCAATGGGCGTTGGATGATCCGGCAGAAGCAGAAGCCTGAATTCTTCTCCCGCCTCTCTAAGTCCATCCACTACGATGCCCAGTACTTTTTTATCTATATTTTCTATCGCGGTAATCTTATCCTTTATATTTCCCTGATGTCCCATCTCATCGGGCGCCTCCACGTGAATATACGCGAAGTCATAGCCGTCTTTTGTAAGTGCGCCGACTGCCGCCACGGCCTTCCCCTCGTAATTGGTATGCAGGCCTCCGTTGGCGCCTTCCACGATGATGCGGTCCATGCCCGCTCCCACCGCGATTCCTTTTAACAGGTCAACCGCCGAGATCATCACGCCGCGCTTGCCGGTACGCTCCTCAAAGGAGGTCAGCGCCGGTTTCTTTCCCGCGCCCCAGAACCAGGCCGAGTTGGCCGGATGAAGGCCCTCGCTTCTACGCTTTACATTGATCGGGTGATTTTCCAGGATATCATAACTTTTCTTCATCATGTCCCTAAGCACCTCGTCTTGCGGAAGGTAATCCCCGATTCTTTTTGTGAGAATATCATGAGGAGGCGTCAGTTCCACCACGTCCCCATTCTTCCAGATCAGAAGATGACGGTAGCTGGTTCCGGCGTAAAAACGGTATCCTTCCTTCTCAAGGCCTTCTCTTAAGGCTTCCAGAAGGATCGCCGCATCCTCGGTACTAATCTCATCGGAACTGTGGTCGATGATCGTCCGGTCTTCATAGGCGCAGTCTTCCTCCGACAACGTCACGATGTTGCAGCGGAAAGACACGTCCGTCTCTTCCATATCCACGCCGATGCTTAGCGCTTCTAACGGAGAACGTCCGGTATAATATACCTTTGGGTCATAGCCCATGACTGCAAGATTGGCCGTATCGCTTCCCGGAGCCATTCCTTCCGGAACCATGGAGGCCATCCCCACTTCGGATACCTTGGAAAGACAGTCCATCACAGGCGTCGCCGCCGCTTCCAGCGTCGTCCGCCCGTTCAGTTCCAAAAGAGGCCTTCCTGCCATCCCGTCGCTAAGCAATACCACATATTTCATAATCTCTCTCCTATTCCTTCTGGTCTTCTATACGTATCATATGTAAGATCTGCTCCTTGTAGATGTTAGCGCGGGTATCATAATCGCCCTCCATCATGACGGGAGTCGTAAAGCCGAACTCGCCCTCCAGGCCGTCAGCCCTTATGATCTCGATATCCCCGAAGGAGTCCTGAAGCGACGGAAGCATCTCCTGCGCATCGCCTTTCATTCGGATAAAGAATCTGCGCTTAGAGTCCGCCTTGTCTTCCAGGTGCAGCTTCTCCTGCTTCCACATGGTCATAATATTGCGGTTGAGATGCTTTGCGGCATCTACCACGTCCGCAACGACCGCGCTGGCAGTGGGAAGTTTTCCCGCGCCGCTTCCATAGAACATGGCATCGCCTAAAACATTGCCGTGGACGAATATGGAATTGAATACGCCATTAACGTTATAAAGCGGATGCTCGGGATAGAGCATGCAAGGTGCCACGATCGCATGCAGCCGGTTGCCGGCGTATCTCTTGCTGGAAGCCAGGAGCTTGATGGTGGTACCCATAGCCTTGGCATACTTCATATCTTCCACCGTTATTTCTGTGATTCCCTCACAGTAGATATCTTCAAAGTCGACCTGCTGGCCGGATATCAGGGAGGACAGGATCGCAATCTTCCTGCAGGCATCATAGCCTTCCACATCCGCCTCCGGATTGCGCTCCGCATAGCCGTTTGCCTGCGCCTCTTTGAGCACTGTATCATAGTCAGCGCCTTCGTAGAACATCTTCGTCAGCATATAGTTGGTGGTTCCATTCAAGATGCCGGTAATCTCTTCAATCTCGTCAGCAGTGAGGGAAGAGTTCAGCGGGCGGATGATCGGGATCCCGCCTCCTACGCTTGCTTCAAACAAGAAGTTGATATTGTTCTCTTCTGCGATGGAGAGCAGTTCCGCGCCGTGTTTTGCAACCAGCGCCTTATTAGATGTGGCCACGCTTTTTCCTGCCTGAAGGCATCTTTTGACAAATGTATAGGCCGGCTCGATGCCTCCCATTACTTCCACCACGATCTTAATCTCATCGTCATTGATAATCGTCTCAAAATCATGGACAATCTTTTCCTGTACCGGATCCTCAGGAAAATCCCTCAGATCAAGCACATACTTGATATTCAGTTCATCGCCGATCCTCTGGTTGATCCGGGCGCCATTCGTGTTTACGACTTCCACTACTCCGGAACCAACCGTTCCGTATCCCATAACTGCTATATTTACCATACGTTCCTCCCTTTAACTATTCACCGTCTGTTTCAAGTATGCATTTATGAACATGTCGATGCTGCCATCCATGACAGCGCCCACATTGCTGTTCTCCACATTGGTTCTATGGTCTTTTACCATAGTATATGGCTGCATTACATAAGAACGGATCTGGTTGCCGAATCCGATTTCCTTGACTTCGCCGCGGATATCGGATACCTTCTCTGCCTGTTCCTGCTCCTTCATCAGCTGAAGCTTTACTTTCAGCATCTGCATCGCTTTCTCTTTATTGTGATGCTGTGAGCGCTCATTCTGGCATTGTACCACGATCCCGGTGGGAAGATGGGTGATGCGGATTGCGGAGGAAGTCTTATTCACATGCTGCCCTCCTGCCCCGCTGGCCCTGTAAGTATCAATCTTCAAATCATCATCTGCAATTTCAATGTCAATCTCATCCTCTATATCCGGCACCACATCACAAGATGCAAAAGATGTCTGCCGTTTGCCCGCCGCGTTAAACGGCGAGATGCGTACCAGTCTGTGGACTCCCTTTTCCGACTTCAGATATCCATAGGCATTCTCTCCGTTTACCTCAAAGGTTACCGTCTTGATGCCCGCGATATCTCCGTCCAGATAGTCCAGTACCTGGATCGTGAATCCTTTCCGCTCTGCCCAGCGGCTGTACATCCGGTACAGCATGCTGGCCCAGTCGCAGGATTCGGTTCCTCCTGCCCCGGCGTGTATCGTAACGATGGCATTGCATGCATCGTACTCGCCGGACAGCAGCGTCTGGATCCTGAGTTCCTCGTATGAGGTCTCAAATCCCCGGATCTCTTCTTCTATCTCGCGCGCCATGGAAGGGTCTTCATCCTCATATCCCATCTCGATCAGGAGATTGATGTCATCATAGGAAGCATACAGATTCTGGATGGTCTCCACCAGTTCTTTGAGATGCTTCAGCTCCTTCATCAGTTTCTGGGATTCTTCCGGATTATCCCAGAAGCCCGGCTCTTCTACTTTGCGCTCCAATTCTTCAATCCTTCTTATCTTGCCCGATAAGTCAAAGTGAATCCCTCATTTCGGCAAGGGGTTCTTCATAAGCATTCATGATGCTCTTAAACTGATCTAATTCAACCACTCAATCACCTCTTTCATCATTCTATTTGCGCCCGCAGCACTGTTTGTATTTCTTCCCGCTGCCGCATGGGCATGGATCATTGGGATAGATTTTCTTTTCTGTACGCTTCTTCGGCGTATGGGCAGCGCTTTCATCCTTGTTGGTTCCGGTAACCTTGGCTACCTGCTCCCGTTCCACCTTCTGCTCGATCCTTACGTGGGCCAGCGTACGGATCGTATCTTCCGCAATGCTCTTGGTCATCTGATCAAACATGTCGTATCCGATCATCTTATACTCCACCTTCGGATCTCTCTGTCCATATGCCTGAAGGCCGATACCCTGGCGCAGCTGGTCCATATCATCGATATGATCCATCCATTTCGCGTCAATGACCTTTAACAGGACTACACGCTCGATCTCACGCATATGCTCCGGCTCCGGAAATTCTGATTCCTTCGCCTCATAAGCTTTCGCCGCGCGTTCTTTCAGCAGATGCTTCAATTCCTTCTGGCTGAATTCCTTGACATCCTCTTCTGTGATTGGCGCCATCGGGATCGTATTATGGATGGTCATATTCAACTCTGACAGATTCCATTCATCATAATCCTGGTCCGGGCTGGTGACCATATCCACCACGTTCTCTACATACTCGTTCAGCATATGGAAGATAGAGTCGCGCATATTCTCTCCATCCAGGACGCGGCGTCTTTCTTCATATATAATCTCTCTCTGCTCATTCATGACCTGATCATATTCCAGCAGATTCTTACGGATTCCAAAGTTGTTGCTTTCTATCTTCTGCTGCGCCTTCTCAATAGCGGTAGACAGCATCTTATGCTCGATCTGCTCGCCTTCTTCAACGCCCAGCTTCGTAAATACGTCCATCAGCCTCTCGGAGCCGAACAGGCGCATCAGATCGTCTTCCAGGGAAATATAGAATCTGGATTCTCCCGGATCTCCCTGACGTCCGGAACGTCCGCGCAGCTGGTTATCAATACGTCTGGACTCATGTCTCTCCGTACCGATGATCTTAAGCCCGCCTGCTGCCCTTGCCTCGTCATCCAGCTTGATATCCGTACCACGTCCGGCCATGTTGGTGGCAATCGTGACAGCATCATGAATACCTGCCTGTGCAACGATCTCTGCCTCCATCTCATGGAACTTGGCATTCAGAACGTTATGCTTGATTCCACGCTTTTTCAGCATGCCGCTTAAGAGTTCCGAATTCTCAATGGTAATGGTGCCCACCAGCACCGGCTGATGCCTGGCATGGGCTTCTTCAATCGCATCGCAGACTGCCCGGAACTTCTCCTTCTGTGTCTTATATACCGCATCCTCTAGGTCTTTCCTGATGACTGGCACATTGGTAGGAATCTCGATAACGTCCATTCCGTAGATCTCGCGGAACTCTTTTTCTTCGGTCAGGGCGGTACCCGTCATACCTGCCTTCTTCTCATATTTATTGAACAGATTCTGGAACGTGATCGTTGCCAGCGTCTTGCTCTCTCTTTTAACCTTCACATGCTCTTTGGCCTCTATCGCCTGATGAAGTCCGTCAGAATAGCGGCGGCCCGGCATGATACGTCCGGTAAACTCATCGACGATCAGCACTTCGTCATCCTTAACTACATAGTCCTTGTCTTTGAACATCAGATTATGGGCTCTGAGGGCAAGAATGATATTATGCTGGATCTCAAGGTTCTCCGGATCTGCCAGGTTCTCAATATGGAAGAACTTCTCAACCTTTATCACGCCGTCTTCCGTCAGGTTGATATTCTTCTCTTTCTCATTGACGATAAAGTCTCCGGTCTCCTCGATGTCTTCTCCCATGATGGCATTCATCTTGCTGAATTCCCCGCTGGCTTCGCCGCGTTCCAGCTGACGGGCCAGGATGTCGCATGCCTCGTAAAGTTTTGTGGATTTTCCGCTCTGGCCAGATATGATCAGAGGAGTTCTGGCCTCATCGATCAGTACGGAGTCGACCTCATCAATGATGGCAAATTTCAGGCCTCTTTGTACCAGCTGCTCTTTGTAGATGACCATATTGTCTCTCAGATAATCGAAGCCCAACTCATTGTTGGTGACATATGTGATGTCGCAGTTATAAGCCGCACGGCGCTCGTCGTTGTCCATGCTGTTGAGTACGACGCCAACGGTAAGGCCAAGGAACTCATGCACTTGTCCCATCCACTCGGCATCACGCTTAGCCAGATAATCATTGACTGTTACGATATGCACGCCCTCGCCTGCCAGCGCGTTCAGATAAGCCGGAAGGGTGGAAACCAAAGTCTTTCCTTCACCAGTCTTCATCTCAGCGATACGCCCCTGGTGGAGGATAATGCCGCCGATCAGCTGCACGCGGTAATGCTTCATGCCCAAGGTGCGGACCGCTGCTTCCCGAACCACCGCATATGCTTCCGGAAGAATATCATCCAGCGTCTCGCCTTCCGCCAGACGCTTCTTGAATTCCCTGGTCTTTTCCTTTAATTCGCTATCTGTAAGTTTCTGCATCACAGGCTCAAGCGCCTCGATCGCATCCGCGATAGGATAGATTCTTTTCAATTCATTTTCGCTATGTGTACCAAATATTTTTTGTATCAAACTCATATTGACGTATACTCCTTGTCGCTAAAATTAGCCAGTCTCTGACCACTCTATTCCTCATTCTAGCACTATCTATATTCCAATTCAACTAATTTATAAAGTGTTCACAAACTGTTAATCTCACTGTCATCAATACTTTGCCACGATTTCATAGGGAATATCCCCCCCAAACAGATCCAGCGCGCTGCCGATCGTAAAGTCCAGGCTTCCTCCCGAAATATCCCGGAAATGGTTCAGGTCTTCCAGGCTTCCGATGCCGCCGGCATAGGTGATAGGGATGCGTCCCTGCCTTCCAAGCAAGGAGACCAGATCCTCCTCGATGCCGGAAGCCTTCCCTTCTACATCCACCCCATGCACCAGGAATTCATCACAGTATCCGGCAATGTCATCCAGCACCCCTTTTGTCAGTTTCACCCGGGTAAACGTCTGCCAGCGGTTGGTGACGATATAGTAATCCCCGCCCTTCTTCCTGCAGCTTAAGTCGATCACCACATGCTCTCTTCCCACCGCGCGGCAAAGTTCCTCCATGCAATCCCAACGGATCTGCCCGTCCCTGAACACATAGGAGGTTACGATCACATGGCTTGCTCCCGCGTCTATATATTCCCCGGCGTTATCCGCGGTGATCCCGCCGCCAATCTGCAGTCCACCCGGATAAGCCGACAGCGCCTTTAGCGCCTGGCTCCTGGTCCGTTCATAATAATCAGAAGAAGGCGGATTCAAAAGAATCACGTGTCCTCCTTTCAATCCGTCTTCCTTATATAAACGCGCATAATAGTCGGCATCCCTGGCGGAAGAGAAGTTCTCCACCGCCCTGTCTCCATTGTCCGCGAGGCTTCCTCCTACAATCTGCTTTACCTTTCCATTATGTATATCAATACACGGTCTGAATCTCATATTGCCTCCTAGTATCGGTTGTCAAAAATACGGGTGGATTTCTTCTCGCTTCTTGGAAGGTCTCCGATTGCAACCGGCTTTACATTGGTCATAATTCCAATCTTTGCTTTAAACTCCTGCTGGATCACCTTTGCCGCCGTTTTTGGCTCCACATCCTTGTTGATCTCCACGAATAAGGTGCATACGTCCTTTCCATTCATATGGTCCAGCATGAACTGATACTCGCTGGACGCCTCTTCCACGCCCTTTAGCATCTCTTCAATCTGGCTTGGAAAGATGTTCACGCCTTTTACTTTTACCATATCATCGGTACGTCCGATCAAAGTATCAATTCTTGGGAACCGTGAGCCGCAAGGGCAGTCGCCCGGAATAAATCTGGTCAAGTCATGGGTCCTGTAACGGATCAGCGGCGCTCCCTGCTTACGAAGCGTCGTGATGACTAGTTCCCCGATCTCCCCGTCCGGAAGCACTTCTCCGCTCTTGGGGTCAACAATTTCAAAGTATACATAATCATCCCAGTAATGCATGCCGCACTCATAGTCGCAGCTCATGGCGATTCCCGGGCCATACACCTCAGTCAGCCCATAGATATCATAGAGCTGGACGCCCAGTTCCGCGGCGATCCTTTTGCGCATCTTCTCGCCCCAGCGTTCGGAGCCGATCACGCCTTTTTTCAGGCAGACCTTATCCGTCATGTCTCTCTTGGCAATCTCCTCCGCCAGAAGCAGCGCATAAGACGAGGTGGCACAGAGGACCGTGGCCTTCATATCCTGCATCATGCGCAGCTGCTTATCCGTATTCCCCGGTCCCATAGGGATTGTCATGGCCCCCAGGTGCTCGGCTCCCAGCTGGAATCCGATGCCTGCCGTCCACAATCCATAGCCAGGCGTGATCTGGATACGGTCAAGCGCCGTAATCCCCGCCATCTCATAGCATCTTGCGAACATCTTTGCCCAATCGTCCACGTCTTTCTGGGTATAAGGGATGATGATCGGCGTCCCTGTGGTCCCGGAAGAAGAATGGATCCTTACAATCTCTTCGTCAGGCACTGCCTGCAGCCCCAGCGGATAGGCCTCCCTTAAGTCTCCTTTCCAGGTAAACGGCAGTTTTTCAAAATCTTCCTGGGTCTTAATAGATTCAATATCAATATCCTGCAGCTTCTCTTTATAAAAGCAGGGCTTTGATGTCAATAATCTCAAATTTTCCTTGATCAGTCTGAATTGTAACTCTGTCATCCGCATAAGTTGCTCCTCTTATCTTTCATTATAATCTCTTGACTGTGCGGCAGCAGCCCCCAGTTCCAGCGCCAGCACATTCATCTTGGCATACTGGGGCTTCACTCTCCTGGCAAGTTCCGCCTTCATATCCTCCATCTGGATATCCAGCACCTTGCTCCCCAGCGCGACTCCCAGAAGCGCCACATTAAGCACCTTGGGGGATCCCGCCTTCTGGCAGATGGCTTCCCCGTCAATGACATACAGCTGATGGACATGCTTCTTCAGATATGCGATCATTGCCTCGCCATCGTAGCCGCCTCCGCCAAGCGTGGCTGTCACAGGCTGCATGGCCTTCCTGTTTACTACCGCTACGCCGCCTTCCTTCAGATAAGGAAGGCATCTTACTGCCTCAGCGGGCTCAAAAGCCATGATGACATCCGCGCTTCCTTTTGGAATCATGGGAGAATGGATATCCTCTCCCATCCTTACATGGCTGACTACTGATCCGCCTCTTTGGGCCATCCCGATGGTCTCTGACGTACGTACATCCATCCCCTTATCCATCGCCGCATAGGCGATCAGCTTGGAGGCAAGCACTACGCCTTGCCCTCCGACTCCGCATAACAGACAATTTTTATTCATCATGAGCCACCTCCTGTATCGCGTCAAACTTGCAGACCTGCGCGCAGATGCCGCATCCGGAGCACAAAGACGGCTCGATTGCGGCCTTGCCTTCCTCGATCACGATCGCCGGGCATCCCAGTTCCCGGATGCACTGCCTGCAGAACGTGCAGGAATCCGCCGCCACATGATATCTGGCGGTCGGTCTGGTGACGGCAATACATGGGGACTTGAATATTACGACCCTTACCCCGGCCTCATCCATGACTTCCTTCACTGCCTCCACCGCTTCGTTCAGGTTCAGAGGATCTGCCTTAACGATCCGGCTTACGCCGATCCCTTCCAGAATCTTCTCGATACTCACCTTGGCCACCACTTCTCCCATCATCGTCTTGCCGGTTCCCGGATGCGGCTGGTGCCCGGTCATCGCTGTTGTAGAATTATCCAGCACGACCAGCACGATATCCGTCTGATTATAGACCGCATTGACCACGCCCGTAAGCCCAGAGGCAAAAAACGTAGAATCGCCGATAAATGCAAAGTTCACCGTATCCGGCTCTATGATATGAAGTCCCTGGGCGATGGTCACGTCCGCGCCCATGCACAGACAGGTGTCTACCATATCTAGGGGCTTTGAATTGCCGAGGGTATAGCATCCGATGTCGCCGCTAAACACGGCCTTCCTGCCTTTTGCGGCCTGCTTTACCGCATAGAAGGAAGCCCGGTGCGGGCATCCGGCGCACAGCACCGGAGGACGGATAGGAAGCGGGGGCATCTCTTCTGCGGCTGCTCCCTCTGCCTGATTCCCTGCCATAAATTCAGGAACAAAGCGCCCCAGGTCTTCCCTGACGCTTTCTGTACTATTTTCCCCTGCATTCCTGGTATCTCCGGTCAGCTTGCCCTTGATGTTCACGGGAAGATGGTATTTGCCCGCTATCTTCAAAAGTTCCGTCTCAATAACCGGGTCCAGTTCTTCTATCACCAGCACTTCATCCAGCCCTTCCAGGAACGAGACTGCCAGATCCTCGGGAAACGGATGTGGGGTCCCCACGCGCAGAAGCCTTATCTCTTCCGGGACAGTTTCCTTGGCATATGCATAACTGATGCCGCCCGTGGCTATGCCTTTCCTGGAATCTGCCTTCCCTTCCACCGTATTATACCTGTAAGAAGAAAATACATGGGACAGTTCCACATTTCTCTTCTCGATCTTCCTATGGTTCTGATAGGAAAGCTTTGGAAATATCACCCAGCGGCTGGTATCTTTTAGGAAGCCTTCCGGCTCTTTTATCTTTGCCTCTCCTTTTAATTCCACCGTCGCACAGCCGTGGCATACGCGGGTCGTAGGCCTTAGCAGGACCGGTGTTCCGTATCTTTCCGAATATTCAAATGCATCCTTTACCATTTCGTAAGCTTCCTCCGGAGAGGAGGGATCAAACACCGGAAGTTTGGAAAATGCCCCAAAATGCCGGGTGTCCTGCTCCGTCTGGGAGGATATGGGACCCGGATCATCCGCCGCCACGATGACCATCCCGCCTTTTACACCCACGTAGGCCAGGCTCATCAGCGGATCAGAAGCCACATTCAGTCCCACCTGCTTCATGGTCACTAAGGTTCTCGCTCCCGCATAAGCTCCGCCTGCCGCCACTTCCAGGGCTGCCTTCTCATTGACGGACCATTCTACATGTATCCTTCCATCATCGTTATACCTGGCAACCGTCTCCAGTATCTCCGTAGACGGCGTCCCGGGATAGCCGGACACAAGGCCGACTCCCGCATGGATGGCGCCAAGCCCGATCGCTTCATTTCCCATCAGTAGTTCTTTCGCCATATGTATTCTCCTCACATTAAAATATATTCCTATCGGGATATTTTATCATAGTAAAGTAAGAAAGTCCAGAGTTTCGTATATCTGCCGCACGACGAAAAGAAAGCAGCCGGCAGAAATACCTGTCAGCTGCTTTCAGCTTGCATAAATAAACGTTTTAAATGCTATCGGTTCGTATTGTTTGTAGCATCATCCGCATTGTTTCTTGCATTGTCATCTGCGTTATTGCGGTCATTGTCCCCGTCAAGGCTGTCCTTTACATCATCAGCGCCATCACGGATGTCATCTCCGATCTCATCGGTAACGCTATTCGTGTCGCCTGTGCCGTCGGTAGCATCATTGGTGTTGGTATCATTGGCTTCACCGGTATTGTCTGTTGTCGTAGTGTTATTCGTTGCGCCATTGTCCTCGGCATTCTTGTCCGTGCCACAGGCTGTAAGGCCCATGATTACTCCGGTGCACATCAGGATAAGCATTAATTTCTTGAACTGTTTCATGTTAAATCTCCCTTTCATGTATAATTATCTTAATCAAGTATCACTTGTTGCTAGTAATATCTGCAAATTACGATAATTTATACCTTTCCCCCAATGGAAGTTTTTAACACAGTCTCCTGTATGCGCGTTCTTACATGCGCTCCGCGATCCGTCCGCTTCTATAAGCCATAAGCAGTGCTTCCAGATCTTCAATCTGCTCTTTTAAGTCCTTTCCAATGTCCGTATCTCCTACCAGCTTGCGGATGGCCACCCGTTTTACAATGGTACTGTCCGAATGGATATCGCTTTCCTTTTCTATGGCGGCCTCCGTAGATTCAAAAGGCTCATGGGCTGCAAGGATCAGTCCGTAGGAATTGTAGATCAGCGTATACCCCGCAATTCCAGTCTCCTTCTGGTATGCTCTGGAAAATCCTCCATCAATGACCAGGACTTTTCCGTTACATTTGATCGGGTTCTCCCCATTCTTGCTTTTTACCGGCACATGCCCATTGATGATGTGGGTTCCCTCTTCCGGCAGTCCGAATTCTTTTAAAATTCCATTGATTACTTTTTCATTTTCCAGGAGACAATAATAAGGATTCTTTTTCTCCTTGTGGGTTTCCTTGTCAGCCAGAAAATAACGCTCGAATGTGGCCATCTTGTCTTTGCCGAACAGAGGGGAATTCTCGCTGAGCCAGATATACCACATCATATCCTTGCCACGCTCCTTTTCCTTTGGATCCACGGCATAGAAGCCCTTCCTCACATAGCTTTCCAGGACCTCGTACAGGCTCTTTCCTTTATAAGAGCGTCCATAGATGCGGACCGTCTTCAGGCTTCCGTCATCTTTGAGCGGCACGCAGCCATGATAGAGAAGATTATTATTGTAGACTTTGTAAAGTCCTCCCTTGCTCAAAAGGAAGCGCATATGACGCTGCAGCTTTTCGCAGTTTAAGAAGGCCCGCTCCAGCCGGTCCATTACATCTTCCTCTTCCTTGGTAAGGGCATAAGGCTTCTTAGGATCGATGGTAGGGAAGTTCTTATCCAGCAGTTCATAAGTCTGCCCGTCTATCTCTATTGTTCCCTTTTCATAGTCGATATGATGCAGCAGATTTCTGCTTTCCATCTTGAATCCTGGATTCTTTTTGATGATCTGGCCTTCCACCTTAAACTGTATGATGGACATCGCCTTGTGCATCTTGATATCCAGGAGCATCTCCGTCTGACTGTAATTCGGCTCTCCCTTTAACTGGAAGCATTCGCAGGGATCGTCCCCATATGTAGCCATGGCAAATGTGGCCAGTGGCAGCAGATTGATTCCGTAGCCTTCTTCCAGGATATCCAGGTTCCCATACCGCGCGCAGATGCGGATCACATTGGCGATGCATCCCCTCTGGCCTGCGGCAGCACCCATCCACAGCACGTCATGATTGCCCCACTGGATATCCACAGAATGGTGCTCCATCAGTTTTTCCATGATGATATGCGGTCCAGGCCCTCTGTCATAGATATCTCCCACGATATGCAGATGATCTACGGTAAGCCGCTGGATCAGCTCGCTTAGGGCCACGATAAACTCTTCCGCCCGGCCGATCCGGATAATCGTGCTTACAATAGCATTGTAGTAAGACTCCTTATCCGTCATCTCCGCCTTTTCCGTAATCAGTTCTTCAATCACGTAGGCAAAATCCGGAGGCAGGGCTTTTCTTACTTTGGACCGGGTATATTTGCTTGCAGCGCACTTGCACACTTCAATCAGGCGGTACAGCGTAATCTTATACCAGTCCTCAATGTTCTTCTCTTCCTTCTTGATCCTGTCCATCTTCTCCCTCGGGTAATAAATAAGAGTAGCAAGGCCCTGCTTATCCCTGCTACTCATAGTATTCCCGAATACATCATCGACTTTACGGCGCACTGAACCAGAGCCATTCTTAAGGACATGGGAAAAAGCCTCATATTCTCCATGAATATCCGTAAGAAAATGCTCTGTGCCTTTCGGCAGATTCAGAATCGCCTGCAAGTTAATAATCTCTGTCGATGCCTTCGCGATGGTCGGATACAGTTGAGAAAGCCTTTCCAGGTAACGTACGTCTAACTCTTTCATAACATCCTCCCACTAAATGTTTTATATAATACAGTTCCTCCCTTAGAACTGGATTACATCGGACATATCGTATCTTCCGGCCGGTTTCCCTGCCAGGAACTTGGCGGCCTCCACGGCTCCTTTGCCAAATACGGTCTTAGAATATGCCGTATGCTTGAACTCAATCACCTCATCCGCTCCCGCATAAATGACTTCGTGATCCCCCACAATGGTGCCGCCGCGTACCGCAGAGATTCCGATCTCCTTGCTGTCACGCTTCTTGCGCACCTGGCTTCTGTCATATACATAGGAATACGCGTTGTCCATGGACTCATTGATAGAGTCCGCCAATGCCAGAGCTGTCCCGCTGGGTGCATCTACCTTCTGGTTATGATGCCTTTCCACCAGTTCGATATCGAATCCGGCAGGTGCCAGCACCTTGGTGGCGTCCTGAAGAAGCTTCAGGAGCAGATTGATCCCCAGGGACATATTGGCAGACTTCAGTACCGCTACCTTCTTTGCCGCTTCTTCTACCTTCGAAAGCTGTTCCTCTGATAACCCGGTGGTGCAAAGAACAACCGGAATCTGCCTGTCTACGCAAAAGTCCAGAAGCCGGTCCGCTGCCGCTGAGTTGGAGAAATCAATGATCACATCTGCCTTTACATCACATTTTTCTATACTCTCAAACACCGGGTAGTCATTGGCGATTCCCGTATATGTATCAATGCCCGCTACGATCTCTATCGCTTCGTCCGCTTTTATAAGGCCGGTGATTACCTGTCCCATCTTGCCATTGCAGCCATGCATAATTGCCTTTACCATATCTTGAGTCCTCCTTTATCCTGTTTATAAAAATGTACAAGAAAAGGATATCATATCCGCCGCTTGGACTCAACCTATGATATCCTTTTCACATATTTTCCTACCTATATCTATACCAGCTGAATGCCAAAATCCTTCATAGCCTGTGCCAGTGATTGCTCATGTTCCGCAGTCAGTTCTGTCAAAGGCATGCGAAGCGGTCCGCAGTCCATTCCCATGAGCTTCATAGCTCTCTTTACCGGAATAGGATTCACCTCGCAGAAAAGACGGTCAATCAGAGGAATTGCCTTCAGCTGCAGTTTTGCGCTTCCTTCAATATCGCCTTCAAAGAACTTTGCGCAGATATCGTGAGTTTCTTTTGGGGCAACATTGGCCAGTACGGAGATCACTCCGATTCCGCCAAGTGACAGTAACGGCACGATCTGGTCGTCATTTCCTGAATACAGGTCGATATTGCCGTCCGTCATGGACATGATCTTTGCAATCTGAGAAATATTTCCCGAAGCCTCCTTGACACCCACAATATTATCCACATTCTTCACCAGCGCAGCCACAGTAGCCGGCTCAATATTACATCCCGTACGGCTTGCAACGCTGTACATGATGATCGGTGCCTTTGCCTCCTTTGCCACTGCGGTATAGTGGGCGATCAGGCCTGCCTGCGTCGCTTTATTGTAATAAGGCGTTACCACCAGCAGCCCATCTGCACCGCTCTCTGCCGCTTCTTTGGACATGTCGATCGCCGTTCTCGTACAGTTCGAACCGGTTCCCGCAACCACAGGAATTCTTTTCTTTGTACGCTCAATGGCGAACTTCACGCAGTCCATGTGCTCCTCTTCTGTCATTGTGGCTGACTCCCCGGTAGTACCACATATAATAATACTATCTGTTCCATTCTCACAGTGATAGTCAATCAGTTCATCCAGTTTATCGTAATCAATACTTCCATCTTCCTTAAACGGCGTGACGATAGCCACCCCAGATCCCTTGAATATAGCCATAATTTTCCTCCTGACTTTCATAGACATACTTACTTTATCACACTACTCATATATTGAAATATTATCACCAATTAAATATGATGTCAATGAAAGTCTCAGGCAGAATTTCCGCCGCAGAGATTCTATTCTTCCAGGCATTCCAGTTTGCTGACAGACACCTCATAGGCGATTCTCTTCTCCGTCTCTGTCTCTGTCAGTTTCTTGATGTATTCCCTGCTCTGGATCCTTCCCATAATCTGGACATGCTCGCCCACTTCGAATGTCGACGCGAATCTTGCGTTTCTGCCCCAGCAGATGCATGGTATGTAGTCTGATTTGCCATACGGCCTGTTAACAGCCAGCAAAAGGTCCGCGATCTCTCTCCCAAGCGGCGTCTTGCGGTATACCGGCAATTTGCAGATATAGCCGTCCAGGAATATGTTGTTAGTCTTCGCCCCGTCCAGCTCCTCTTCTATAAAAGACACTTCTCTTACGAATACGGATAATACAAGTCTGTTCTTTTGTTCATCGTGTCTGTTATAAGAGCGGAACTGCCCGCTTACCATAATAAACTCTCCGGTGTAGTCCTGAGACACATCGATGAGCCGTTCCGATATCATAAGCGGAATCCTGTCTTCGGAATTGCTGAGGCGCTTTACGTTAACGTCCACCATATAAAAGCCTTCTCCAAACACTTCGTGGCTGAACGTAAACGGCGATGCGACTTCCCCCATAATGGTTACCTGGTTGTTTTCAATGATCTTATCTGACATAATTTTACAATCTCCCTTCCTCTGAATCGTATTTTGAGTCATTACATAGTCTATGAGTCAAGATTCCATTTTAGAACTAAATACTTGTAAATTTTGAAAAATGTGATAAACTAATGAAGTTGTATATATTAATAGGTAGAGAAAAGGAAGATTTGTATGAAGACAAAACGTGAAGACATTCGTAATATAGCCATTATCGCCCATGTTGACCATGGAAAGACGACATTGGTAGATGAATTATTAAAACAAAGCGGCGTATTCCGCGAGAATCAGGAAGTAGAAGAACGCGTCATGGACTCCAATGACATCGAGCGGGAGCGCGGCATTACCATCCTGTCGAAAAACACTGCCGTATACTATAAAGACACGAAGATCAACATTATCGACACGCCCGGTCACGCCGACTTCGGCGGTGAAGTGGAACGCGTCCTTAAGATGGTAAATGGAGTCGTCCTGGTGGTAGATGCTTTCGAGGGAGCCATGCCTCAGACCAAATTCGTACTGCGCAAGGCACTGGATCTGAATCTCCCGGTCATCGTCTGCATCAATAAGATTGACCGTCCGGAAGCCAGGCCTGACGAAGTCATTGATGAGGTCCTGGAATTATTCATGGATCTGGATGCCTCCGATGACCAGCTGGACTGTCCTTTTATATACGCTTCCGCCAAATCCGGAATTGCTGTCCTGGATCTGACGGATGAAGAAAAGGACATGCAGCCTCTCTTTGAGACGATCCTGGAATATATTCCGGCGCCGGAAGGAGACCCGGATGCTTCCACCCAGGTATTGATCAGCACCATCGACTACAATGAGTATGTAGGCCGTATCGGCGTGGGAAAGGTGGACAACGGCACGATCAAAGTGGGTATGGATGCGATCGTTGTCAATGAGCACAATCCCGATCGTCAGGAAAAAGTCCGCATCAGCAAGCTCTATGAATTCGACGGACTGAATAAGGTAGATGTAAAGGAAGCTACCATCGGCTCCATCGTTGCCATCTCCGGAATTGCCGATATCTCCATCGGGGATACCATCTGCTCTCCGGAAGAGCCAAAGGCGATTCCATTCCAGAAGATCTCAGAGCCGACTATCGCGATGCAGTTTATCGTAAATGACAGTCCTTTTGCCGGCCAGGAAGGAAAATACGTTACCTCCCGGCATCTGCGCGACCGCCTGTTCCGGGAATTGAACACGGATGTAAGCCTCCGTGTGGAAGAATCCGACAGCACCGACAGTTTCAAAGTGTCCGGCCGGGGCGAGCTGCATCTGTCCGTCCTGATCGAGAACATGCGCCGGGAAGGGTATGAATTCGCGGTCAGCAAGGCGGAAGTCCTGTATAAAAAGGATGAAAACGGCAAATTATTAGAACCAATGGAAGTTGCGTATATTGATGTTCCGGATGAATTTACCGGAACCGTCATTGACAAGCTAAGCCAGAGAAAGGGAGAACTGCAGGGCATGGGAACCACCGGCGGCGGCTATACCAGGCTGGAGTTTAAAATTCCTTCCCGAGGGCTCATCGGCTACCGTGGAGAATTCCTCACCGATACCAAGGGGAATGGAATTATGAATACCGCGTTTGACGGATATGCGCCTTATAAAGGGGATATCCAGTACCGCAAGCAAGGCTCCCTCATCGCTTTCGAGACTGGCGAGTCCGTAACCTATGGCTTGTACAGTGCCCAGGAACGAGGCGTACTCTTCATCGGACCAGGCGAAAAGGTATATTCCGGAATGGTAATCGGTGAAAATGCCAAGACGGATGATATTGAAGTGAACGTCTGCAAGACCAAGCATCTGACCAACACGCGTTCATCCAGCGCCGATGAAGCGCTGCGTCTGACTACGCCTAAGGTCTTAAGCCTGGAAGAAGCGCTGGACTTCATCGATACCGACGAGTTGTTGGAAGTAACCCCTGAGAATCTTAGGATCCGCAAGAAAATCCTGGATCCGAAAATGAGAAAAAGAGGAAATAAATAATGACATTTTTATGGCTGTTAGAAGGAATCCGTACTCCCTTCTTAGACAAACTGATGCAATTCATCACATATTTTGGCCAGGAAATCATCATCATAGCGGTTATCTGCGCACTGTACTGGTGCGCGGATAAGCGCTTTGCTTATCTGCTTGGCTTTACTTATTTTACGGCCGGACTGTGCGTGCAGTCCCTAAAGATCACATTCCGCATTCCAAGGCCCTGGATTCTGGATCCTGGCTTCCATGCGGTAGAAAGCGCCATTCCCGGCGCAACAGGCTACTCGTTTCCCAGCGGGCATACGCAGGGCGCTACCTGCCTGTTCTTCCCGCTGGCGCTAAAAGCAAGGAAGTTCTGGATAAAGTTTCTGTGTATCCTTGCTTTCCTTGCCATTGGATTCTCCCGGATGTATCTGGGCTGCCACACGCCCAAAGATGTGCTGGCATCCATGGGCATCTCTCTTCTGGTATCTGCCCTTATCTGGCACTATCAGGAGTTTTTCCTGGATGACACCAAGCACCTGAAACTGATCGCCGCTATCCTGGCCGGCCTCTCCCTGGCTGTTGCCGCCTATTCCCTGATCCTGCTTCGAAATGGCACGATCGAAGTCAAATATGCGGCAGACTGCTGTAAGGCTGCCGGAGCAGGGCTCGGATTCGCCATCGGCTGGTACGTAGAACGTACCCGTCTGAATTTTGACACCCGCACTGGGAATTTCTGGTCCCAGATATTGAAACTGGCCGCTGGTTTAGCGGCTGCGCTCATAATCAAGGAAGGCTTTTCGCTTCTCTTCGGAAGTTCTATCTTGGCAAAAATGGTGGAATATCTTATACTGGTGTTGTGGGTATTGGTAATCTACCCTTATCTATTCAGTAAACTATTGAGGAGAAATGTATGAGACACTATGTAACGATCTTTTTGAAACGGCTGGCCGTGGTACTGGAATTCGTCATTTCCATCATGCTGGCCATCGGTATCGTCCTGCTGTGCCTTCGCATGGCTACTTCTTTAAGCAGCATCCCCAATCTGGATGTCTGGCCTAATTATGACGACCTGCTGGAAACCTGCTTTAACCTGATTATCGGCGTCGAATTAATACGGATGATGTATTCCCATACGCCAAGCACGGTATTCGAGGTTCTGCTTTTTGCAATCGCCCGCCAGATCATCGTAGACCACTCTTCTATCTGGAGCAGCCTGGTCGGCGTATGCGCCATTGCCGTACTTTTTGCAACCAGAAAATTCCTGTTCTGCGAATTTGACGTATCCGATGAAATCGTCTTTAGGGCAAGCACCAGGATCAAGACCGTCAACAAAATACTGGGCATCGACATTCCCTATGAGGGCGCAAAAACCTTGTACGAGATTATCACGAAAAAGTTCGAAGAATATGAGATTGAGACTGGCGTAGGCGCCTGCGTATACTTTTCTGACTGTGGCCTCAGGGTTGCCAAGATGCATGATGGAAAAATTTCAAGAATTGAAGTAATACGTGCTATACATTAATGTCCAAACATGATATACTACATATATCAGATAGATCACCAGTCTTGATATCAATTGTCAGACTTTATCTTCTGAAAATTATGTCGAAAAGGAGTTGGGCATCATGAAGTTTATCATTATCGGAAAGAACATCGATGTAACACCCGGCTTAAAAGAAGCCGTAGAAAACAAGTTAGGAAAGTTAGAGAGGTACTTTACTCCTGATACGGAAATCCACGTAACCTTAAGCGTACAGAGAGAACGCCAGAAAATCGAAGTAACCATCCCCGTAAAGGGCGGCATTATCCGCTCCGAGCAGGAAAGCAGCGATATGTATGTATCCATTGATCTGGTTGAAGAGGTAATTGAGCGTCAGCTTCGCAAATATAAGAACAAGTTAATTGCAAGGCACCAGGAAGGAAGTGGAAATTTCAAGCAGGAATTCTTTGACAGCGGCGAGCGTTCCGAAGATGATGGCGAGATTAAGATCGTCCGCACCAAAAAATTCGGCTTCAAGCCAATGTATCCGGAAGATGCCTGCGTACAGATGGAACTTCTTGGACATGATTTCTTTGTATTCTGCAATGCAGAGACCGATGAAGTAAATGTTGTATACAGAAGGAAAAATGGAACGTTCGGCCTGATCGAGCCTGAATTTTCCTAAAATTTCAAACTTTATATTCTTAATGATAATATTCAGGGGATGTCCCCTCCTATGGTCGATCCGTAGGAGGGGACATCCCCTTTGTCTATTCTTCCAGCACCAGCACTTCTCCGGATACTTCTGCAAAATAACACTGCTCTCCTTCTTCCATTCCTGCCTGCCCATTGGTTCCCTCGCGTATCTCGGCCTTGACGGCTTCTAAGACATCGAGAGGTACCAGCGCGGCTATTTCCACCTTATCCGTATAGATAGAATCCAGAATCTTTATGCCCCTCTGTCCAAAAATATACTGGATTTTTCCCAATCCTGCATAATCCGTGGCAAGTCGAAGTTTAACTCCGGGAATTTTGGTTATAATCACTGATGAGGCCAAACCTTGTTTGGCTGCAGATGAATAGGCACGGACCAGCCCGCCGGTTCCAAGCAGTGTTCCTCCAAAATATCTCGTTACCACTATGGCAGCATTGTGAATCTCCTCTCCAGTGAGAACATCCAGCATAGGCTTTCCCGCGGTACCGCCAGGCTCTCCATCATCGCTGCACCTTTGCAGCTCATCATGTTCCCCGATGACATAGGCAAAGCAGTTATGCGTGGCATTCCAATACTTCTTCTTCATCGCCTCGATGAACTTAAGCGCCTCTTCTTCCGTATGGACTGGCACCACAGTAGCGATAAAGCGGGATTTCTTTTCAGTGATCTCGCCCTCGCCGCCTTTGTATACCGTCTTATATTGTGATAGCATATAGTCACCCTTTCGTACATTACATAGTCGTTATATCTATTACTATACCGAATTTCTTAAGATTTTCCTACTGAAATATGAAGTTTTCATTTTTTTCTTTATTAAAGCCTGTTTATTTGCTATAATGACTTGGTATGAAGGAGGCCTGAACTCATGAATTATGGTAAGAAAAAAGCTTCTCAAAAGCAGAAAAAAATAACGTCGAAATCTACCATGCAGGGAAAAAGAGTCGGCGTACGGCTTTTCAAGGCATTTCTACTCTGTCTTGTAGTTGTGGCCGTTATCGGAGTAATTGGCGGCGGCATTTTCGTCAAGAAGATCATTGCCGACACTCCGGACGTGTCTCCATCTGACGTAAAGCCAAAAGGGTTTACTACTTTTGTCTATGCCGACGATGGCTCCACCGAGATTGAACGTTTCGTATCTTCTGGTTCAAACCGTGTATATAAGTCTATTGACGAGATACCTAAGGATTTGCAGCATGCATTTGTAGCAATCGAAGACGAACGTTTCTACGACCACAATGGTATTGATCTTCAGGGTATCGCCCGTGCAGCAGTTGTAGGCATAACTTCCGGAGATTTCTCCGAAGGCGCGAGTACCCTTACGCAGCAGCTGATTAAGAATAATGTATTTCCGAATTTCACCAAAGAAAAGACTTTCTATGACAGACTGCAGAGAAAGCTCCAGGAGCAGTACCTTGCGCTGCAGATTGAAAAACAGATGGACAAGGATGAGATCCTGGAAAGCTATATGAACACCATCAACCTTGGCCAGAATTCCCTGGGCGTGCAGGCTGCCGCCAAGAGATATTTTAACAAGGACGTATCCGAGCTGACGCTGTCAGAAAGCGCAGTCATTGCAGGCATTACCCAGAATCCGACCGAATACAATCCGATCACCAATCCGGAGGACAACCAGAAGCGCCGGAACAAGGTTCTGAAAAACATGCTGGATCAGGGGTACATCAAGCAGGCCCAATATGACGAAGCCATGGCGGATGATGTATATGCCAGGATCCAGACGGTCAACAGCACGGCAGGCGAAGAAAGCCCATACAGCTACTTCGTGGATGCCCTGGCAGAACAAGTCATGAAGGATCTGCGCGAGCAGCTGGGATATACGGAGACCCAGGCCTATAATGCCGTGTACAGCGGAGGCTTGAGCATCTACTCCACCCAGAATATGGGGATCCAGCAGATCTGTGATGAAGAGATGAATGACGACGCCAACTATCCCGGCCTGAAAGAATACGGCCTGGATTATGCCCTCACCGTTACAAGGGCGGATGGTTCTGTAGAAAACTATAGTTCCGGCCACATTAAGCAATATGTTAAAAATGCCTATGGCAAGGAGCAGGGGCTTCTGTATTCCAGCGAGGATGAGGCTCGCGCCATGGTGGAAGAATGGAAGACGACGATTGCCCAGGAAGGGGATGCCTATGACGAGGTTATCAATATCACCCCGCAGCCCCAGGCCGCTGTCACGATTATCGACCAGGCCACCGGCCAGATCAAGGCCATGGTAGGCGGGCGAGGAGCCAAGTCGACTAGTCTTGGGCTGAACCGTGCCTATGGAACCGGCAAGACGGGCTCCAAGAGACAGCCCGGATCCTGCTTTAAGATACTGGCGTCCTATGCGCCGGCGCTGGATGCCTGCGGCAAGACGCTGGCCACCGTCATCGAAGATGAGCCTTACACATTGAAAGGTGGACAGGTTCTGAGAAATGCGGATGGCAATTATCGCGGACCTGTTACAATCCGCAATGCCATTGCCAAATCCGTCAATGTGTGCGCGGTAAAACTTAGCGACGAGATCACTCAGGAATTAGGCTTTGAGTATTGCGAGAAATTCGGCATCACCACCCTTGTAAAAAGCAAGGAAGTCAACGGAGGCATATACAGCGACCTTAGCCAGACTCTGGCACTGGGAGGTATTACGGACGGCGTTTATAATTATCAAATGTGCGCTGCCTATGCTACGATCGCCAATGGCGGCGTATACAATTCGCCTACCCTGTATACGAAGATCCTGGATCACGACGGCAATGTGCTTCTGGAAGGAACAGGCGAGAAGCGTACCGTTCTCAAGGACAGCACGGCTGCTCTTCTGACCAGCGCGATGCAGACGGTTGTGGAATCTGGTACAGGTACGGCATGCCAGCTTCCGAACATGCCGGTTGCCGGCAAGACTGGTACCACCACTTCCAATAAGGACTTGTGGTTCTGCGGCTTCACCCCTTACTATACATGCGCGGTATGGGGCGGCTACGATGATAACAAAGAATGCAACTATGATACGAACTTCCGGTTCCGCCTGTGGAAAGGCATCATGAGCAGGGTACACGAAAACCTGGAGCCTAAGGAGTTCACAATGCCATCCTCGGTTGAGCAGAAAACCGTATGCTCCATCACTGGAAAACTTGCGGTCGCAGGCAGCTGCCCGGCAATCACCGAGTATTTCGCAACCGACACGGCTCCGACAGAAAGTTGTCCGGGCCACGGCAATTCCGGCGGTAATACGGACGATAAGAAGACGGATGATCCGAATAGCGGAACCACTACGCCGACGACTCCAACCGATCCAAACTCCGGCGGTACGACTCCGCCTGACGGCGGCGGTGGGGATACGCCAGCGCCGACTCCGCCTGACAGTGGCGGCGGGGATACGCCAACACCTCCTGACGGCGGTGGTGGTGGCGAAGGTGGCACTACCCAGTAATTACGAATCAACAATAAAGAGATTAAAAAGCAGCAGAATCCCAAACGATTCTGCTGCTTTTATTTTCTTATATAATGCAAGTCCTGATCTTGCTGCTCTCCTCTAAAGGATCAATTTCGCTGCTCCGCAGATTCCTGCGTCATTTCCCAGCGTCGCAAGCACCAGCCTGGTATCTTCATTGGCAAAAAATGCCCGTTCCTTGAACGCTTTCTCCACATATTTAAGCAGGATATCCCCGGCTTTTGACACTCCACCGCCGATCACGATGACGGAAGGATCTGTGATCGCTGCCAGATTGGCCAGCGCGTGTCCCAGATATGCGCCAAACTCTTCCACGATCTCTTCTGCGATCTTATCTCCCTTTTTCAGTTCATCAAACACGGCCTTGGCGCTAAGTTTACGGTCCCTGAGGGAAGAAGGCGCATCATCTGCTTTCAAGCGCTTTCCTGCCAGCCTGGTGATTCCGGTGGCGGAAGCATATTGTTCGAGGCAGCCTTGGTTGCCGCATCCGCAATGATCCTCCTCCTCATAGTTGACGCAGATATGTCCGATCTCTCCGCCCGCTCCGTGGGCACCCACCACGGGCTGTCCATTCACGATGACTCCGCCGCCCACGCCGGTTCCCAGAGTGACCATGATCAGATTCTTCTCTCCTTTGCCTGCGCCCAGCCACATCTCGCCCAGCGCAGCCATATTGGCATCATTGCCCACCGCAACCTTCATCTGCGTCAGGTCTTCCATCTCCCTGCGGACTTCCTTATATCCCCATCCAAGGTTTGCCGTATTCTGGACGATGCCTTCAGCATTTACCGGGGCAGGAATGCCAATCCCGATGCCCGACACCTGCTCCTTTCCCAGTTTCTTTTCCTCCATCTTCTGCTTCAAGGAATCGGCTACATCCGGAAGGATCGCCTCGCCTTTCTGCTCAGTCCGGGTCTTAATCTCCCACTTCTCCAATAGTTCTCCTTCTATCGTAAAGAGACCCATCTTGACTGTGGTTCCTCCGATATCAACTCCAAAACAATACTCCATTCCTGCCATATCCTCCTATTTCTTTGCCAGATTCTGCTGTACGCGCTTATAGAGTTCCTGGGCCGCGTTGTACCCCATTTTCTTCTGCCTGTGGTTGATCGCTGCCGTCTCGACAATGATTGCCAGATTACGTCCTGGACGGATCGGCAGCTGGTGGCATACGACCTTGTTTCCAAGAAACTCCGTGTACTCTTCTTCCAGTCCCAGACGGTCATATTCCTTCTCCCGGTTCCAATCTTCCAGCGTAATGACCAGATCAATGTTCTGGGTCTCTCTTACGCTCTGTACGCCGAACAGGGTCTTTACATCCACGATGCCAATTCCCCTTAATTCAATAAAGTGCCTTGTAATATCCGGAGCAGAACCCACCAGAGTCTCGTCGCTGACCTTGCGGATCTCTACCACGTCGTCGCTGACAAGACGGTGTCCTCTCTTAATCAGTTCCAGGGCCGCCTCGCTCTTACCGATTCCGCTCTCTCCCATAATCAGGACGCCTACGCCGTATACGTCCACCAGAACTCCGTGGATGGAAATGCAGGGGGCCAGCGCTACATTCAGCCAGCGGATGATCTCCGCCGTAAACTCTGAAGTCTGCTTCTCCGTTATAAACACCGGTATATTGGCCCTTGTCGCTTTCTCAAGGAGCATTGGCTCCGGCGGAAGATTCCGGCAGAAGATTATGCAAGGAATCTGATAGGACAACAATGTCTCATAAGTCTCTTCCTTCGTCTTCTCGTCCATCGTCTCCAGGAATGTATACTCAACATACCCGATAATCTGAACACGTTCCGAGTCAAAATGCTCGAAGAACCCGGTAAGCTGCAGGGCCGGCCTGTTGATATCCGGAACCTCCACCTTCTTCTCCGTCAGATCCACATCCGGCGTAAGATTCTTAAGGTTCATCTTCTCTACAACCTTCTTTAATCCAACTTTATTAGCCATAGCACTCTCCTTCATAACACTTAATTTGTACAAAATAACTGTGTTTATTATATCATATCAATGGAAAAAGTTATATACGTCCCTCGCTGATTTTTCATTCATGGACGGTAACTCCTTCAACTGCTCCACCGTAGCATTCTTGATAGCCTCGATATTCTCAAAATGACGCATCAGATCTTTCCTTCTCGCCGGCCCTACTCCCGGGATATCATCCAGAATCGAATGCACCTGTCCCTGGCTGCGAAGCTGCCTGTGGAATGTAACCGCGAATCTATGAGCCTCGTCCTGGATTCTGGTAATCAGCTTAAAACTCTCAGAATCCTTGTCAATGCGGATTTCCTCATTCTGGTAATACAGCCCTCTGGTTCTGTGGCTGTCATCTTTTACCATACCGCAGACCGGGATATTAAGACGAAGTTTATCCAGCACCCGAAGCGCTACATTCACCTGTCCTTTTCCTCCATCCATTAGTATCAGATCCGGAAACAGGGTAAATCCTCCCATCTCCTTCCCTTCTTCCTTCTCCCTGAGTCCATGCTCAAAACGCCTGGTCAGGACTTCTTCCATGCTGGCATAATCATCTGCCCCCTGCACCCCTTTAATCTTGAACTTCCGGTAATCATTGCGTTTGGGCCTTCCTTTTTCATATACCACCATGGAGCCTACTGACTCAAAGCCATTGGTATTGGAAATATCGTATGCCTCCATCCTCACGATCCCTGTAAGCCCCAGCAGTTTCTCCAGTTCCTTTACCGCGCCGATGGTTCTTCCTTCCTCCCGCTTCAGTCGTTCTTTATCCGTACTCAGAACCAACTGCGCATTCTTTTTGGCCAGTTCCACTAATTTTTCCTTGGTCCCTTTCTTGGGCACGATCAGGCGTACCCGGTGTCCACGCCTCTTAGTAAGCCATTCCTCGATGACCGTCCGATCTTCTATCTCCTCCGGAAGCATCAGGCGGGGCGGGATATATGGCGTTCCAGCGTAGAACTGCTTGATGAAGCTGGAGAGAATCTCGCTCTGCGTCTCTCCCTTTGCAATCTTAAGGTAGAAATGATCCCTTCCGATCAGCCTGCCTCCACGAATGAAGAATACCTGCACCACCGCGTCTTCCTCTTCCACCGCCACGGCAAGTATATCCCTGTCCTCCCCTGCCGTGTCCGTAATCTTCTGCTTCTGCGCGATCTTCTGGACGCTCGTCAGAAGTTCCCGGTACTCGATCGCTCTCTCGAATTCCAACGCTTCCGAAGCTTCCTCCATCTTCTCTTCCAGTTCTTTTAAGATAACGTCATAATTCCCATTGAGAAAATGGATCACCTCATTGACTGATTCCCGGTACTCTTCCTGGGATATGTATCCCTGGCAGGGCGCCTTGCACTGGTGGATGTGATAGTTCAGGCAAGGACGCTCTTTTCCGATATCCCGGGGAAGCTTCCGGTTGCAGCTGCGGATCTGGTATAGTTTGCGGATCAGCTCGATGGCATCCTTCACTGCCCCCGCGCTGGTATAAGGGCCAAAATACTTAGACTTATCCTTCACCATCTTCCTCGCCAGCATGACTCTTGGAAATGGCTCTTCCACCGTCACCTTGATAAACGGATAGGCCTTGTCGTCCATCAGCATCGTATTATACTTGGGCCTGTGCTCTTTAATAAGATTGCATTCCAGCACAAGCGCTTCCAGTTCCGAATCGGTCACGATATACTCGAACCTGCGGATATGGGTCACCATCTGCTCAATCTTGGCTCCCTTGTTCCTGCTGCTTTGAAAATACTGCCGCACACGGTTCTTCAAACTGATAGCTTTTCCCACATAGATAATGTCGTCTTTCTCATCATGCATGATATACACGCCAGGCTTTCCCGGCAATTTCTTTAATTCTTCCTGAATGTCAAACATGTCGTCTCCCCCAGTAAAAAACCAGAAGAAATCCGCCTGCTCCCGGCAGATCTTCCTCTGGTTCCATACGATAATCTATCCTTCTATGATTCTATATGCTCTTCTGGCACAGGCTGGCCCTCCTCTGCCGGGTCATCCTCTCGTGCCTCGCCGTCGGCCTCAGGAGCAGGGCTGCTGCTCTCATCCACCGGATTCATAGCGATACGTTCCTCAGACTTCTTAGCGGACTCCGGATCAATCCCTTCCACTTCGTGGAAGATATTCATGAACTCTTTGCCTGTGATCGTTTCTTTCTCGATCAGGAATGCGGCAATCTTATCCAGGGAATCCCTATGCTGGCTTAGCAGTCTCTTTGCTTCTTCATAGGCATCCTTCAGCATCTTCATGACTTCCTGGTCAATCTCGGAAGCTGTCTCCTGCCCGCAGTTGCTCACAGGCCTTCCGTCCAGATAACGGTTCTGGATGGATTCCAGGCCGATCAGGCCGAATTTCTCGCTCATGCCATACTGCGTGATCATGGCTCTGGCAACGTTGGTAGCCTTTTCAATATCATTGGCCGCCCCGGTAGTGACGGTGTCAAATACGATCTCTTCCGCCGCGCGTCCTGCCAGCATTCCCACAAGCATCGCCTGCAGTTCTTTCTTCGTATTCAGGAACTTCTCTTCCTCCGGCGTCTGCATGACGTATCCAAGAGCGCCCATGGTTCTTGGGACGATCGTAATCTTCTGTACCGGCTCCGCGTCTTTTTGAAGCGCGCTTACCAGCGCATGTCCAACCTCATGGTAAGATACGATCCTTCGCTCCTCCTGGCTCATAATCCGGTCTTTCTTTTCCTTGCCCACCAGGACTACTTCTACAGCCTCGAACAGGTCTGCCTGAGAAACTGCCTTCCTTCCATTCTTAACGGCATTGATCGCCGCCTCATTGATCATATTGGCCAGATCAGAGCCTACCGCGCCGGAAGTTGCCAGCGCAATGGCTTCCAAATCAACCGTCTCGTCCATCCGCACATCTTTGGAATGAACCTTTAATACATCGACTCTTCCCTTAAGATCAGGCTTCTCCACAATGATACGCCGGTCAAAACGTCCCGGACGCAGAAGCGCCGGATCCAGAATCTCAGGACGGTTGGTGGCTGCCAGAAGCACAAGGCCTTTGTTGCTCTCAAAACCATCCATCTCTGCCAGCAGCTGGTTCAGAGTCTGCTCCCTCTCATCGTTGCTTCCCAGCTGATTGTCACGGCTCTTGCCGATCGCGTCGATCTCATCGATAAATATGATGCATGGCGCCATCTGCTGCGCCTGCTTGAACAGGTCACGCACCCTGGAAGCACCGACGCCTACATACATCTCAACGAAGGCTGATCCGCTTAAGGAGAAGAACGGTACCTTCGCCTCGCCTGCCACTGCCTTTGCCAGCAGCGTCTTTCCGGTACCGGGAGGTCCTACCAGCAGCGCGCCTTTTGGAAGCTTGGCTCCTACGCTGGTGTATTTTCCCGGATTATGAAGGAAATCCACCACTTCCTGGAGGGATTCCTTTGCTTCATCCTGCCCGGCCACATCCTTGAATGTAACGCCGGTCTGCTTCTCTACATACATCTTGGCGTTGCTTTTGCCAACGCCCATCATTCCGCCGCCCTTAGACATCTTCCTGGTCATCCAGACAATCATGCCCACCAATAGCGCGATCGGAAGGAATGTAAAGATGATCTGGGCCACTACGGCAGAAGTGGTATCCGGTATCTCCTGCTCATACTTAACGCCGGCCTCATACAGCTTGTCGGACAGCGTATCATCCTTTACAACGCCGGTATAATATTGCTTGGCCGGCTTCTTGTCACCCTTTGCCTTCTTCTGGGTAATCACGATCTTATCGTTCTGGATTACGACTTTTTCTACTTTGCCTTTATCCACCATCTTCAGGAACTCATCATAACTGACTTCCTTATCCCCGGTCATCCCCTGAAATTGATAGAGGGCCAGCACCAGGATGGTGGTAATCAACGTTACCAATATAATAAAAGATAAGCCTTGCTTATTATTTTTATTATTTTTGTTCTTGTTATTCTGGTTGTCCATTTTATTCCTCCTGTATTACCCTTCCATTATACGGACAGCCTACTTAGAAATCAATAAAAACATTATGAAAAGATTGTAAACTTCCTATATCTTGTAGTATACTTGGTGTTGAAATGCTTATACTTCAAATAAACGATTTCTATAGAAAAGTAAGAGGAAAGTGTACATATGAGAATTGGATTTGACAACGAAAAATACCTTCAGATGCAGTCTTCCCATATCCGGGAGCGTATCGATCAATTTGACAACAAACTTTATCTGGAATTCGGCGGCAAACTCTTCGATGATTACCATGCTTCCAGGGTTCTTCCGGGATTCCAGCCTGACAGCAAGCTTCGGATGCTCAAGCAGCTTTCCGATCAGGCCGAGATTGTCATTGTAATAAGTGCGGAAGATATTGAGAAGAATAAGGTACGTGGGGATCTTGGAATCACCTATGACTCCGATGTGCTCCGGCTGATGGGCGTATACCGCGAGCACGGCCTCTATGTAGGCAGCGTCGTCATTACCAAGTTCAGCGGCCAGGAAAGCGCGGTCCTGTTCAAGAACCGCCTGGAAAAGCTGGGCATCAAGGTGTACCGGCATTACGTTATCCCCGGATATCCTTCCAATGTACCCTACATCGTAAGCGATGAGGGCTACGGGAAGAATGATTATATCGAGACCTCCCGCCCACTGGTAGTGGTAACTGCCCCCGGACCGGGAAGCGGCAAGATGGCCGTCTGCCTCTCCCAGCTTTATCAGGAGCACAAGAGAGGCATCTGCGCAGGATACGCCAAGTTTGAGACATTCCCTATCTGGAATATCCCATTGAAGCACCCGGTCAACCTGGCATATGAAGCTGCCACTGCCGACTTGAATGATATTAATATGATAGACCCCTTCCATCTGGAAGCCTATGGAAAGACTACCGTCAACTACAACCGGGATGTAGAGATCTTCCCTGTGCTAAGCGCCATGTTCCAGCGCATCTACGGCGAAAGCCCTTATAAGTCTCCTACCGACATGGGCGTAAATATGGCAGGAAACTGCATCTGCGACGACGAGACCTGCAAGGATGCCTCGAGGCAGGAGATCATCCGGAGGTACTACGACTCGCTCAGAAGGCTGCTGGAAGGCGCCTGCTCCGATGCGGAAGTCTACAAGATCGAGATGCTGATGAACCAGGCCGGCATCACCGTCCATGACCGCCCGGTCGTGGATGCCGCCCTGCAAAGAGCCAAGGAGACCGGCGAACCTGCCGCGGCGCTCCAGCTCCACGACGGACGTATGATCACGGGTAAGACCTCCAACCTGCTGGGCGCTTCCGCTGCCTTGCTTCTGAATTCCCTCAAGGTACTGGCTGATATTGACCATGAAAGACACGTCATATCTCCGGAGGCCATCGAGCCAATCCAGAAGCTCAAGACGCAGTATCTGGGAAGCAAGAACCCAAGGCTGCACACGGACGAAGTGCTGATCGCCTTGTCCGTCAGCGCCGCAACCGACCCTACAGCCCAGCTGGCCTTAGACCAGCTTCCAAAACTGAAGGGCTGCCAGGCGCATACCTCGGTCATGGTAGGTTCTGTTGACATGAAGCAGTTTAAAAAATTATCCATCCAGGCGACCTTTGAAGCAAAATATGAAAAAAGTTCTGTATTTTTCAATGACAGGGGTGTATAATCTTTAAGTATTTTTTTGGACATGCTATGTAAACAGATTCAGCTAAGGAGGAAATTATGGCAGTTAAATACGTATTTGTTACAGGTGGAGTAGTATCTGGACTTGGCAAAGGAATCACGGCTGCATCCCTGGGGCGTCTTTTAAAGGCCCGCGGATATACGGTGACCATGCAGAAGTTCGATCCTTATATCAACATGGATCCCGGTACCATGAACCCTGTGCAGCACGGCGAAGTGTTTGTAACCGATGATGGAGCAGAGACCGATCTTGACCTCGGGCACTATGAACGATTTATAGACGAGAGCCTGGGCAAGAACTCTAACGTGACCACCGGCAAGATCTATTGGTCCGTCCTTCAGAAGGAACGCCGGGGAGACTTTGGCGGCGGTACCGTCCAGGTAATCCCCCACATCACCAATGAGATCAAGGATCGCTTCTACCGGAACCCTGCTGCCAAGAATACGGAGATTGCCATTATTGAAGTAGGAGGAACGGTGGGCGACATTGAAAGCCAGCCTTTTCTGGAAGCCATCCGCCAGTTCCAGCATGAAAAAGGACATGAGAATGTCATCCTGATCCACGTAACCTTGATTCCATATCTGCGCGCATCCCAGGAGATGAAGACAAAGCCTACCCAGGCCAGCGTCAAGGATCTTCAAGGCATGGGAATCCAGCCGGATATCCTGGTATGCCGTTCGGAGTACCCTCTGGATGCCGGAATCAAAGATAAGATCGCTTTATTCTGCAATGTGCCATCCAGCCATGTGCTTCAGAACCTGGATGTTGAATATCTGTATGAAGCGCCCCTGGCCATGGAAGAAGAGAATCTGGCAGGCGTCGTATGCGAATGTCTTCATCTGGACTGTCCCAAGCCGGATCTTAAAGAGTGGTCGGAGATGGTAGACTATCTCAGGCATCCCAACACTGAAGTGACGGTAGCCCTGGTAGGAAAATATATCCAGCTGCATGATGCCTACATCAGCGTCGTGGAGGCATTGAAGCATGGCGGCATCTATAGCCGCGCCACCGTCAATATCAAATGGGTGGATTCTGAGACTGTTACCGCCGACAACGTGGAAGAACTTCTGGGCGGAGTAAGCGGCATTCTGGTACCAGGAGGTTTCGGGCACCGTGGCGTCCCCGGCAAGATCGAGGCGATCAAGTATGCCCGCACCCACCATGTCCCCTTCCTGGGACTGTGCCTGGGCATGCAGCTGGCTATCGTAGAGTTTGCCCGCAACGTGCTGGGTCATCGAGACGCGCACAGTGCCGAATTAGATCCCGATACGACGCATCCTGTGATCCACATCATGCCAGAACAGATTGGAATCGAAGATCTGGGCGGCACCCTGAGGCTCGGTGCTTATCCCTGCGTGCTGGATACCGATTCCAGAGCTTATAAGATGTATGGCAGGCAAGAAATCTCCGAACGCCACCGCCATCGCTACGAGGTTAACAATGATTACCGGGAGGAACTGTCCGCTAGCGGAATGAAGATTTCCGGCCTGTCTCCGGATGGCAGGATCGTGGAGATGATCGAGATTCCAGAACACCCCTGGTTCATCGCGACTCAGGCGCATCCCGAATTAAAGTCCCGTCCCAACCGGCCTCATCCATTGTTTCGCGGCTTCATTGAAGCTGCCCTGGAATACGCAGAGCAAAACCAGGCGGTCACAGGCCAGTTCCTGAATCAAATATAAAAAAAGCCAGAATATAGAAAGCCTGCGGAGAAGCGGATGCTGATCATGTTGAATATGCATCCGCTTCCCCGCAGGCTTTCTTGCTTGATTGATTCATTCACTTCCTCCACATTGCGGTAAATACAATCGCCAGAAGGCAGCAGCAAAACCAGATGCTTTTGATTCCAAGCATCTCTGACATCACCGTGCCCAACACTGCACCCAGGATAAAAAGCGCGATAATCCCAAAGTAGTGGGCGGCTTCAAGTCCTGTCCCTTCCTCTTTATTGATCAGGCAGCGAAACAGTTTCTCAGTCCCTGAACGCAGGTTCCCGGTACACATAGTAGTCGCATAAGGAAGGTTTTTGATCTTTCTGAAACTGTTGACTTGAAGGGAGCACACGAAAGAGATCGTAACATTTACCACGCCGTCCGGCATAGACGGCGGAATAAATCCAATGATCAAAAGCAGCAGCACCTCGATCGCAATGATCCAGTGCTCGTACATCGCGAATCCCCGGCTGGAGAAATATTTTTTGAGAACCTCTGTGATGAACACTCCTAAGGAAAACGCTATGATCGGCACCACATAGTACAACGCCTGCCTGTAGTCCTTGTCCGCCATATGAACGCCCAGAAGGACGATGTTTCCAGTCTGGGCATTGGCAAATACGCCTCCCCTCAGAATATAGGTGTATGCGTCCAGAAACCCTCCTACCACTGCCAGCAGGGCAGCGACCCGAAAGGTCTCATGAATCGGAATTGCTGTAATCTCTTGTTCTCGCTCCATCTTATCCGTATAGATTCTCCTTTACACACTTCAATGCTTCTGCAATCACCTGGTGCATATCATAGTACCGGTACATCCCAAGCCTCCCGCCGAAAATGACATGCTCTTCCTTTTCTGCCAGTTCCCTGTATCTTTCATACAGGGCATTGTTTTTCTCGTCATTCATAGGGTAATATGGCTGGGCGCCCTTCTCCCAGGCAGCCGGGTATTCCCTGGTGATCACGGTCTTTTGGATGGCCGGCGTCCCTGTGTTCCCATATCCTCCCTGGCATCCATATTCAAAATGCTTATGCTCGATGATCCTGGTATAAGGAATCTCGTACTCTGTATAGTTTACTACGGCATTGCCCTGGTAATTTTCCATATCCAGAGTTTCCGTCTCAAACCGGAGGCTGCGGTATTCCAGCTCCCCATAGCAATAATCGTAGAAGGCGTCAATCATGCCAGTGAACACGATATGATCCGCCTCGCTTTCCAGTATCTCCCTATCTTCAAAAAAATCCACGCCCAGGCGTACCTCCACGCCTTCCAGCATCTTTTCTATGATCTGCGTATAGCCGCCGATGGGGATTCCCTGATATTGATCATTAAAATAGTTATTGTCATACACAAACCTCACCGGAAGGCGGCGGATAATGAAGCTTGGCAGTTCGCTTGCCCGCTTTCCCCACTGCTTCTCCGTATATCCCTTGATCAATTTCTCATAGATATCCCGTCCCACCAGGGATATGGCCTGTTCTTCCAGGTTCGCGGGCTCCTTGATGCCTGCCTCTTTGATCTGGCGGTCTATGATCTCCTTTGCCTCTTCCGGGGTCTTGATCCCCCACATCTTGCTGAATGTATTCATATTAAAAGGCAGATTATACAGTTCATCCTTGTATCTGGCAACCGGACAGTTCGTATACCGGTTGAATTCCGCAAATTGCTGTATATAATTCCATACCTCTTTGTCCGAAGTATGGAAGATGTGCGCTCCATACTTATGAACTTGGATTCCTTCCACTTCTTCCGTAAAAATGTTGCCTCCTACATGAGGCCTGCGGTCAATCACCAGGACTTTCCTGCCCGCCTTATTCGCTTCATAGGCAAATATTGCGCCAAACAGTCCCGCTCCTACTACCAAATAGTCGTACTTCATCTTTGCATCTGCACCTTCCCTGATTATTTCTGGTGATTATTATACCCCTTCTGCTCTTATATTTCAATGGATAACCCCATCGGACCATTTGGCCTGGCTTCCCTTCTCCGTCTTTGTCACCTGAAGCTTGCAGTCAATCTGCTCCTTCAGTTCATTGACATGGGAAATGATGCCTACCAGCCTCTTGGTGCCGGCCAGATCATGAAGGACCCGGATGGCCTGTTCCCTGGCTGTATCGTCCAGAGACCCGAAGCCTTCGTCCACGAACATGGTATCCAGGCGGATGGCGCCGGCTGTGCTCTGCACGATGTCCGCAAGCCCCAGGGCCATTGCCAGGGATGCCAGAAAAGACTCGCCGCCGGATAAGGTCTTTACATCCCTCACGGACGCGCTGGCCATATGGTACACATCCAGGTCAAGTCCGGCCTGGCCCTGACTGCTTAGATTGCCTACTTCCCGGCATTGCAGGATAAATTCATTGGATGTCATACGCGCCAGCCTCTGATTGGCCGCATGGATGATCTGCCGGAAGTACTGCCTCTGGACATAGGTTTCAAAATCCATCTTTACCGTCCCGCTCAGATTGCCGTTGGCCGTCCTGCTTAAGTTTTCCAGCATTTCATACTGACTCCTTAGGATCCCTTTCTTATCCAGATACTGCTTCAGATGCTCCTTTACGCCCTGGTTCTTCCGATTCATGCTGTAGAAGCGCATGGATTCGTTCTGTACCGCCTGCGCATCCGTCTCGGTCTTCTGGATCTCTGCCAGTATCTTATCTGTATCCGCCGGCTCCATCCCTTCCAGCTGTGCTTCTATCGTCTTAAGCATGCCCGCGGTCTCATTTACCTTGACGCGGTATTCCTGAATTTTCTGTTCCAGGAGCGCCGTTTCTTCTTCCGGCATCTTTGCGGCCTGGTATGCGGCCTCGTCCGCAAAGCCCTGCTCCTTTAGCGCCTGGTTCCATGCCTCGCTTCTTATTCCTGCCTCTCTGCCAAGTTCTTCCACTGCTTCCTGACTGCTTTTTTTCTGGCCTTCCAGCCTCCGCACGGCTTCCATGGCTTCCTTTTCCTCAGCCTTTGTCCGTTCATAGGCCTGCTTCATTAGATGAAGTTTATCTTCCAGTTCTGCCAGGCGCTCTTTGGCCTGCTCCTTTGATGGAAGCGGCAATCCCTGGCACTTTGCAGCAAGATCCGCCTGGATCTGCTGATACTGCATTTTAAGTTCTCCTTGTTCTGCCTCCAGCTTGGAGTGCTGTTCTTTCAGAACGGCCAACTGTTCCTCTATCTGCCGTTCCAGAGTTTTTGCCTCTTCATGCAGCTTAGCCCCTTTGTCTGCCCTCTCATACTCCTTAGAGGCCTCATAATACGCTTCCTGGCATTGCCTTTCTGCCTCCAGAATCCTGTAGCAGATTGCCTCCGAAAGCAGCATTCCTTCATCCGGCTCATCCTCCGTCAGTTCCCGGTAGTGTCTTAAAAAGGCGTTCTTTCCAGAACCGTACCGGATAGCCGTCTCCTGGAAGGCAGCCGCAGAGGCATCCCTTTTTCCCTCTGCCAGATTCCTGCTTTCCCTGGCTTCTTCCACCTCCTGCTGGGTAGGCGCTCCTTCCTTTAACGGCCGGAGGTCGGGATGGCTTGTGGCGCCGCATACAGGACAAGGCTCCCCTGCTTCAAGCCCCTGGGCAAGGATGCCCGCCTGTTCATCCAGAAATGCCTGGTACTTCGCCTCATAGAGTGCTGCCGCGCTCAGATAGGATTTCCGATCCTCCTCTGACCTGCCGCGTTTCCTGTGACATTCTTCCTCCAGCAACAAAAGCGTGTCAAAGGAATCTTTCAGTTCTTTCAACTGTGAAAGCCGGTGGGAGCATTGCTCCTTTTTCACCCGCAGGGTCTCCTCATTCATCTTGCTTTCTTCATATAATTCCTGTGCCCTTCGTGCTTCCTCTCTGGAGTGCTTCAATCCGTCCTCCTTCGTTTCTGCTTCTCGAAGGATCCCCTGCTTTTTCTCCAGTGTTTTTCCAAGCGCTTCTTGCTGTTCTTTCAAGGTTTCTATCTGTTCGTACCGGGGCAGGGCATCCTGGATCCTGATAATCCCGGCTTCGCATTCTGTCTTGCAATCCAGAAATTCCTGCTCCTTCTTACTCTTTACGGCTTTTAATGCTTCCGCCAGGATTTCTGCTTCCTCCAGTTTTTCTTCCGTTATACGCAAGGTATTCCTTCCCCTGTCAAGATTCATCGTTGCCTGTGCAAGCGCCTTCTCCGCAGAAGATGCCTTTTCCGCCTGTCTCGCCTGCGCAAGCCTTCTTTCCGATTCCTGGTATCTCTCCTTCTCCTTTCCAAGTTCCAGCCAGGCTTCTTTCATATTCTCATAGGTTTGGATAAGTTCATTGCGTGCCTCCGCTTCCAGCTTCCTGCTCTTTAACTGATCCAGTCTTTTTGCCAGCCTGTCAGACTCGTTCTGTCTCTCCTTTTCCAGAGCCCGTCCTTCTTGCAGGATTTCTTCCAGCGCCGCTTTTACCTCTTCATAAGGCAGGACGGCAAGGCTTTTTATCTCTTCCCATCGTACTCTTAAAGGAAGGTCCTCTACTTCCACCCGCTCTATTTCCTGCCGGATCTCGCGCAGATTATCTTCCAGCTCATAGTAGAGCCTGCCCGCGCTTTTCTTTAATTCCTCCTGCACCCTGTAATAGAGCCTGGTCTGGAATATTTTCGTAAATATTTTCTTGCGCTCTTTAGATTCGGCATGCAGAAGTTTCAGGAAATCTCCCTGGGCGATCATGGCAATCTGGGTAAATTGGACCGAATCCAGTCCGATGATCTCCTCGATCTTCTGGTCCGTCTCCCGCTTTTTGCCTTGAAAGGCGCTCCCGTCCGGCAGGATCAGCTCAACCTTGGAAGGTTCCTTCACATATCTGGGAGAGCCGTTAGCATAGCGCCTTTTTCCCAGCCGGATATATTCCGGATTCCTGCGGATCGTATATTCTTTTCCCTGATAAGAGAATGTGTATTCTACATAAGTATCCATATCTTCCGAGGCATACTGGCTGCGCATCATATTCCCGTCCCGCGCTTTGCCGCTGGTCTGGTCATACAGCGCATAGGTAATGGCATCAAATATGGTCGTCTTCCCAGATCCGGTATCCCCGGTTATCAGAAACAGCCCTTGCTGCACTCCCTGAAAATCTATCGTCGTCACTTCTGCATAAGAGCCGAAGGCTGACATCACTAATCTGATCGGCTTCATCGCTCTTCTCCCTTCGCCTCGTCAAACATCTTCTTCATAATCTCCAATTCTTCCTGCGCAAGCTGTCTGCCCTGCATCTCCTGATAAAAATCACAGAATGTCTCCAGGGGATCTTTAAGCACCAGTTCCTCGTCCATCTCCCGCAGTTTATTTCTGGTCCTGGCATTGTCTGCCTTTACCTCCAGAATCCGGTCAAATACTTCTTCCAGCTGCTCTTTGGGCTTATAGGGATCCACCTCGTCAGTCAGCGTAATACTGACATAATCATCCCGCTCCTCTTCATTCGCCGCCTCAAGAATCTCCGCCAGGTTCCCCCTCTTCTTTTTGACATCCCGGAGGGGATGAAGCGCAAGCCGCTCCACTTTGGGAGGCGAGCCCTTCTGGGAAAGGGTTACCAGCGTAAGCGCCTTTTCCTGTCCAGACTCGCTGACCGAATATTTCAGCAGCGTGCCACAATAGCGGATATGCGGCATCCCCACGCTCTGAACGCCGTGCAGATGTCCCAGAGCCACATAATCAAAATCCTTAACGGCCCCAATGTCCACATTGTCGATTCCTCCTACGGAAAATGTCTCTGAATCGCAAGTCTCTGGCAGTTCATTTCCCGTATAAAATTGATGGGAGACCAGCACATTGCGCCTGCCGCGGTAGTCAATCTCTTCCCGCCTGATCAGTTCCGCGACAGCATCCCCATAAGTCTGAGGCGGTTCTCCCGGAAATACGTTTCTTACATAGGAAGGCTTCAAAAATGGCAGCAGATAAAAATCCACCTCCCCATATTCATCATTTAGCGTCACCTTGCGTATATGTTCTTCCTCTATCCTTGGCGCCGTCCCCGCAAGATAGATCTGGTGGCTTTTCAGAATGCAGGAAGCATAGTCAAGCCTCTGGGCCGAATCATGGTTTCCACTGATAATGAGCAACGCAATAGCCGGGGCAATCTCAGAAAGAGAGGTCAGAAATTCATCGAAGACGGCGACCGCTTCCGCTGAAGGCACAGATTTGTCATAGATGTCTCCTGCAATGATGATGGCATCCGGACGGAGGTCTTTCGCATACGCCACCACTTCCTTCAGTATGGCCTCCTGATCCTCTCTTAAATTATAATGGTGCAGCTGCTTGCCGATATGCAAGTCTGAAAGATGAAAAAATCTCATGGTTACCAGTCCTTCCTGTATTTCGCGTCTGAGACTATCTTACACTATCTGCCGGACTTCCCGCAAGGTCTCTCTTGCCGGGCTATAGACAAAGCAAGGGGGGCCCGCCTTCTAAAAAGATAATCAAAAAGCGCCGGAGGGGTTCCGGCGCTTTTTCAAGCATACTATCTTACAGGTTCTCTTCAAAGAATTTCTTCAATTTCTCCAGATCTTCCTCACTGTCGGCAGAGACGGTGATCTCTTCTCCCTTTTTCACTCCCAGGCTCATGATTGCCAGCAGTTTGGTTGCCTCCACGGTGCGATCTCCTTTTGTAATCGTCACTGCGCTCGACAATTCCTTCGCCAGCTTCACCAGCATTCCCGCTGGTCTTGCATGCATGCCTACCTCGTCCTTGATTACATACTGAAATGATCCCATAATGTTTCCTCCTTTATTTTTTTAAGATCCATAAGTTACTTTTTTCTGCCTTCCCCTGATACTTGACCTTGCATTCTCTCTCCTTCGGATAAAAGCGCGTGGTAAATACGCATTCTCCTTTATTCAGGAATATTTCCAATATCGAATGATCTGCAAGTATGCGGATGTCTCTCACCTGATTGATACGAGCCTTTCTACAACCCCGGCCTTGCCCCGCATCCCCTTCGAACGCAAGGCTGGCCACCCCGTCTTTCCACGTGAGCCTGCACGCTGCGTCAACCAGGATGCTGAATTCCCCTTGCATTCCTTCTATCTCCCAGTCGAAACTGCAGGATTCTATCGGAATCTCCTGTTCTGCTTCTATGCGGACACTCGCTCTTCTGATGCTCTCAATCTCCTGAACCGGCCATTGAAGCACCCTTTTGCCCTGTACCGACAGTTCCCTGGGGAAGGTAAGCGAATGCTGCCATCCCATTTCTACTGTAGGATTATGGTAATGGCCCTCTAAGTCCGGCAGCCCTGCCCAAGCCATCAGAATCCTTCTTCCCCGGCTATCCAGGAATGTCTGGGGAGCATAGAAGTCAAATCCCATATCCCATTCTTGAAATTCCTTCTGTTCACATTCTTTCCCGTCCTCCAGCAGAAAATATCCAGATTGGTAGACGTTCTGAAAGCGGAACTCTTCCGGGCGCAGCCCCTGAGGGCACACGGACAGTATCTTCTCCCCTTCTATTTCAAACAGATCGGGACACTCCCACATATATCCGAATGGCTCCCTGGTCGTAATCTCTTCCTGGAATCTCCACGCCTTCTTATCATCGGAAGCATACAGGATCACGGCTCCCTGGTCATTTGCCTTTCTTCCTCCCAGCACCATATAGTATCTGCCCTTTTCTTTCCATACTTTTGGATCCCTGATATGGGCAGTATAGCCTTTCGGATAATCCTTAAGGGACATCAGGCATTCTTTCTCTCCAAACTTCCTTCCATCCTTGCTTGCTGTATAGATGGTATTGGATTCCCTTCCAGTATTCACATAGTCGTAATCGCCCTCGTACTTGATGTTTCCGGTATAGAATAGTTCCAGCATCCCGTCTTCGGTAAATGCGCTGCCGGAATATGCCCCATGGCAGTCATAAGGGCTGTCGGCGACGAGGGGCACGCCGGCATATTCCCAATGGACCAGATCCTTGCTTATATATTCTCCCCAGACCTTTAATCCTCCCTCGGGATGGAAGGGGGAATACTGGAAGAATGCATAGTATTCTCCCTGATACTGGCAGAGCCCGTTGGGGTCGTTCAACCATCCGACCGGAGGCATCACGTGATATTCCATCCGCCACTGATCCTCTTTAAGCGCCTCTTTTCCTTCCGCTTCAAGTTCTTCTATCTCTTTTAACAATGTTGCCTTCATTACATTCATATGCAACCCCTGCCTTTAGCGCACTGCGATGATCTTATCCAGGACATCGGCTGTTCCCGTCTTTAACATGCTCACTTCTTCATAGTCAAATGTATTGGTTACGATTACAGGCGTGGTGATGTCATATCCCGCATCCTGGATCTGTTCTTTATCAAAGGTGATCAGAAGCTGCCCCGCTCTTACTTCTTCTCCTTCTTTTACATGAGCCTCATAGAACTTTCCTCCTAATTCCACCGTATTGATCCCAATATGGATCAGGACTTCCATTCCGTCCCCGCCTGTGATGCCGATCGCATGCTTCGTGTCGAACAAGGTCTCTATCTTTCCGGCAAATGGGGCATATACCTTCCCTTCTGAAGGCAGGATTGCCGCGCCCTTGCCCAGGACTTCTCCTGCGAACGTCTCATCCTTTACATCTTTAAGTTCTATTACTTCTCCCTTTATAGGACAGTATACCGTATGACCTTCTTCCGTCTTCACGGAACTGGATGCAGTCTGAACAGAAGCGTCTGCGGCCGGAACAGAAGTGTCTGCGGCCTGGATGTTCTCCTCTTTGAACAGGATCCAGGACAGAAGGAAAGCGACAGCCGCAGCCACCAGGATGACCAGCGTATACTGGATGGTATAGTCCGTCGTGATCAGATAGCCGAACAGGCCTGTGATGCCATAGGCGGATGCCCCGATTCCGGTAACGCCTGCCACCAGCGCGCCACATGCGCCTCCGATGCATCCTGCGATAAAGCATTTGAAAAACCGCAGGTTCACTCCAAAGATTGCAGGTTCCGTGATTCCCAGAAACGCGGACAGGGAGGAGGGCAGCGCCAGCGCTTTTAACTTCTGGTTCTTCGTCTTTAACGCCAGGGCAAGCGCCGCGGCTCCCTGGGCGATGTTTGCCGCCGTGGCAATGGGCATCCAGATGTTGACTCCATTTGCGCTTAATAGCCCGGCTTCCAGCGCATTATACATATGGTGGACGCCAGCCACGACCGTAGGCGCATATACCGCCCCAGCCAGGCAGGAGCCGATGCCAAATGGCAGAGTGATCAGGTATTCCACTGCGCTTAGCACTCCATTCTCGATCCAGGAGAATACCGGCCCAAATATGGTCAGTGTCAGATATCCTGTCGCCAGCACCGTAACCAGCGGCGTTACAAACAAATCGATCATCTCCGGCACGATCTTGTGCAGTTTCTTTTCCAGCATGCACATGAACCAGACTGCGATCACCACCGGGATTACATGTCCCTGGTAGCCGACCAGCTTGATATCATAAAGTCCGAACCAGGCCTGGGCCGTAGGAACAGAATCTGCGGTCGCCACTGCCCACGCATTTACCAGATCCGTGTGGATCATGATCATTCCGATGACTGCGCCCAGAAATATGTTGCCTCCGAATACCCGGGCGGCGCTTATGGCGATCAAGATCGGCAGGAATACGAATGCCGCGTTGCTGAACAGATGGATGATGGTATAAGAGCCGGAATTCGCCATATCCGGGAACACATTGCACAATCCTTCCAGCAGGCCCATCAGAAGGCCGCTGGCAACGATCGCCGGTATGATCGGCACGAATACGTCTCCCAGCGTCTTGATCAGCCGTTTAAAAATATTCTGCTTGGAAGCCGCCGCCTGCTTGACTTCTTCCTTAGATGCAGCCGTAATTCCTGCCGCGGATACGAATTCCTCATATACTTTATTTACCACGCCGGTGCCGAAGATGATCTGCAATTGTCCGGATGCTTCAAAGACACCTTTCACGCCTTCGATCTCTTCCAATTTCTCTTTGCAGCATCTTCCATTGTCGCCGATCACCAGGCGAAGTCTTGTGGCACAGTGGGCGGCTGATATGATATTCTCTTTGCCGCCGATGTTTTCCAGCACCTGCTTTGCAATGCTCCTGTAATCCATTCTCTTTCCTTCCCTTCCCTGAAACATATGTGTTATCGTTCCCATACCACACTCTCTTTTATTTATTCGTAGTTTATCTATGTATTATTCTTTTATGCATGGTATCGTTCTCATATCTTGATTAAAGTATACCAGTCTACCCCCGCCGTTGTAAACTGGTATACTTCACAAATATCCCCTTTTAAAATCATGCATTTTCACCAATTGCCCCGGCGTTGTTACCGGGTGGAATTCTTGAGAACGATTTCATATCCCATCTTCAATTCCTTGCACACCGTACTCTCAGACTCCAGCAGATCTACCAGCATCGTAGCTGCCTCCATCCCGCTGGTCTTATAGAAGAAATGGACCGTTGACAGGGATGGCTCTACCAGACGGGATACCGGCGTATCTCCCATTCCTGCGATCTGGATATCCTCCGGCACTTTTTTCCCCGCCTCTTTCAGGTACGCCATTGCCCCGGCGGCGATATTGTCTGTCGTGCAGAATACAGAATCAATATCCGGCGACCGGGATAGAAGGCCACGCATCTGCTCATAGCCTGACTCGATGCTGAATTTTGCTTCTGCCATCCATTCTGGCAAGGCTTTTTTTCCTGCTTTTCGAAGGGCCGCCTCATACCCCCTTCTCCGGTTAAGCCCGGCGGCTTCGTCCTTATCGGTTACGCCGATATAGCCGATCTTATCCCCGTTTTCATGCAATGCCTGCGTCATCTTTAACGCCGCGTGGTAATCATCCTGATACACGCAGGAATACCCTTCCAAACGCTGCCCAAGAATAACCACCGGAACCTTGCACTCCTTTAAAAGTTTGCGGTGCTTCGCGGTAAACATGGTGGCAATAAACAGGATGCCATCCACCTGGTTGTCCTTAAAAAGGTTCAGATACTTGAGTTCTTCTTCAATATTATTGTCCGTATTCGCCAGCAGAAGCTGGTACCCGCTTCTACTCAGCACGTCGCTGATTCCCGCGACCATGCGCCCCACAGTATCAGAATTAATCTTTGGGATAATGACCCCCACCAGCTTCGTCTTCTTGGTTCGAAGCATCTGCGCCTGGGAAGAAGGCTGATAGCCGGTCTCCTCTATCACCTTACGGATCACTGCCTTCTTCTCATCGCTGACATAGCCGTCATTCAGATACCGGGAAACCGTCGCCCTAGACACTCCTGCCAGTCTTGCAATCTCATTGATATTCACTGCCATCTTCCTCCTCCATTGCCATTCTATCATCCACCTGGGCCTACATCAGGAACCGGAACCAGTTGAACAAGCCAACAAGACGGATTCGCTGTTCCCGCTTTTTAGTAAGTTCCTGCCTTTCGACCCCTTCCGGGACCTCATAATTCTCTTCATCCAGGACTTTTACAGAGTCTGCCTCATATGCTTCCATATAGCCCTTCAACTGACTGGTTACTTCCTTGCTGTCAACCACCAGCATCAGTTCCGTATCCAGATATGCGCTTCGCATGTCCATATTAAACGAGCCTACGATCGCCAGTTCATCTCCTATGGTAATGCTCTTTCCATGATAAGACACCCCGCCTTCATACTCCTGGATTTTAAGGCCCGTCTCCAGAAGCCTTCCTTTATTTTTCTGATAATCTGACGCTCCAAAAGGATTCCCGTTATTGGCGACCGAATTAGTCATCATGGTTACATTCGGATTTTCCTCGCAGATATCCGCAAATGACTGGTACATCCAGTCATTACAGATGACATAGGGCGTATGGATCGCCACTTCCTCATCCGTCTCTTCCATCAGCCGCTTCAGGGAATAGAACAGCGTCGGCTCTTTGGAGTATACATGGGTGGGGTTGTAAAGAAGCGTAATACGGTTCACCTCAAACGTACGCTCTGTATAGTCGCGCGCTTCCTCCATCTCCGGAAACTCCTGGATCATCTTCTGGTAACGCTTCTTTAATTTCTCCCTGGCCTGGGCTACTTTCTCTTTGGATGCATTCTTCGAATCATTATAAAAAGGCTTGCAGACATCCAGTTTCCAGACGGACTCAAAGTACGCTTCCAGCTGATGGATGGAACTTTCCTGATTTTCAGGTTCCGGCGTATAGACCAGCACATCCCTGTCATAATTCTTATATCCATGATCTCCCAGAAAATAATCATAGGTGTTCCTGCCTCCCAGCAGATAGAGGTCGTCATCTATGATCACATATTTGTCATGAAGCCGTCCCATGCTCTTCCAGGGCATCAGCAGATTGATCCGGTTGTAGATCCTGATCTCCACCTTGTCCATGGTGGACAGCGCCTGAAAATATGCATTGCCATCCATCTGCTGCAGCGCCGAGAATCCGTCCACCAGAATCTTTACATCCACGCCCCGGTCTGCCGCCTCGATCAATGCGGCGATCACGTCCTTTCCGCTCTTATCCGCATGAAAGTCAAAAGTGGACAGAATAATCCTGTCCCTCGCCTGTGCAAACATGTTCAACCGTTCTTTCAATCCCTCTTCATTATCTTCAATCACGCAGGCTCTGTCACAGGAAGCCTGATCCGAATAGCATTCCTTTGGGTCGAAGTTCTCCTGATATTCTTTGCTCACCTGGGGATGCCTGTTATAGGACAGTATGATTCCCAGAAGCACGTACAGAACAAATGCCAAAATAATAAATACCAAATATCTCAATTTAAACCTCAGTCTCTTTTTCAATGTGATTCCTCTTCTTCTGCTTCTTTTCGCATGCGCCTGTAAAACAGCACATATTTCGCCAATGTAAACAGCATAATCAGGCAGCAAAGGCCTATCATGGCCTTAGTCGCCATATCCGGCATCCCTGGTATCATAAGAAGAAGGAATATCATTACATAGGTGTATGCAGTGCATACCTTTCCATACCACTGGGCACCGTCCATATACCGTCCTTTTTTCATCATCAGGCCTCCCATGATGAGCATATAGCCTTCTTTGACAATATACAGCAGTACTACCGCACGCATCAATGGATAGCGAAAAGCCAGGCTTAGGATAACCGCCCCAAGAGTCAGTTTGTCCGCTATGGGGTCCAGTATCTTTCCCCATTCCGTAATCAGATCGAACCGCCTTGCGATCTTTCCGTCAAAGCAGTCCGTAAGCCCTGAGATTCCGATCACCGCGGCAGCCTTCATATAATCCGCTGTCCCGCTGGCGTTAAAATAGAGCCATAAGTATACAGGTATCAGTATGATCCTGAAGTATCCCATCAGATTCGGGACTGAAAAATATTCCCGCTTCCAGTCTTGTCTCACCGTACATTCATCCCTTCCAGCATTTGTCTTGCTTCCTGCACATAGAATAGGCGTCCGCCCTTCTCCGTCACATATTCCAGTTTTAGCCTGGCGCTCTCCTTCTCGCCAAGCCCGAGGTAAATTTCTGCCTCCTTAAAGTAAAATCCCACCTTGGTCCATGTCTGGGACAGGTTCCCATTCAGTTCCATCCGCTCCTGCAAGAACCGGAACGCAGCGGTATAATCCTTGTTCTCCAGCGCCCTGGTCAGATTATTGCTGGCGCACAGAATCTGGAAATTCTTCTTCTCCCTCTTATTCTGAGCAGTCTTTCTATAGGCCTCTTCCAGTTCCCGGACCTGCTGCCCCATGCCTCTTCGGAAATACAAGGAACTCATCAATATATAGTAATTCAGTTTAAATTTTCCTTTTAACTTATATACTTCCATCCTCTGGAACGTCTCCCATGCAAGTTCGAACTTCCCCTGGTAGTACTGGGCCATCGCCTGATTGCATAGGAGCCGGTTCTTATGCCAGAATCCGCCGCTTTTTAGAATACAGGCTTCATAAAGGAATGGATCGCAGTCCATCGACAGCGCAGACGAGATCTTTGACGTCCCGACCATAATAATCATCTCACAGATAACGAACAGAATCAGCGTCAAAAGAAGAAGGCCAAATCCCAATATAAAATATCCGTATCCTCCGATCAGCCATGTTATCCTGCTGTCGATTTTAAATAGCAGATAGAGGAAATGAAATGCTACAATGATCCATACCGCGATGCCAAGGCATTTACACTTCCTGTATTGCGCAAGCCGTCTTTTGACTTCCAGTTCCATATTCTCGTCCATATGTAAGCCTCCTGTTTTTAAGTAATGGTATTGCTTGAATTTATTTTTTCCTTTACTATACTTCTATTTTCATATTTTTGCAAGCTATACGTCTGCGCTAGGCCTGATAGACTGGATCTCCGCTATGACTTCCTAGTTCATTTCCTAAGTAATGTTTCTATAATAATATAGACACTATACATTTATACTAAAAAATGGCTGATTTAACCAGCCATTCTTTTAATCTCTTCCCCCAAAACACGAATCCTATCCTGGAACAGGTTCTAAGTCTCATAAGGCGTAAAACTTACTTTGCTATAGATTCTGGATCTCGGAAAAGAATTGAATCATATCGCCACGCATATAGGATTCACAGAATTCGATCCTCGTATCCTGGCTCCAGGATATTCTCTCCACATGGAACCCGGCGGTATTCTTCGGCGTTCCCATAAGTTCCTGCGGCCTCCCTTTGACAACCACGGCTTCAAACAGCCGATTGGCCCGATCCGGCCGTCTTCCAAAACTTCCCAGAGAATTATAAAGCCCATTCTCCTGCACCATCTCCCTGGTAAGCCCGGGGCATTCTTTATAAGGAATATAAGAAATAGGGACTACGGTAGGGATATCATCGTTATAAAATATCCTCTCTATTCGAAAGACCTGGTCGGATCCGCTCAATTCCAGCTGCCTTGCTACCTTCTCATGAGCCTGGATCACGTCAAAATTGATGATTTTCTTCACCTGCTTTGTCTCATTCATATCATTATCATAAAAACGGAATGATAATATTTCCTGCCCTACCTTCGGATGAGTGACAAAAGTGCCAAGTCCTTGTTTCTTACAGATATAGCCCTTGTTCTTCAGATCCTCTATTGCCTGCCTGACGGTCATTCGGCTGATGCCATATAATTCGCAGAGTTCCGTTTCCGTCGGAATCTTTTCATTGTACTTCCACTCCCCTTTGGCGATCTTTTCATACAGAATCTTGCTGAGTTGTTTGTAAAGAGGGATGTCGCTTGATATATCCAGCACTTTTATGTTCTCCCTTCGTTATAGAATATGCTTCCAGTTAATTCCATTATATCACATATTTTCTCACATTTAATGAATTTTATTTCTGGAAATAGGCTGCTGCCCCAAGTATGCCTCCCTCTTCCTGCAATTGCCCGATAGCGATATCTATTTTATATCCATCACATACGGTGGCGGTAATCCGGCTGCGGATATCGGATAGATGGTCGTTTAAAGCAGGTGCCGCTCCACCGCCAAGAATAATCAGATCCGGTGCATACAGGTAGATATACTGGTTCAATCCGGCCGCAAGATACGCGATATATCTGGCAGTCCCTAATTTCTGAAGCCCTTCGGCACAGCAGGTCCTCTCAAGACATCCACGGATGCCGCAGTAGCAATCCTCTTCCCCGTCGCCGCGCACTTTAATATGGCCTGCCCGGTGAATATATGCCGGGGAATCCGGTCTTCTTCCATTTTGGATAAATCCTACTCCCACTCCTGTCCCCAGGGTCAACATCAATACATTCCGGTAGCCCCTGCCCGCGCCATACAGGCATTCTCCATAGCAGGCCAGCTGCGCGTCATTTCCTACGCTGCAGGGAAGCCCCGCAGATTCTTCTATCTTTTTCTTTAAAGGATAGCCGCTGAAAAACTCTAGAAATGACCCGCAGCTTCCATCCATCCTTCCATCATCCGTATGGACAAATCCGCTGGCGGCAATCCCAACTCCTTTGGCCTTCCCGCCGGATGGAATTCTCTCTTCCATCCAGCGGATCATAGAAAGATTCTTTTCCAGAAATATTTTCTCATTCTTTTTTTCTGTCAGGAAAACTTCTTTTTGGCAGACTTTCCCTGCCGTGGTATCCACAAGCCCGATTTTTGTTCTTGTGCCTCCTATGTCTATTCCGATTACATATCCCATTTACTTTACCACCCATCTGTCTTTTGCGATTCTAAGCGACCTTCCAGGGACATACCCCTTCTTAATACAGCACTGATAAGGGATAATCTGTGCGAACAAAGAAAGCCCGATACAATTATACGCCCCGATATTCCAGAAAGGATAAGGAAAATCATGCCGAGCCCCTGACTTTTCCTTTCCAATATAAATGCTGCTTCTGGCTGCTTCCGCAATCTCGCTCCATATCTTTCCGGAACGCTGATCCGGCAGCACGTCAAAGTATACTGGCACTATAATATTGGATGCCAACTCGCTGTTATAGATGGAGCGGATAGGACCATGATAGAAACTATCCAGCACGCACACCCCTCCGCTGATAAACGCGATTTCTTCCAGCCACAGGGAAGCAGCCTTTGCGGTTCCCATCCCATATAGCCTGGACAGGAAGATACAGCTGTGGGCTTCCTTCAGTATCTGAATTTCTCCCGCCTGTTCCAAAATATCACCTTTATGCTCCTCCATCCATTCCAGCATGGCCAACACCTTATGACAGGCTTCTCCTTCCACCCATGCCGGATCCATCATGCTTACGCAGGCAAGGCCGCATAACGCCATGGACGAGTATGCCTTCAGGCAGATGCACGCGTCATAGGAGGCTATGTCATGAAGCGTCACCGTAGAGTTCTTTGCCAGCATGCTCTCCTGATTCATCGTAATCCCCACCAGCATGCAGTTTCTATCCCGCAGCAGGCAGGAAAGGTCATATACTTCCCTGCTTTCCCCTGACCTTGACATCACCACATAAACGGCGCGTGCATCCAGAAGTGCCTCATCATGCAGTAGTTCCGAGGTCTCAATCAAAGTCACATTTTTCTTCTTCCCAAGCAATTCGTAGTACATCGGCATCAGGGAGTTGTACGCGCTTCCCATGGATGTCAGCACGATATGGTCTGCTCCCTTAAATATGCCGGCAATCTGTTCTGTCGTCTTTCTTCCTTCCCCCAACAAATATGCCCAGACTTTTTTCAGTTCTGACGGCTGTTCCAGAACATTGGTCAAATATGCATCCATTATTTTATTCCTCCTGCTGTTAATCCTTTGATAAACCATTTCTGTCCCAATATAAAAATCAATATTACCGGCACCGTCGTGATTGCCGCCCCTGCCATAAGAAGCGGAACGTTCAGCTGGAACAGCCCCTGCATGGAGGTCAGTCCCACCACCAGCGTCCGCTTGGCCTCATCCTGCAGAAATATGAACGCGATCAGCATCTCATTCCACAGCCACATGGCCCCTACGATGGTTGTCGCCGACAGAGCCGGGGCAAGCAGGGGAAGGATGATCTTATGGAATAGCCGGAAGAACCCGCAACCGTCCATCATCGCCGCCTCCAGATAACTGCTTGAAATGGATGACATGAAACTAGTCAGCATATTCAATATGAATGGAAGGATCAGGCCGATATATATGATGATGACCGACGGAAAGCGATTGGTCATATTTAATTTTGCAAAAATCCTGAAAAGCGGGAAGAGCATGACCACTGAAGGAATCGACATCAGCGGAAATATCATATTTGCAAATATCTTCCTGCCTTTAAATTGGAACTTCCCTATGGCAAAAGCAGCCAGCGCCCCGAAATACACGCAGAATATAATTGGTATCACTGTTACAAGAAGGCTGTTCATAAATAATCTGGGGATGTCATACGCCTGGAACAGCTGGCTGTAGTTGTCAAACGACCAATGTGACGGCAGAGAAAAGATATTATAGACATACTCTTCTTTTGTCTTAAAAGAAGTGATCAACGTAAAAAATATGGGAATCAGGTCAATCAGTATGAATATTCCCACTGCCAGGGACAATAGCCATTTTATCATTCGGCTCTTTCTCACTTCTTACACCTCCTCGTCATGAAATACATGGGTCCGTACATAGGCCTGCACGCCAACCAGGCAGAACGTTACAAACAGCAGAATCACCGACAGCGCGGATGATAGACCGTAATTCACATACTTGGCACCCAGCTGGTATATATAAAAGTCCATAACATAGGTGCTGTTCATAGGTCCGCCCTTTGTCATCACGTAGATGTAATTAAACAGCCAAGACAGCATGTTGATCATACAAAGCACAAAGTAAAAGGAGACTACCGGCTTAATTTCCGGCAGCAGGATCCTTCTGGTAATCGTAAATAGTCCTGCTCCGTCAAGTCTTGCTGCTTCAACCAAGGACTCATCCACCGACATCAGCCTTGCCAGGATCAGCATTGTCCCAAACCCAAGTTCTTTCCAGATGATAACCGCCATCACCGCATAGAGGGCTGTGGAAGTCTGGCCAAGCCAGGCCTGCGCCAGCCCGCCCAGGCCTATCTTCTGCAATATCCCGTTAAGAAGGCCGTTCTCCCGCAGGATACAGTCGAACACGATTCCTGTCACAGTGATAGAGAATATGTAAGGAATCAGCATCAGTACCCGGTATATCCTCCAGCCCGGTATCTGGTTATAAAGCAATACCGCCAGAACTATGCCAAGGATGATCAGAACCGGAACACATATAAAAAACTTCAGATTATTGGTTACGGATTTCCAGAACAATTCATTCTTAAGTAGCAGGATGAAGTTTTCAAGCCCTGCGAAAGTCCGCTTGCGCCCGCTGATTTGGAACATGCTGTCATACAGGACCGTAATGATAGGATAAATAAATACGATCGCGATCATGAACAGCGAAGGGGCAAGAAAGCAATATGGCACCTTCTTTTCTTTCTCTCTCAATAGAATCACAATATTCACCTCTTTGGCAGGACCGCTGCCCGCCATCGGGGCAGCAGCCTGGCTGCTTATTCACAGTTTTTCGACCATTTCACAAAATTATCATACTCATCCGGGCTCATCTGCCTCCATTCCTTAGCCGTATTCTCAATCTGCTCTGCCGCCTCCTTGGCCGTCTTTCCTGACAGTACCATCTGAGCCGCCGCATAATTCCCCTGGCTGTTTACCATAGTCGGAATGTATAAAGATGGATAAATCGTGCTGTCTTCAAGCATATAATCCCAGAGGAACTTCTCTCCTTCAAGCTGGAGGGAGTCCGGATCGAATCTGTCATCTGCCGGGAAGTTCTTGGTCAGTTCATAGAACCGCTTCAACTGCTGAGGCTGGTGCGTAAATACCAGGAAATCTGCCGCTTCCTCTTTGTGCTGTGAAAACTCTGGTATCCCGAACGCCTGGCTCTGTACATTCTGTTTGCCGGCCATATCTCCGTCAGAGAACTCCGGAATTCGCATCACGCCTACCTTCTCGTCTCCGCCCATCTCTTCGATCCACTGCATTCCCTGTCCATTCGTCACAAGGCCCATGGCAGATTCTCCTCTCAGGAAGGATTCCCGCCCGGATGGGAAATCATTGGACATGGTAAGCGGGTTAATGTATCCGCTGTCATTTAATTCTTTCAATCGTTCCAGCCACAGCGTATGGGAATCTTCTGTAAAACTTCCCTCTTCTACCGCGGCACTTACAAATTCCTGCACGCTGTCATGGGCAGACGTGCCAATTGTGGCATACAGCCAAGGTGAATCAAATCCGTCCTTCATTCCTCCGATTTCGAAAGGTATGACTCCGCTCCCTTTGAGCTTCTCGCAGGCATCTTTGAATTCTTCCCATGAGGCAGGCGGATTCTCTGCATCCAGTCCTGCCTGGGCAAATATTTCTTTATTATACAGCATGATAATGCTGACCTGGTACCAGGGAACCGCCCAAGGCTGTCCATCCCAGGAGATGCCTTCCGTTCCCATCCAGTGCTCCATCTCATCTTCCGGAATCAGTTCCGTCAGGTCTGCAAGGCTTCTGTTCTCTTCATCCCAGACATACATCAGCGTGTATGTACCGGTCCAGAAGAACTGGATATCCGCTCCTTTTCCAGACTGTACCGATGTCTCCCACGCTGGAATCAGCTGATCCGATGTCTGCTGCACCATTTCAATCTTAATATCCGGATTCTCCTTCTCATAGGCATCCACCGTCTCTTCAAGCCATGCCTTGGAGCCGGGAACATCTTCCTCGCCCCACCACCACAGTGTAAGTTCCGTCTTGCCGCCGGATCCATCTTCTGCCTTCTCCTTGCCCTGGCAGCCGGATAGCATTGCCATAAACATTGCTGCTACAATCAACATACTGACAACTCTTTTCATATGCGTCCTCCTTTAATCATTATAACGTCATATTGTTATAATGATTATAACCTTTTGGATTATGGATGTCAATATGAATTTTCTTACAATAAAGCCTGCCGTTTCTATCTTCGCATATCGGCTTTTAGCCTTGTCCATGGCAAGCTCGGCCTGTCTTTTAAGAATTCTCTCAGATACTCGAACTGCGGATTCTTCTTCAGAAATTCCTCCGCATAAAATGGCATCCCGCAAGGACTTCCCCATCTGGCCCACAAACTCAGTTCCTTCGCGTCCGCACTGTCGGCGGTCACCGCATCCACTGCTCCCCTCGGCTGGAAGGGAACCGGCCTTCCCGGCTGGCTCATGTATGCCCTGTCATCCAGTTCATAATGGGCGCATACCGTTCGGGAGCATGGATTCTCCCGATCCAGGTATACATCGAAATGATCCGCCAGAATCTCCTGTGCGGCCAAATTGTCTATCCTCCCCTTATATTCTTCCAGAAGTCCGGGAAGGCGGACCTGTCTTGCTCCCTGATGCCGCCTGATATCCGCAAACCCGCTGTTCTCGCATTCCAAGTTGCGGATTCTCGGATCCAAAGGCGCATTAAAGCCTGCATAATATCCATCAGTAGTTCTGTCTATATGATAAAACTTAAGACCTGCTTCAAACCGCATGATCTCTCCAGTCTTAATGTCTCCTGCCAGCCAGGTATTGGCATACCCGCCGTTATTGTCCTCCCAGAAAAGTTCCACGAATTCATCCAGACTCCCTGCATACTGGGCGGCACGCCGGATACGCGCAAATTCCGGCGCGCCGTCGCAGTCATAAGCGTTGAATCCTCCAATGGTGGTCTCCGTTATCATAAGCCCTTTTCCTTCTCCAATCCGGGTCTCATAGAAGTCGGACAGGCTATGGATATATCCCGGACAGGACTGCATGATGAAACGGTTTCCATCTGCCGGAACCAGATCCACTACTACATTCATAGAATTGCTGTTCTCATACGGCGTAAAACTATTGTGTGCCATGACAATTCTTCCGTCAGCCGTATACGATCCAGTTGCTATAAATGCGCTGCAGTGATCTCCCGCTCCAGAAGAAAATCTTTTCAAGGTTCTTCCGCCTGCATGCCGGATGCCATGCTGCACGTCCAGGCTATCATAAAGTTCTGGCGCTGCGTTGGGAAACCAGGAACCGGTAAGTTCCTCATACCCATTCCACAGAATCAGATCATCTGGCGTCACCGGACAGTCTGGTATGACTTGCCGGACTCCCTGTACCATGCCCTGCATTTCTTCCAGAAATTCTTTGTAAGGCTTCCTGCATAGGTGCTCCTTCCATTTATGCAAAATACTGATCTTGCTGTCTTTCAAAAACTCCCACTCTATGCCAGTCTGGAGCATCACCAGCCGGGATGCCTCCCTTATGGCATCCCGGATTTCCCTGGCCAGAAGTTCTCCATAGGAAACGCCCCGTTCGAAAGGCTTTCCCTCGATATAGAGGAATTCCCATCCATCCTTAGAATACCGGTAACTCTTCCCGTCCCTCGACCATTCCTTCTTTTCCATATGCTCTCTCCCGTCACGATTATAATTACTTCTGATATAATTTCCAAATCTGCCAGTTCCAATTCATTCTCCTTTTCAGAGAATCCATACCTTTATTTATTTTTTCAGAACTCTCTAAGCCGTAACCTCATGAAAAGCGAGAACAGGCCAGTAAAAGGTTATTCAAAACCTGGCTTGGAAACCTGGAATAAGAATGGACCTCTTCACTTCAAGGCAGAAATTTTTTTATGCTCTGTGCTTAATATAATAAATTCTGCTCAACATATGGTATAATGTTGTCTCAATATAATATTTTTCATAGGATAGGAGAACAGCCGTATGAATATTAAAGAAAAGATGCACAGCGGGGAATTATATTACCCCGGAGATGAGGCGCTGATGAAGGAACAGCTGGCATACCTTGATAAATTATATGATTTTAATATGACGCGCCCCACGGAGCAGGAAAGAAGAAAAGAAATGTTGAAAGAAATGTTTGCTGAAATTGGGGAAGACTGCTACATCGAGCCACCTCTGCATACAAACTTCGGTGGCAGGCATGTGCATTTCGGCCATAGCATCTATGCCAATTTTAACCTGACGCTGGTGGATGATACTCACATTTATGTAGGGGACTATACCATGTTCGGCCCCAATGTGACGGTTGCGACTGCAGGTCATCCTATCTGTCCTGAGTCCAGGCAGGAAGGATATCAGTATAATTTCCCCGTACACATTGGAAGAAACTGCTGGATTGGCGCCGGCGCCATTATTGTGCCCGGCATCACCATCGGCGACAACGTTGTGATTGGCGCTGGCAGCGTGGTTACAAAGGATATTCCTTCGAATGTCGTTGCGGTGGGCAACCCCTGTCGGATCCTGCGGGAAATCGGCGAGTACGACCGGGAGTACTACTTCAAGAACCGGAAGTTCCCGCCTGCAGATCGGCCTTAATATTGAAATGGAGAATACCTCACAAGTATTCTCCATTTTTCAAAATCGGATGAGATTTAACCCTCATTTATTTCTGCACGATATTAATGATTTTCTTCGGCACATAGATTTCTTTTACAATCGTGCCCGTCAATTTGTCTGCCACTGCCTCTTTTCCTGCGGCAATCGCATCTTCCTTGGAAATGTCCGCTGCCACGGAAATGACTGCTCTTGTCTTGCCATTAATCTGTACCGGCACTTCGATCTCGTCATCTTTCATGGCTTCCATGTCATAAGTCGGCCATCCGGCTGCGAACACGCTGCCCTCATGTCCCAGCTGCTCCCAGATTTCCTCCGCGATATGGGGGGCGAATGGGGAAAGCAGCACTGCCATTGTAGACAGGGTCTCCTTATCGATCGCGCCTTCCTTCTTGGCAATCTCGATCAATTTATTGTTGTGCTCCATAAATCCTGAGATCGCTGTATTCAAACTGAAGTTTTCCAAACGGGTTGTAATATCATACACCAGTCTATGGCGCTCCTTGATCATTTCCTTGGTAGCCTTGACATCCGCATCCTTGCTGTCCATCACAAGATTCCAGAGACGCTTCAAGAAACGGTTTACGCCGTCGATTCCTCTGTCATCCCATTCTGCGTCCAGTTCTGGAGGGCCTACGAACAGTTCGTACATCCGGAGGGAATCGCATCCGTAGTCTCTTACCAGATCATCCGGGGAAACCACGTTTCCTTTGGACTTGCTCATCTTGATGCCATTCTTGCCGGTGATCATTCCCTGGTTGAACAGTTTATGGAACGGCTCGTCAAAGTCGATCGCTCCGATGTCATATAAAAATTTGGTATAGAAGCGGGAGTACAGAAGGTGAAGTACCGCGTGCTCTACGCCGCCAATATACATATCTACCGGAAGCATCTCGTCTGCCTTTTCTCTGGAAACCAGTTCCTTGTCATTGTGATTATCCACATAGCGCAGGAAATACCAGGAAGACCCTGCCCACTGAGGCATGGTGTTGGTCTCTCGCTTGGCAGGCTTTCCACATACCGGGCACTTGCAGTTCACCCACTCGTCAATTCCAGCCAGTGGAGATTCTCCGGTTCCAGTAGGCTCATAGGATTCTACCTCAGGCAGGCGAAGCGGAAGTTCTTCTTCCGGTACCGGAACGGCTCCGCAGTCCGGGCAATGCACGATCGGAATCGGCTCGCCCCAGTATCTCTGGCGGGCGAATACCCACTCACGCAGCTTGTAGTTCACGGTTGCCCGGCCAAGTCCGCGCTTCTCGATGATATGCGGCGCCTCTTTCTTAAGTACCGCGGATTCCATGCCATTCCATTCTCCGGAATTGATCATAGTTCCTGCCGCTTCTGTATAGGCTTCTGTCATATTTTCGATTTCCTTGCCGTCCTTGGCGATAACCTGGACGATCGGAATTCCAAACTTGGTTGCAAATTCAAAGTCACGGTCGTCATGAGCGGGAACGCACATGATAGCTCCTGTACCATAATCCGCCAGAACGTAATCGGACAGCCAGATTGGCGTCTTCTCCCCGTTCAGCGGGTTGATCGCGTAACTTCCGGTAAATACGCCGGTCTTTTCCTTATCCTGCATACGGTCTACGTTAGACTTCATGGACGCATCGTAGATATACTTCTCTACCGCCTCTCTTGTCTCATCCGTAGCCAGGCTCTTGGAAAGTTCGTGCTCAGGCGCAAGTACCATGAAGGTAGCGCCATAAAGGGTATCTGGCCTGGTGGTATAGACCGTGATTTTTTCTTCTCTTCCGTCAATTGGGAAATCTACTTCCGCGCCATAGGACTTTCCAATCCAGTCTGCCTGCATCTTCTTAACCTTCTCCGGCCAGTCCAGCTTGTCTAAGTCGCTGAGCAGACGCTCCGCATACTTGGTGATCCGCAGCATCCACTGGCGCAGGTTCTTCTTGGTCACGTCCGTGCCGCAGCGCTCGCATTTGCCATTGACAACTTCCTCGTTCGCCAGGCCGGTCTTGCAGGATGGGCACCAGTTGATCGGGAATTCCTTCTCATAAGCAAGGCCTTCCTTGAACATTTTTACGAAGATCCACTGGGTCCATTTATAGAATTCGGGATCTGTAGTGTTCACTTCCATATCCCAGTCATACAGGGCCGCGATCTCATTAATCTGGCGCTTGATGTTCTTTACATTCTCTGCTGTGGAGATTGCAGGATGCACGCCCATCTTGATGGCATAGTTCTCAGCCGGAAGTCCGAATGCATCCCATCCCATCGGATGCACGATATAGTATCCTTGCTGCAGCTTATATCTGCTCCATACGTCAGAGATTACATATCCCCTCCAATGTCCTACATGAAGGCCATTTCCCGACGGATACGGAAACATGTCCAGACAGTAGTACTTTTCCCTCTTATTCCCCTTTTCGTCAGCCTTAAGGTTGACTGGATTCTGCTCCCATCTTTCACGCCATTTTTTCTCGATTGCCTTATGGTTATAAGGTACGTTTGACATTATTCTTTCCTCCTGCTCTTTTGATATATTAAGGCCCATCGGCCTTGTCAGCATACCTGCTTTCTTAGAAAAAGCCTTCTCATCTCGCAAGAGACGAAAAGGCCTGAACTTCCGTGGTACCACTCTTTTTCACCCGTACTGATAAAATACGGATGCACTCATTATCTTCTGTAACGGGAAGGCCCGCTTCTGCCTATACGATCATACAGGGTTCAGCAGAAGAACTCCGAGGCGAGTTGGGAGATTACGCTTGCTGCCTTGCACCATCCGGCAGTTCTCTGTAAAACGGTAGGCTCTTACTACTCCTCATCTTCGTTTCTACAATATTCTTACTTATTATATGAAGAATGTTAAAATAAGTCAAGTCCTGATTTTAGGGTTCCTGAAAAACTTATTTTTTGTAGTTGTTCACGCCTTGGCTTTAGTGTATAATAAACATAAGTAAATGGTACTGAAAACTTCAGTATAATATGATACATAAAGGAGAGGTTTGCCATGGTAAATTTATTAACAGGCCCAAAAGGCACCGGAAAGACACAACAAATGATTGAGCAGGCTAATCAGCAGGCGAAAAGCTGTAACGGAAACGTAGTTTTTATCAAAAAGACGCATCGCGACACTGCAAGTGTTGCATTTGATATCCGTACGATCTGTATGGATGATTTTCCAGCAATTGAAAATATTGACGAGTATATCGGCTTTTTATATGGCATGTACAGTTCCAACCATGATATTGAATGTGTATTCATCGATGGAATACTGAAGCATGCCGATATTTCTTTAGGCAACATGCCAGAATTCATTGAGCGCCTTAAGAAGATTTCAAAGGAATGCGACATTGAATTCTATGTAAGCATCAGCGCCAACAAAGAAGATTTATCTGGTATTGACCAGACAGGCTGCCAGTATCTGAACTAGAACAACCGGCAAATACACGAAGCGAATGGAAATGCAGGGCGGTCCAGTGATGGACTGCCCTTTTACGGTATGAGAAAATGAGTGGAATCAAAGAACAAAAAAGAAAAAGGGCCAGGCGTCAGAAGTTAAAAAGGCTTCGAGTGATGCTGTGTGCTCTTTTTTCTGTATTGGCATGTATTATTATCGTCGTAGGAATATGGATGGCCACATCCAAAGATACAAAGCACAAAAAATCTGTAGAAACCAGCGCCAAATCAGGAAAAGCAAAGATTGACACCTCCGGCGTGGAGGTAAAGAAACTGGTGATAGATACGGAAGAAGTCAAAGATAAAAAAGCATCTGTCACGCTCACGGTCAGTTCTATCGGCGACTGCACGCTGGGAACAGACGTGAATTTTAATCAGGATACCAGCCTGAATGCCTATTACAACGCGCAGGGGGCAGATTATTTCTTCCAGAATGTCCGATCCATCCTGTCTGAAGACGATTTGACCATCGTAAACATGGAAGGTACCTTGACTGATTCCGACCAGCGCGAGAATAAGACTTACGCCTTTAAGGCTCCTCCGGAATATGCCTCCATCCTATCCGGCAGTTCGGTGGAAGCTGCCAATCTGGCGAACAACCACAGCCATGACTATGGCGCGCAGAGTTATACCGATACCATTGCCGCTTTAGAAGGCGCAGGCGTATCCACATTTGGAGACGATCGGGCCAAGATTCTGGAGATCAAGGGCGTAAAGGTAGGGCTTACAGGCATCTACGAGCTTGCCGACCACCTGAAGAAAAAGCAGCAGGTAAAAGAAAATATTGCCGCCTTAAAGGAAACTGGCGCGCAACTGATAATCGTGAATTTCCATTGGGGAATTGAACGGGAATATCTGCCAAACGATACGCAGAAAAAACTGGCCCACTTAGCCATCGATGAGGGAGCCGACCTGGTGATCGGCCACCATCCCCATGTATTGCAGGGCGTTGAGAAGTATAAAGACAAATATATCGCCTACAGTCTTGGAAACTTCTGCTTTGGCGGCAACTCCAACCCGGAAGACAAGGATACGATGATCTTCCAGCAGACATTTACGTTTAAAAAAGGAGTGGTTCAAAAGAACGATGACATCCAGATGATTCCCTGCTCCTTGTCCTCTGCCACTGGATATAATGACTATTGCCCGACTCCGCTGGAAGGCGACTCTAAACAGAGAGTCCTTGATAAGATTGAAGAATACAGCAAAGACTTATAGATGGTGGTATAAAAACTCATAAAGCATAATCATCAGAGGCATGGTTGCAATACAGAAGATTACGGACATGACATTGATCACGCTGGCATAGCGGGCATCCTTGTCATAGATCTGCGCCATCTGCGTAATCATAGTGGCTACCGGCGCCGATGTACACAGCAGGACCACCATCAATATGTATTCGGCATCTTTATGAAGCCATATGCGGCCTATGAGCACGAAGGCAATAGTCGCCAGCGCCGGAATCGCGATCAAGCGGATAAAGCTGATAAGATAAGGCCGTTTCTGCCTGAATACCCAGCAAAGATCCACGTTGCCGATGACCATGCCGATAACCAGCATGCTGGCCGGGCTGATCATATTGCCGAAACTGCTGACGCAGCTGCCAATTACCACCGGGAATTTTATCTGCGTCGCAAACAGGAATCCTCCTATCAGCATTGCGATTATATTCGGATTCAGTATGATCTTCTTATAATCTCTCTGTGCCTCCTGGCTTACCAGTCCCCGGCCATGGGTCCACAAAAGGACGGTCTGCACCACAATGAACGCCGTGGTGTAGAACACCCACTCCTGTCCCAGGACGGATGCTACCAGGGGGATCACCAGAAATCCCGAATTGGAATAGATGATTGAGGCCTTTTCAATGCTGTTGAAGTGCAGCGGCCTCTCCAGGACTTTCGTTAAAATAATCATGGCGGCATGAACACCAGCCGCCACAACGATCGCTATCAACAGTCCCTCTACCTTATCCTTGGTCAATTCGATCTGAAATGAATTTACAATAATACAAGGCGAGCAGATATAGACGACCATATTGGACAGAACCTTGCTGTCTTCCGTCCGAAACAGGCCGATCTTGACGACGGCGTAACCTACCGCCATCGTCAGGAACATCGCCATAATCTGTTCTGCTAATAACATACTTATTTCCATTACTCTTTTTCTTCCTTGTCTACTATACCGTCAAATTCCAGAGACATAACAAGGTTTGCCTTCTTATCCTCTTTGTACTCTATCGTTACTTCCTGCCCTGGCTCGCATCTTACCACATCAATAAAATCTACTACGGATGCATCGAAAATATCCTCCGAATTCTCCAGCATGAGGTAATAATGAGAAGTTCCCTCTATGACTCCCTGGGCGATCTTGGTAATCTTTCCGGTAATCGTCTTGACTTCCCTGGTGTCCTTTTCCACTTCTTTTACGCCATTGCTGAACAGCAGTTCCAGATAATTTTCCTCGCATTGGCTTACGCTGTCGCCGATAGCGACAATCTGGTATTTCTGTACATTCACCATCGCGTATTTCTTTACCAGGCCTGAATCATCCTTGAGGGCGATAAAATATGTCGGCTCATCGGATATATTGAGCAGCAGCGGGAAGGTGGCCGTGTACTTCAGGTTCTGCACCTGGCCTTCTGCCGAGGACATGGCGGAAGCCTCCGTCGCCCCTTCTACTTTATAGTACTTGGTCTCCATGGTCCTTTGATTGGATAAGACGAATCCTACATTCGACTGGTCGCCATTAACGGAAGTCACGCCCGTGTACATCCATACGTCATCATCCTGAGCAAGATAGTTGTATCCGTCCGTAGTCTTAAGACAGTCCTTCTGGCTTAAGATGCTGTTGAAAAAGCCATGCTTCAAGGTTCCGTAATAATCGAACAGCTGTACCAGCAGGTCTGCGGAATAAGCCCGGTCCACCCACTGGGGAACGTCATCAATATCATAAGTCTTCGTCTCTCCGGTAATGGCATTGCAAAGCACTACTTTGCCCACCGTCTCTCCGCCGAAAAGGCCGATATTGTATTTTTTCACGGGAGCGATCCAGTATGGAATGCCCTTCTCATCAATCTCAAAGCTCAGTTCCCCATAAATATACGTAGGATGCGCAAAACGGAGATGACGATAGATATTCCGGTTCAGATGCTCGCTGGTAGTATATTTTATGCCTTCATCCAGTTTTACAAGTTCTGTAGACTGGGTGGCCATGTTAATCCTGATATAAGCGGGTATACCATTGGAACGGTTGGTAAACCATTTGATCAGGTTTGCGTACTTTAATGGAGATACCCGGACCGGATTGCCCTGATAGTTAATCTGGCTGTAGATGTCGTCCGCCTCAAACTGGGACACCATATCCACCATGCTGCCCATCTTGCGGTCACCAAGAATTTCCGCGGTATCCTTATCAAGAAGCGGAATCTTATCAAAAGAAAGTTCTTTTATATCTTCCGTAAATTCCCCTTCTTCTACTTTCATCAGCTTCTGATATTTCTTGGCATTGACGATTGGGGAAGACAATAAGGATCCCACCAGATAGATGATTCCTAATCCCAGGATCGCAAAGCCAAAAAACTTCATTGTCTTGCTTGTGCGCAGCTCGGCCTTTCCAATTTTCTTGCGGACCGCATAAATAACTGCCACCACCACCAGCAAAAATATAATAAAAAACCAGGTGTCAGAAGAGTGGATATTGAATGCGGGCAAAGCAACATAGTAGTATAGTCCTGCCGCCAATATGACCACGATCGCAATTAGTAACTTTCTTTTTCCTTTCATAATACCTCCTAAAATTTCCTGTTCCATGCGGAAGCCGTAAACAACATCAGGAACGGGAATATCTCCAGACGTCCTGCCAGCATGTCAAAGCAGAACACGATCTTAGACAGCGGTGAAAACTCTGCAAAGTTTCCTACCGGTCCAACATCCGCGATTCCAGGGCCAATATTGTTTAATGTTGCCAATACAGAACTGAACGTAGTGCCAAAGTCCAGATTGTCAATCGAGACAAGAAGCACCGATCCAACAACAATTCCAGCATACGCCATCAGATAGACATACAGGCTTCTGAGGACATCTGCTCCCACCTTCTTGTCATTTACCCTGATAATGCTGATAGACTTTGGATGCACCATCTGCTTAATCTCGCGCTTGATACATTTCAATACCATCAGGAATCTGGATACCTTGATGCCGCCTCCCGTAGAAGACGCGCAGGCGCCTATCACCATCAGCATCAGCAAGATGCACTGGGACAGCATCGGCCAGGCGTTATAGTCTGCCGTCGCATATCCCGTTGTGGTGATGATCGATGCTACCTGGAATAAGGCGTAACGGAACGCCTTCAGCGGATTTGGATACTGGCCGCTGATATTCAGGGTGATCACCGCCACCGCCGCAAGGATGATTCCTAAGTATGCCCGGAGTTCTTCATTCTTCCATACCGGCTTAAAATCCCTGATCAGCAGGAAGAAATACAGGTTAAAGTTGATTCCGAACAAAATCATAAAGATGGAGATCACGCCATCGATATAAGCGCTGTCAAAATGGCCTACGCTGGCCGCATAATTGGAAAAGCCCCCCGTTCCGGCTGTTCCAAATGCATGGATCAGGCTGTCGAACATATTCATTCCGCCAAGCAGAAGCAGAATAACTTCAATCAGCGTCAGCCCCAGGTACATGCCATATAGTATTCTGGCAGTGGACATGGTCCTTGGCACCAGCTTATCCTTTTCCGGTCCCGGAACCTCCGCCCGCATCAGATACATGGAATTCCTTTTATCCAGGGTTGTCAGCACCATGACAAACACCAGCACGCCCATACCGCCGATCCAATGGGTAAAGCTTCTCCAGAACAGCATGCCCTGCGGCAAGGCTTCTACATCCGTAAGAATGGAGGACCCTGTCGTGGTGAAGCCGGATACCGTTTCAAAGAATGCATCCAGATAACTCGGTATGCTTCCTGAAAGAGTAAATGGCAGGGCTCCAAACAATGACCATAAGATCCAGGCGCTGGCGACGATCACCATCCCCTCTTTTCCATATATGGTTCTCTTCTCAGGCTTCTTCATTCCTACCAGCAGATAGATCACTATCAGTATGCCGGAAGGTATTAGAAAGTATACCCCGCTGAATTCTCCATAAATCAAAGAAACAAGAGCAGGGAGCAGCAGCAGGATTGCCTCTACCCCCAGCATTTTGGCCAGTATGTATCGTATCATTTTCGTATTCATAATCTACATTCCGTCTCCCTATGCGAGTATATCGCTGAATTCATTGATGATATGATCTTTGGTAATCACGATTACGCTGTCTCCGACTTCCAGATGATCCTCTCCGTTTGGAATAATGACCTTCCTCTTACGTCCGATACAGGCGATCAGATAATTCGCCTTGGTAGGCAGGTCTTTAAGCGGAACATTGGTGAACTTGCATTCCTTCTTAATAATGAACTCTACTGCCTCCACCTTTCCGCCCAGCAGCCGGTACATCGTCTCCACATTTGCGCTGCTGTAAGAATTATTCCTGGCTCTTACATAACTCATGATCGCATCTGCCGTCGCGCTCTTTGCCGACACGATGCTGTCGATCCCAAGTCCTTCCACCATCTGGGCCCTGGAATCTTCGTTTACCTTGGCAACGATCTTATTTACTCCCTGCGTCTTTGCAAAGAGAGACATGATGATGTTCTCTTCATCCATTCCAGTCAATGCGATCACTGCATCAGCCTCTCCGATGCCTTCTTCCATCAAAAGGTCATGGTCCGCAGCATCTCCGTGAATGATCGTGGCCTTCGGAAGGGCCTCGCAAAGCTGCTCGCAGCGTTCCTGCCTGGATTCGATGATCTTTACCTGCATGCCAGCCTGAAGCAGCTGGGCCGCAAGATAGAAGCACACATGGCCGCCTCCGCAAATCAGCACCTTCTTCACTCTGGCATTCTTGCGTCCCAAAGACCGGAAGAATGTCTCCAAATCCTGATGAGCGGCGGCAATATGCATCTTGTCGCCTTTCTGGAGGACAAAGTCTCCATCCGGAATATATACTTGTCCGCCTCTTTTTACTGCGCATACCAGGATCTTAATCTGGAATTTCTGGTATACTTCGGCCAGGGACAGGCCTGTAAGAGGACTTTCGTCTCTGAGGTTGAATTCTACCAGTTCCACTCTTCCCTTCATAAATGTCTCTACCTTGCTTGTCTCAGGGAAAAGCAGCACTCTTGAAATCTCATTGGCAGCCGCCAGTTCCGGGTTTACTGCCATACTCAGGTGCAAATCCTCTTTTAATATATCTATCTGACGATAATAGACGGGGTTGCGCACCCTGGCTATGGTATGCTTTGCCCCAAGCCTCTTTGCCAGAAGGCAGCTTAGCATATTCAGTTCATCGGTAGAAGCGCATGCGATCACAAGATCTGCATGCGGGACATCTGCCTGCTTCTGGACGTTTACGTCCGCGCCATTACCGGTAATGCAGAAAATATCCAGCTGATTTAACGCCTCCTTTAACTTTCCTTCATTCTGGTCAATCAATACAATGTCATAATCTTCTTCCGACAATTGCGTCGTCAGTTTATGGCCGACTTTGCCGTCGCCAATAATCACTATTTTCATTTCCTGTTCCTCATACTATCCTCATCTGTTTTTTGCATAGCAAAGAGATTATAGCACTTTTGCTTTAAGAAAAAAAGCCCTTCCGGGCTTTTCTTCTAAATAATATGTTCCTTATTCTTCTGCTGCTCTTTTTGCGATTTCCGCTTCCTGGACATCAGAAGGAGCCTGCTCGTAACGGGCAAATTCATAAGAATACGTTCCTCTTCCTCCTGTCATGGAGCGCAGGATGGTGCAATAGCCGAACAATCCGGTCATAGGAATGTCTGCGACAATTTCCTGATATCCGCCTGCAATCGGGTTCATTCCAAGCACGCGTCCACGGCGCTTGTTCAGATCGCCCATGACGTCTCCGGTATAATCCTCAGGCACTATGACCTTGATGGATGCGATGGGTTCCAGAAGTACCGGCCCTGCTTCCATGAATCCCTTCTTAAATGCCTGGACCGTAGCCGTCTTAAATGCCATTTCAGAAGAGTCAACCGGATGGTAGGATCCATCATAAAGGATTGCCTTGACTCCGACTACCGGATATCCTGCAAGAGGCCCCTTCTGGACGGAATCCTGAAGGCCTTTCTCAACTGCCGGGAAGTAGTTCTTCGGAACGGCTCCGCCTACAACGACTTCTTCAAATACATATGGGCTCTCCAGATCTCCAGATGGCTCGAATTTCATCTTTACATGACCGTACTGTCCATGACCGCCGGACTGTTTCTTATACTTGGTATCCACATCGGATTTCTTTTTGATCGTCTCACGGAAGGCCACTCTTGGAGTGTCCAGCGTAATCTCGCATTTGAATCTTGCCGCCAGCTTGCTTGCAACAATCTCCAAATGCTGGTCACCCATGCCATAGAGCAGAGTCTGGCGGTTCTCGCTGTCATTAACTGCCCTTAATGTAACGTCTTCTGCCATCATCTTCTGAAGCGCCTGGGAAACCTTGTCCTCATCCCCTTTGTTCTTTACGATGTACTTCATATATGTATATGGCTTCGAATACTCCGTCCTTCCATATAAGACTGGCGTGCCTTTTGCGGAAAGCGTATCACCCGTCTTTGTATTGGAGAGTTTTGCTATGGCGCCGATATCTCCTGCAAACAGCTCGCTTACTTCCACTGGCTTATTTCCAATCATCGTGTAGATCTTGCCGAGCTTCTCTTCCGTGTCCGTATCCGGATTGTAAAGTGTATCCTCGCCCTTTAAAACGCCTGAGCACACTTTAATGAAGGAATACTTTCCAATAAATGGGTCAACCATCGTCTTGAATACGTATGCGGATTTTGCCTTTGCAAAGTCATAATTCGCCTCGAAGATCTCGTTAGTCTTCCGGTTGATGCCTGCGCACTCTCTGTATTCCGGACTTGGGAAGAATCGAACGATATCAGACAGGAGATTGGCAACTCCCTGTGCCTGGATATTGGATCCCATTGCCACCGGAACAATGCTTCCATCCATGACTTCCGTACGCATTGCAGAGCGGATCTCTTCTACGGAGAATTCTTCTCCTGCAAAATATCTTTCCATAAAGTCATCGCTGGTCTCTGCCACTGCCTCCAGCAGCTTCTCGCGGTAAATCTCCAGATTCGGCTTGCAGTAATCCGGAATCTCGCATTCTTCTCTCTGCCCGATGCCCGTATAGCGTCTGCCGGCATTCTTGATAACATTGACGTATCCAACCAGTTTTTCATTCTCGCGAATCGGCTGGAAGTGAGGCGCGATCACTTTGCCATATCTGTCTGTAAGATCCTGCACTACCTGACGGAAACTTGCGTCGTCCACATCCATCTCTGTTACGTATATCATACGCGGCAGATTATATTTGTCACATAACTCCCACGCTTTTTCCGTTCCTACTTCCACGCCTGCCTTGCCGGATACAACGATCACGGCCGCGTCCGCCGCGCTAACAGCCTCTTCTACCTCTCCTACAAAGTCAAAATATCCCGGCGTATCCAGCACATTGATCTTTGCCTTCTCCCATTCGATCGGGACTAAGGTCGTGCTGATAGAGAATTCACGTTTCTGTTCCTCTTTATCGAAATCACTAATCGTATTGCCATCTGTGATTTTGCCCATACGATTGGTCGCTCCTGATACATAAGCCATAGCCTCTACAAGACTTGTCTTCCCGCATCCCCCATGTCCTAAAAGGACAACGTTTCTAATCTCATCCGTTCTGTAAACCTTCATATCTGCTGCCTCCTTATATTGGTAAAATCTCATGTATATATTGTACTAAAAAAAACTCTTTATTACAACTCTTTTATACATTATTTACAACATATTGTTTGATTTATCGCGCAACTCAAAATACTTTTTCGCTTTAAAGCGTTATAGCATTGACAAACCTGGCACAGACAGAGTAAAATAAATTGGACACAGCAAAGGAGGACTAACATGAAACTTAAAATCGGTTTTATCGGCCTGGGCCTGATCGGCGGCTCTATAGCAAAGGCAATCCGCCAATATTATCCCGAGTACGAGATCGTGGCTTTTGACAAGAATAAAGAGACTCTGGCTTTAGCGACTCAGGAATCCATTATAGACGTAGCCGCCACTACCATTGACGATAACTTCCACCATTGCAGCTACATATTCCTGTGCGCGCCTGTTTCCTATAACACGGCTTACCTGAAGCAGATCAAAGGATATCTGCACGATGGCTGCATTCTTACCGATGTAGGAAGCGTTAAGACAAATATCCACCGTGAGGTGGAAGCACTTGGAATCGAGCCATATTTCATCGGCGGCCATCCCATGGCTGGTTCCGAGAAAAGCGGCTATAGCAACGCAAAGGCCATGCTGATTGAAAATGCCTACTATGTGCTTACACCTACCAGCAAGGTGCCTCAGGAAAAGATAGATAACTATGTAAATTTTGTCCGTGATCTGCGGGCTATCCCTATTATATTAGACTATCAGGAACATGACCAGGTTACCGGAACCATCAGCCACCTTCCCCATATCATCGCGTCCAGCCTGGTGAATTTTGTCAGGGACACGGATACAAAGGACGAACTGATGAAGAATCTGGCAGCCGGAGGATTTAAGGATATCACACGGATTGCTTCATCGTCGCCTACCATGTGGCAGCATATCTGCCTCAAGAATAAGGAGAATATCTCCCGGATCCTGGATGCATATATCCAGGCTCTTGGCAAGGCAAAGGAATTGATCGACCAGGAGGATGAGCAGGGACTCTATTCCCTGTTTGACAGTTCCAGGAATTACCGCAATTCTATCCCTGGCTCTTCAGCCGGCCCGATCAAGAAGGCCTTCGCCGTATACTGCGATATTATAGATGAGGCCGGCGGAATTGCCGCTATCGCAACAATACTCGCATCCAACAATCTGAATATCAAGAATATCGGGATTGTACATAACAGAGAATTTGAAGAAGGGGTTCTGCGCATTGAATTCTACGATGAAGGCTCTTCAAAACGGGCCGCGGAATTACTGCAGAAATTCAGGTATATTGTTTATGAGCGTTAGAAATATAGCCAAGGCAAAGAATTTAAAAGGAGAAATCACGGTTCCAGGCGATAAGTCTATCTCCCACCGCAGCATCATGCTGGGGGCGATTGCCCGGGGAACCACGGAGATCACCAATTTCCTAACCGGTGCAGACTGTCTTGCTACCATCAGCTGCTTTCGTAAAATGGGCATCGAGATTGATTGCCGCCCTTCCAGCATCCTGGTGCACGGGAAAGGCCTGCACGGCCTGACTGCGCCTGATGGGGTACTGGATGTTGGAAACAGCGGCACCACAACGCGGCTGATGTCCGGCATCCTGGCTGGGCAGGACTTTTCCTGCGTCCTGGCTGGGGATGATTCCTTAAACCAGCGCCCAATGGCGCGCATCATGAAGCCCTTAAACAGCATGGGGGCTCACATTGCCAGCGTCAATGACAATGGCTGCGCTCCGCTTAAGATTGAGCCGGGCCATCTTCGCAGCATTGCCTACCAGTCTCCGGTAGCCTCTGCCCAGGTCAAGTCTGCCATCCTTCTCGCGGGGCTCTACGGAGATGGAGAGACTTCCGTGACTGAGCCGGCGCTGTCCAGGAATCATACGGAACTCATGCTGCAAAGTTTTGGCGCCAGTGTATCCGCCGCTATGCATCCGGACGGCAGCGCTACCGCTTACGTTCACGCCTGCGACGAATTATACGGGCAGCAAATTTTTGTTCCCGGCGACATCTCATCGGCAGCATACTTTATCGCCGCAGGCCTTCTGGTCCCGGGCTCCGAACTGCTGGTCAAGAACGTAGGCACCAATTTCACAAGAGCCGGATTTCTTGACGTATGCAAGGCAATGGGGGCAGATATTACCCGTGTAAATGAGACCTTCCTGGGGGGCGAAGGACGCGCGGACATCCTGGTCCGCTCCAGTCATCTGAAAGGCGCTACGATAGAGGGGGACATCATCCCTGCTTTGATCGATGAGATCCCCATCCTCGCAGTTATGGCTGCCCATGCAGAAGGCACAACCGTCATCAAGGATGCTGCCGAACTGAAGGTAAAGGAGACCGACCGGATCGCTACAGTCACTGAAAACCTTAAGGCTATGGGCTGTAACATAACCCCTACCAATGACGGCATGATCATCGAAGGAGGCCTCCCGCTTTCTGGCGCCCGGATCCATAGCCATATGGATCACCGCATCGCCATGGCATTCGCCATCGCCGGCCTGACCGCCAAAGGGGAAACCGTTATCGAGGATAGCCAGTGCGTAGATGTGTCCTATCCAGAATTTTTCGAGGTGGTGGAAAGAATAAGTAACACGTAACAGTTTTAACTTTGACACGTAACACTTTTCAAAAATGTTACGTGTCAAACCTTCATAACTGGTGTGCATAATTAAAAAAGTCCCTGTGTAAAACCGAAAAAACTGGTGTGTAAATTGCATATAGAATACGAAAAAGCAATTAATCCAATCATATTTGCGTTTCTTTTGGATTAATTGCCTTTTTGTTTGATTTATTGAATGAATTCAATTTAGCACAGGATATTTTATATTTTTACACAGGGGTTATATCATCTTTACACACCAGTTTTACAAGGTGAACACGTAACATTTTTGAAAAATGTTACGTGTCAAAGTTAATATTATTACGTGTCAATAATACGTTACTCTTACGGTTTTTCCCAGGTGTTCTATACATTCCCGCAATTGTTCCACCAAATTCATCCTGACGCTCAGGTCGAATGGCAGGTTGGAGTTCTGATGGGCCGTGTTCATGGCCTTCCCCACGAACAGATTTAGTTCCGTGCATTCCTCGATTATCAGTTTGGCCAGTTTGGATGCGCCGTTATCGGCATCCAACTCGTCAAAGAATGCCTCATCAAAATCATCGTTTTCGTAACGTCTAAGCAGCCCCAGCGCTTTTCCAATGGTCAGCACGCCTTCTGTCACCAGATCCAGGCCTTCGATGCTTGCTGTAGGCGGAACGGTTGGATCCGCATAATTCAGGGATGTGATGATCTCTTTTTTCAGCACTCTGGCAGTGATGTTCGCGCTGGTCCCTCCACAGACCACCTTCTTGCCTTCTTGATTCATGAAGTCCCGGACTACCCGCTCATCGTCCTCCTTGTGAGTAGGAGGTCCCGTAAATATGTTGAGAATGCGCCGTTCTATGACTCTCGCGACGGCAACCGTGGTATCGTCCCCAGGCTTCTGCCCGTACAGGTCATCACAGGCCTGGCTCAGCATGGCGGCCAGTCGGGACGCCGACAGAGTCTCCTTCGTACACTTCAGGGTATATTCTGCCATACTTTCCCAGGTCCAGCCAAAATTCAGAAGTTCTCCGACCCCCGCATAGATGACGCCATCGCTCATAAGTACGAAACAGTCCTTAAGTTCTACCTGAAAACGATACTCCCGGATGGTCTTGTCCTCAATCACCCTCTCCTCATAAGGATAATCCACGATCTTGCCATCCCGCACAAACACACATTTGGGATTATCGAATTCTACCAGATATGCCTCCCCGCTGTGAAATATCTGAAGAATGCTGAAAGTGGCATAGGCAACTTCCCTTACCTTGCACACCGGCAGCGTCTTGGCGATCGTCTCCACGCAGGCTTCTATGGATGCCCCCTCCAGAAACATGGTTCCCAGGATCTTGGATGTCAGGGTGGCCAGAATATTAGCCTTAACGCCGCTTCCCATTCCATCCGCCAGTATAATAATCTCAGAATCGTCCGTCTTAAGGACCTCCACCTTGTCTCCACAGAGTTCTTCATGATGCTTGTTCAGGCTTTTCCAGGATATATCTACACTTACACTCATATCAATCTTCCTCTTCAAACAGAATTGAATCCCTCAGTTTTGACAGGGTCACTTTGGTCTCCGCAGTCGTCTCTCCCAGAAGGCCGGCGATTTCCTGCGCCACCATCATCTGCTTGTCAATGACCTTCTGCGCCATCTCTACCGTCTCCATCTTCAGGTTATAGTGCTGTTCTTTGGCCTTCTCTTCCCTGGTGATATCCTGGTACGTCACCAATACGGACTCTAGGCTTTCTATATAAATGATGCTCTCTACCACTGTCAGCTTCATGGAATCCAGATTCAGCTTCTTGTGAATGATCTGCTGTCTGGTATTCAGGACCTCCGCAATATCCTTGTCGTCCATAAATTCAAAAATATACCGCTCCAGCGCTTCTTCCCTGGACACTCCAAGCATCTCCTGCGCCTTTTTGTTGCATTCGCGTATTCGCATATCCTTGTCAACGATCATGATCATGCTGGGCGTCACATCCATCACGATGTTGGACATTGATTCCGCCTGGGCCACCGCATAAGGCAGGCACATGCCAATCTCGGCTTTCTTCTGGTACACTGCTGTCGCTTTGGACCGGCAAGTAGGATATCCGCAGGCACCGCAGTTCAGTTCGTCTTCTTTTGTATATTTGCCCATCGCATGAAGAATCTGCTCCATCTCCGTGTCTGAAGGCGTGCGGTCATGGACGCGTCGATCCTTAAATGTCTTCTGAAGCTCTATATTGCGTCCCTCAATGCCTTGTGCCTCTTCCTGATATGCGACTTGGTCTTCCAGATCCATCTTGGCCCGTACCAGGGACTGCTGCCATTTATCAGAAGCTGGTCCCTTGATGCATCCGCCCTCGCAGACATTGACCTCGAAGAAACTATTCTGGATCCCGCCTTTTTCCAACTCTTCAAAGAGTTCCATACAGGCTTTCAGCCCATCAATATGTATTTTATAGTAATTGTCCTCCACTGAACTTGCACGCACAGACTTAATAATCCCCCCGCTGATCGGGTAGAGCTGATTGACCTTAGGGCTTGGATTCCCCATAGGAAGGTTCTGGCACTGGTGGACATCTATGCCTTGTGCCTTCCACCATTTCACGATCTCTTCAAACGTAAGGATAGCATCGATTGCCCCCTGTACTCTTTCATCCCCGATTGCCTCCTCCTTCTTGGCAATACAAGGCCCTAAAAATACCACTTTCACATCCGGCCCGTAAATATCCTTGATGAGCCGTCCATGGGCAATCATAGGAGATACCACCGGAGCCATCATGGGAACCAGGGACGGATAATACTTCTCGATCAGATCATTGACGCTGGGACAGCAGGTCGTGATGATGTTGTCCATCTGGCCATCTTTTAGAAGTTTCCAATACTCTCTGGTCACCAGCGCGGCACCCTCGGCCGTCTCCCGAACCTCATAGAAGCCCAGCTGCTTCAGGGCATCCACGATCTGGCCCGGCTTATCGTATTCCAGCACGCCAAGATAGGAAGGGGCGATGGATATAATCGTCTTCACTCCCTGCTTCAGATACCGCTTCACCCGATCCATGTCGCTGGCAAATGTCTTTGCATTCTGAGGACATACTTCCAGGCAATGGCCGCAGTTGATGCAGTGGTCCTTCATAATATGAGCCTGCTCGTTTTGGACGGAAATGGCTTTCACTTCACAGTTTCGCACGCATTTATAGCAATGCCTGCAGCTCGCATCCTTAAAATCTATTACTCGCACTTTCCCGCCTCCTTCAATATGACCTCATGGAAGAAATCTTCCGCATCCCCCGGCTTTACATGGTAAATATTCTCCCCGATCTTTACACTGACGCCTTTGGAGCAGGCGCCCATGCAGAACGAGCCGCTCAGCTCGATATCCGCTACATCTCCGTGTTCCTTCGTAAGCCTGGTAAATGTCTCAATAACATCCTTGGAGCCCCTCACATGGCAGGAACTTCCAATGCATATCAGAACCTTCATAATGTCCTCCTTAATCCGCACATAGTTACTTCTTCCATTATAACATTACACAGATTAAGGCGCAATCTCGGGAAATGTTTATTTCTGTTTATGATTTCTACTCAGGCTTTTCATTTATAATTTTCATTTATAACTTCCTCTTATAACTTCCTCTTGCAATTAACACTTTACATTCAGGCATATCCTATTCCTTTGCCAGGATAATGCTGACAATACCGCATAGGATCCCTCCCACCGGAAATGCGATCCAGCTGATATTCCAATAGTTTCCTACAAATCCAAGCAGAAAGAATACAATAACCGCTATCAGCATAATCACAGCGCAGATCTTTCCGATCAGGGCTCCCCTCTTTTTCGCCAGTCCTTCTTTACGATTCTTCTTATTATATTTCTCAATATCATATTTTTCTTTCTGGCAGCCAATATAGACCAGCATGGTGACGGCTATTGTAACTGGAATCATGAAAACGCAATGGAAAATGTCTTCCTCAAACCGGGCAGGCAGCTGCATTTCCTCCACAAATCCTTCATAGATCACGCCGCACAGTATCAGTCCAATCGCCACAGCGACAACATTAATATATTTTTTATGAAACTTATCAATTTCTTCTGTCGTATATACATTTTCTATTACCGGATATCTTCTCCGAAATTCCTCATCTTTCAACCCGTGAACCACGAATAGCAGGACGGATACCACGCACATGATAAGAAACAGCATATTTGCATAACTTTCGCTGACTCGGATCCCCATCAGGAATTCGTATATCGTCACTCCAAACAGTATAAAGCCTACGCCAAAGGCTACCGCCTTGCTGAACTCATTCTTATGCTGGTCATATTGTGCATTATCTTCTGCAAAAGACTCCGTCGCATCGCCTCTGATCAGCGTATCCATATCGCATCGGAACATCTCGCACAGCTGCAATATCTTCTCCATCTCCGGATAGGTTGCTCCTGATTCCCATTTTGAAATCGTCTGCCTGGATACTTCCATCCGCTCAGCCAGTTCCTCCTGGGTCATATCCGCTTTCTTCCTGTAAAACTGTAAATTCTCTGAAAATGCTGCCATATTTTTCTCTCCGTTTCATTTATATTCCAATCGATTGTAATAAAAAAATAGCATATTATCAGCGCAACCTCTATAAAGTCCTTGTTGCTTTTGAGGAAAATAACGTAAACTTTCGGTTGACATCCCCAATTTTATCATATTTTAGAAGTCTCTGCCACAAAGCGAGGCGGCCTACAACCGAAATCGTAGGCCGCCTCATTTTATATGAGATTATGTCATCACCAAATTAATTGATCGTCCGCTTCACATAACTCGTATGCAGGGTCTCATGCGCCTTATGGCTTCCTGGCTCGCCAAGATACTCTTCATATAGTTTCTTGATTGCCGGATTCTCATGGGACTTGCGGATCGGCTTAGCTGAATCATTCTTATACAGGACGCTTGCACGGATTCCTCTTACATCCGTAAAGTTCCTTACATCGCCGGATACCTGCGGCTGTCCGCCTCCGTTGACGCATCCGCCCGGGCATCCCATGATCTCGATGAACTGGTAGTCTGCCTCGCCGGATTTTACTTTGTTAAGCAGCGTTCTCGCATTGCCAAGCCCGGATGCCACTGCCACCTTTACATCCATGCCCGCAACATTGTATGTAGCCTCTTTTACGCCCTGGGTGCCACGGACATCCGTGAAGTCCAGATTCGCCAGTTCTTCGCCCGTCAGCACTTCCACTGCGGTACGAAGGGCTGCTTCCATAACTCCGCCGGTAGCGCCAAAGATTACGGCTGCTCCCGTGGACTCGCCCATCGGATCATCGAACTTCTCATCCGGAAGAACGGTAAAGTCGATGCCGCAGCGCTTGATCAGTCTTGCCAGTTCTCTGGTCGTAATGGCAATATCCACATCCGGCACGCCTGCAGCATCCTGGTCATCCCTGCCAATCTCGAACTTCTTGGCAGTACATGGCATGACGCTGACCGATACGATCTTCTTAGGATCGATGCCTTCCTTCTCAGCAAAATAAGTCTTTAGCATCGCGCCGAACATCTGCTGCGGAGACTTGCAGGTAGATAGATTCTCTGTCATATCCGGAAAATAATGCTCGCAATACTTGATCCATCCCGGAGAACAGGACGTGATCATCGGAAGCACGCCGCCGTTCTTAATTCTGTCTAAGAGTTCCGTCGCCTCTTCCATGATGGTAAGGTCGGCTGCCCAGTCTGTATCGAATACCTTGTCGAAGCCAACTCTTCGAAGCGCGGCTGCCATCTTGCCTTCCACATCCGTACCCATTGGATATCCAAATTCCTCTCCCAGTCCCGCACGTACGGAAGGAGCGGTCTGAACCACCACATACTTATCCGGATCTGCAATGGCATCCAGAATCTTCTGGGTATAATCCTTCTCATATAATGCTCCGGTAGGACAGACTGCGATACACTGTCCGCAGGATACGCAGCTGGTCTCGCCCAGCCCCATCTCGAACGCGGAGCCGATCATCGTGCTGAATCCACGGTTGTTGGTGCCGATAACGCCGATTCCCTGCACCTTTTCACAGACCGCGACACAGCGGCGGCATAGGATACACTTGTTGTTATCACGGACCATATGTGCCGCAGAAGTATCCAGTTCATAATGATTTACTTTGCCTTCAAAGAAGTTCTCATCATCAACTCCGTACTCCCGGCAAAGCTGCTGCAGTTCGCAGTTCCCGCTTCTTACGCAGGAAAGGCATTTTTTATCATGATTAGAAAGAAGCAGCTGCAAGGTCTTCTTTCTGGATTTGATCAGTCTTGGAGTATTGGTGTATACCTCCATCCCTTCATTGATCGGATGCACGCAGGCGGCTACCAGATTTCTGGCTCCTTTCACTTCAACCACGCACATACGGCAAGCGCCGATTTCATTGATTTCTTTTAAAAAACATAAGGTTGGTATCTTGATTCCTGCCAGGTGTGCCGCTTCAAGGATAGTAGAACCTGCAGGAGCTGATACATCAAGTCCATTAATTTTAAGATTAATATTTTCCATAGTCTCCATCCTCCATTACTCTTTGTAAATAGCACCGAAACGACATTTTTCCATACAAGCCCCGCACTTAACGCACTTATCCTGATTGATGACATGAGGCTCTTTGACAGCGCCTGTGATCGCATCATTCGGACAGGTTCTTGCACACAATGTACATCCTTTACATTTATCTGCGTCAATCTTGTAGGAAAGAAGTGCCTTGCAGACGCCTGCCGGACATTTCTTGTCGACAATATGAGCTATGTACTCGTCTTTAAAGTAACGCAAGGTTGAAAGTACCGGGTTTGGAGCTGTCTGTCCAAGGGCGCACAGAGAATTAGACTTTAGATGCGCGGCCAGATCTTCCAGCTTATCCAGATCTTCCATCGTGCCCTGCCCGTTGGTGATCTTCTCTAAGATCTCCAGCATGCGCCTTGTACCGATACGGCATGGCGCGCACTTGCCGCAGGACTCGTCAACCGTGAACTCCAGGAAGAACTTCGCAATATCAACCATACAGGTATCTTCATCCATTACGATCAATCCGCCGGAGCCCATCATAGAGCCTATGGCGATCAAGTTGTCATAGTCAATCGGCACATCAAAATGCTCTGCCGGGATACATCCGCCGGATGGTCCGCCGGTCTGCGCAGCCTTGAATTTCTTGCCATTGGGGATCCCTCCGCCAATCTCTTCTACGATCTCCCGCAGTGTTGTTCCCATTGGAATCTCTACGAGTCCTGTATTCTTAACCTTGCCGCCCAGGGCAAATACTTTTGTTCCCTTGGACTTCTCTGTTCCCATGGAGGAGAACCATTCTGCCCCGTTCAGGATGATCTGAGGAATATTTGCCAGCGTCTCTACGTTATTCAGGATCGTAGGCTTCTGGAACAGTCCCTTAAGTGCCGGGAATGGAGGACGCGGTCTTGGCTCTCCTCTGTTTCCTTCGATAGAGGTCATAAGCGCGGTCTCCTCGCCGCATACGAATGCGCCTGCTCCAAGGCGGATATCAATATCAAAATCAAATCCGGATTCAAAAATATTCTTTCCCAGCAATCCATACTCTCTGGCCTGCCCGATCGCGATATTCAGACGTTCCACCGCGATTGGATACTCTGCACGGACATAGATATAACCCTGGGACGCGCCGATCGCGTATCCTGCGATCGCCATTGCTTCCAGTACGACATGAGGATCGCCTTCCAGTACGGAACGATCCATGAACGCTCCCGGGTCGCCCTCGTCAGCGTTGCAGCAGACATACTTCTGATCTGCCTCGTTTGCTGCCGCAAATTTCCACTTCAGGCCAGTAGGGAATCCTGCTCCGCCACGTCCGCGAAGTCCGCTGTCCAGGATCACCTGGATCACTTCTTCCGGCTTCATCGTGGTAAGAACCGTGCCAAGCGCTTCATATCCGCGCGTACCGATATATTCCTCGATATTCTCCGGATTGATCACGCCGCAGTTGCGAAGCGCGACTCTGTGCTGCTTCTTATAAAACTGGGTTTCCTGAAGAGGAAGCACCTTTTCATTCTTAACCGTCTCCTCATACAGGAGCCGGGTTACAACCCTTCCCTTTAACAGATGCTCTTCTACGATTTCCGGAATGTCCTCTTCCTTCACCATTGCGTAAAAGGATCCTTCCGGATACACGATCATAATCGGGCCTAAGGCGCACAATCCAAAACATCCGGTCTTGACAACGCCGACCTCATTCTCCAGCCCATGCTTCTTAATCTCTGCTTCTAATTTCTCTCTGATCTTCTGGCTGCCTGAGGAAGTACATCCTGTTCCACCGCAAACCAAAACGTGCGAACGATACATAGTCTTATACCTCCTTTGCTTATTTCTGCTCAGCGCTTAATGTATACTTGGTAACGACCTGTCCCTGCTTCAGGTGGAGGTTAAATACTTCCATTGCTTTTTCAGGCGTCATCTTCACATAAGTTACTTTATCTTTTCCCGGCTCCAATACTTCTACGATCGGCTCATACTGGCAAAGGCCGATGCACCCGGTAGGCGTAACGCTGATCTTGTCTGTCAGGAATTCATTCTGTACCGCTTCTGAAAGTGCGGCAAGAACAGGCCTTGCGCCGCTTGCGATTCCGCAGGTAGCCATGCCGACAACGACTCTGGTCTGCGTATCGCTCTCAGAACGAACTCCAACCTTGCTTTGGTTCTTTTCTCTTATTGCTTTTAATTCTTCCAGAGATTTCATATACATCCTCCCTTTTAGTCTGATAATTATAATGTTCTTCCGTCATCTACTTCCGCCTTGTTATCTTCCAGATATTCCCGGATAAACTGGGATACCTCGGCTTCTTTAAATGACATCCCGCCCAACAGTTCCTTCATCTGCTTCGTGTCAAGCGTAAATTCCTTCTCGTCATATGCATATCTATAATGGAAATCAATCTGTTCATTGAATACGATCAGCGTAAACATCGTAGAATTAATATCCCCGAGAGGCATCCGGTCGATATGGGACAGTCCAAAAATCGCCTTCACGCAGGTGCCTTCGTTTACACGGGACGCAATCTGGAAGCTTCCTCCCGTGCTCTCCGCTGCCTGCTTAAAAAAGGGAATTCCAAGTCCTACCCTTCTGGTGGTTCTGGTCGTATAAAACGGATCGGTCACTCTTCTAACCTGCTCCTCGTCCATCCCGCATCCGTCATCCCTTACCATAATCTCCAAGGTGTCCTTTTGGCTGTCGGCAATCACGTCAATCTCTATGTATCCGGCTCCCGCCCGTATGGAATTCTCCGCCACATCCAATATATTCAATGAGATTTCTGGCATCATAATTATTCATATTTGGCCAGAATATCATCGATATCATCCACGGTAAGCCGGCCATACACTTCATCATTAACCATCATAACAGGAGCCAGTCCACAGGCGCCTACGCAGCGGCAGGCATCCAGCGAAAACTTGCCGTCCGGCGTACATTCTCCTCCCACGATTCCTAATTTTTCCATCAGCTTGTTATAGATATCTCCCGAGCCCTTTACATAGCAAGCCGTGCCAAGACAGACCGATATGCGGTAGCGTCCCTTTGGATTTAGGTTAAACTGGGAATAAAAGGTGACAACTCCATAGATCTTTTCCAGTGGAATTCCGGTTTCATTAGAAATGATTTTCTGAACTTCAATCGGCAGATAGCCATAGATGTCCTGGGCCCTCTGCAGAATAGGCATCAGGGAACCTTTCTCATCTTTCAGTTCATGGATTACTTCTAACAGTTCTTTTTCTTGCTCTTTCGTCCCATTGAACTGAACTGTAGATTTTTTAGAAAGCATTGTTTTTACCTCCCTTTACTATCTTTTTTTGGTGACAATTTGGTACATTCACGTTGAATTACTTATTCATTCTATCATACAAAAATACAAAAATCTATAGTTTTTTCTTGTCAATTTTGTTAACTTTCAGACAGTTGCGTTTGATATTTCACTATCACTATGTTAAAAAATGTACAATATTTTTCCCGGTTTTTTAGTAATATTACACAACCGCAGTTGATTTTCACTTATCTGAATGATATACTTATAAAAATAAGTCTATTAATACGTAGGAGGTATTTATGACAATCGGAAGAATAAAAGCCTTATTAGAGGCAGATGTGCTGTATGGCGAAGACACCTTGGATGATGAAGTGAAATATGCGTTTTCTTCAGACATGATGAGCGATGTCCTGGCCTATGCTGACGAGCATTCTGCCTTGATTACCGGCCTTTGCAATCCCCAGGTGGTGAGGACGGCGGAGATGCTTGATATTGTCTGTATCATATTTGTAAGAAATAAGATTCCGGATCAGAGCATCCTGGCGCTTGCGGAAGAAAAGGGAATTGTCATCTTATGCACGGCGCGAGGCATGTTTACGACTTGCGGCATACTATACAGCAATGGACTGCTTGGAGGTGCAAATATTTAATGGGTGAAAACCTAATCTTACATTACGACATATCAGGCGACGATTTTACACGTGCCGGCGAAGCCAGCAGCGATGTAAAGAACAAACTAAAAGTCATGGGCGTAGATAACAATGTGATACGAAAAGTGGCTATTGCCATGTATGAAGGCGAGATCAATATGGTGATCCACGCCAACGGCGGAACCATTACCGTCGAGATATCCCACGACAGCATACGGATGATTCTTGCCGATACCGGTCCCGGTATCGCAGACATTGACAAGGCAATGGAAAAAGGCTATTCCACTGCCCCTGAGGAAGTGCGCGCATTAGGCTTTGGCGCAGGGATGGGATTGCCGAACATGAAAAAATATTCCGACTATATGAACATTGAAACCACCATTGGCGTCGGTACTACCGTAACCATGGATGTTCATTTATAGACAGCAGGGAGGGAGAAGCTTGGACAAATTCATTCATTCAGTAAAACTAGACGAAGATGCCTGCATCGGCTGTATAAACTGCATTAAATACTGTCCGACCCAGGCCATACGGGTACATAACGGGAAGGCTAAGATCACGCCGGAATTCTGCGTTGACTGCGGCCGCTGCCTGCGCTATTGTCCGCATCACGCGAAGGTTGCCATTTACGATTCCATTGAAGAGATCCGCAATTATAAGTATACGGTTGCCCTGCCTGCCCCTTCTCTCTATACGCAGTTCAACAATCTGACCAACGTGGACATCGTCTTAAACGCGCTGCTGTCCATGGGGTTTGACGATGTGTTTGAAGTCAGCGCGGCTGCCGAACTGGTATCGGAGGCGTCCCGCGCCTACATCAGCGAGCATCGGGACGAGGCGCCTTTTATCAGCACGGCCTGCCCTACTATCGTAAGGATCATCCGCGTCAAGTATCCTACACTGATACCGCGGCTGCTTCCCCTGAAGCCCCCGGTAGAAGTTGCGGCTGAAATAGCCCGGAAGAGGGCGATTGAAAAGACGGGGCTTAAGTCCGAAGATATCGGCATCTTCTTTATATCCCCCTGCCCGTCAAAGGTGACCTATGTCAAATCCCCTCTGGGAATAGATAAAAGTCAGATTGACAAAGTGCTGGCTATAAAAGAGGTCTATCCCATTCTTCTGGAGCATATGACTCACGACGAGAGCAAGCTTAAGCCTCTGGCCGCATCTGGGCGCATCGGCATCGGCTGGAGCAATGCCGGCGGAGAATCCGCAGGGCTGATCACCGATAATTATCTGGCCTGCGACGGCATCATGAGCGCGCTTCGCGTTCTTGGGGATCTGGAGGACGAAAAGTTCCATGGCTTAAAATTCGTAGAGTTGAACGCCTGCAACGGCGGATGCGTGGGAGGTCCTCTTACTGTAGAGAATCCCTATGTTGCCACCGCCAAATCCAAGAAACTGCACAGATATCTTCCGGTGGCCCAGACTCATGCCAGCAATTTTGATGATATTGATTACCACTGGAGCAGCTTCGTAGAATATGAGCCTGTATTCCGCCTCGGCCATTCCTTCCGGGAAAGCCTGGAGATGATGGGACTTATCGAGGAACTGACAGAGCAACTGCCCGGACTTGACTGCGGCTCCTGCGGAGCGCCTACCTGCCGCGCCCTGGCAGAGGACATCGTACGCGGAGAGGCTACAAGGACCGACTGTATCTATGCCTTCCATGAGGATATCAACACGCTCTCCGCGGAAGAAAATGATTTTAGAGTTTTAACCATTGTAGCCCCCGGGCAGAAAGGGGAAAAGAATACCGAAGATTTCAAGAAATGGTTTTCCGGTGTTGAAAACACCGAACATATCACAGTTCTGTTTGACACAGACGGGGCTTACGGGACACAGGCCGGTGTGCGCGGCTATCCCACATCAGAATATATCGGTTCTGACGGTGTGATGGTCAGGTTAGTTCCGGGCCATGCGGACAATGAGACGATTAAGACAGTTTTCGAATCTGTAAAATAATCGGGATAGAAAGGAGCATGTATCATGAAAAAAAACTGGCAAAAATCAATGGGTATGGGCTTTATGGCTGCCGCCATGGCTCTGCTCACAGGCTGTTCTGCCTCCACGCTGAATACCGGCGCTGTTAATACAGGGAAAACAGCAGATACTATGTCCATGGAACAAAAACAGGAGGAACCCATGATGAACAACGACAATTTACACACCATTTACCTGGCCGGCGGCTGCTTCTGGGGCATCGAGGCCTACATGAAAAAACTGCCCGGAGTACGTGATACCGACGTAGGATACGCCAATGGAAATACGGAAAATCCAACCTATGAGCAGGTTTGCTATGACAATACCGGCCATGCGGAGACGGTCAAGGTCGTCTATGACCCTGCCCTTATCTCCACAGAACAGCTGTTAGACGGTTTTTTCAAAGTCGTTGACCCGACCAGTATCAACCGTCAGGGAAATGACCGCGGGAGCCAGTACCGCTCCGGCATCTATTATGTGGATGAAGCAGATAAAGCCATCGCCGAGTCTGCAGCTGCCCGCCAGAAGGAGAACTATAAGGATCCGGTCGTCACAGAAATCCTGCCCCTGAATCAGTTCTATCTGGCAGAGGACTATCATCAGGATTATCTGGATAAGAATCCGGGCGGCTACTGCCACATCAACTTAAACGCCGCAGATGAATTCATCGGGGAAGAAGGGCTTGGCATGTCCGATGATCTCTCCGTCTTAATTCGGCCTGAAGATTATCCGGTTCCTGACGATCAGGTATTGAAAGAAAAACTGACTGATATCCAGTACCAGGTGACTCAGAATAATGACACGGAGCGCCCTTATACCAACGAGTACGCCGCCACATTTGACAAGGGGATCTATGTAGATGTGGTCACAGGGGAACCGCTGTTCAGTTCCGAGGACAAATTTGAATCCGGCTGCGGGTGGCCAAGTTTTTCAAAACCAATCATTCCTGAGGTCGTAACAGAACATACCGACACCAGTTTTAATATGAAGCGGACAGAGGTACGCAGCCGTGCCGGAGATACCCACTTAGGCCACGTCTTTGATGACGGACCGAAAGATCTGGGCGGACTTCGCTACTGTATCAACAGTGCTTCGATCCGCTTCATCCCCTTCGACGATCTGGAGACGGAAGGCTACGGCTACCTTAAACCACTGTTTGATATGTAATACGGCCATAGAACGATAACGCCGGGACCGGAAGACTTGCTATCTTCGTCCCGGCGCTATATAATGATACAAATACAGAATGGAAAAGAAGGGAGGCGGCGCCATGTATCATCTCCTGGTAGTAGAGGACGAAAGTCTTATCCGCCGTGGCATCCGGGCTTTTATTGATTTTGACCGTCTCGGAATAGATGAGTTCTTTGAGGCGGAGAACGGCGAGGAGGGTCTGGAGGCTGTCCGCAGCCATCGTATCGACTTAATTCTGGCAGACATCAATATGCCAAAGATGAACGGCCTCGAATTCTGCCGGCTGGCAAAGGAGCTGGATCCTTCCATAAAAATAGCCATCCTCACCGGTTACGATTACCTGGACTACGCCATACGCGCAATCAAAATCGGAGTGGATGACTATGCGTTAAAACCCCTGTCCCGCGACGATGTGCAGAAGCTGCTCTTCCATCTCGTCGAAAAGAAAAAAGAGGCGGACAATTTCGCAGCAGTACGTCAGGCCGTCGATAAACTGGCCGGAAATGCCGGTACGGAAGATGACTCCGGCCTCCGCGCCCAGATGGCCGGTATCCTGGAAGAACACCTGTCCGATTCCCATTTTTCCCTCAGCACCATGGCTGCAGAGCTGGGATATAATATCAGTTATTTAAGTACGCTTTTCAAACGGTGCTTCGGCGAAAATTTCAGGGATTATCTGTTCGACCTCCGTTTAGAGCGCGCAAAAATCCTTCTGCTGTCCACGCAGATGAAGAACTATGAGATTGCGGCGGCAGTTGGCATTGACGATCCCAACTACTTCAGCGTATGTTTCCGGCGCAAATACAAGAAAACTCCAAAAGAATTCAGATCGGAGGCCGGGCATGGGGAAACAATTTAAGCTCCGGGACTGGAGCCGCCGCTTCAGTGTTCAGCTCTCCCTGTTCTTCCTCGGCGCAGGGCTGACTGTCATCCTGCTTCTCAGCGGAGCCGTCTACTGGTTCGCATCGAATCTGCTGATGAGCGAGACAATCTCCAAAACCCATGACTTGCTGGAGATGAGCGGCGCCAATATCGGAACATACATTGCACGTGTCAAAGGGGAATCCAACGTCTTCGCCGGCAGCCCATCGCTCCGCCAGTATCTGTCAGACGATGAAGAGAGCCTGCGTACCGGACTGCTGTCCCAGATTGATACACTGCTTCAAAACGATTCCTCCATCAAATCCATCGTTGTCGTATCCAAAGACGGGCGAATCCTTTCCAATGAGAAAAATTTAGATATGTCCGTCTCCAGTGACATGATGAAGGAAGACTGGTATATCGAGTCCATCCACAATACAATGCCGGTTCTCACCGGTGCCAGGATGCAGAGCTTCTCTTCTGACAAAGATAACTGGGTAATCTCTGTAAGCACTGAAATCACCGGAGATTCCGGTGACAATCTGGGGGTTCTCCTAATGGATATGGAATACAGCGTCATCGAAGACCACCTGCGCAGCCTGGATTTAGGCAGGGAGGGCTACGTCTTCCTCCTGAATGACAAAGGGGAGCCGGTCTATCATAAGGATACCAGCTATTTCTCTGATCCTGACAAGCTGGCGCAGCTTTTGGAAATCCAGTCCGCAGGAGACGGTTACGATAAAGCGTCGAATCTTCTCACCTGCCAGACTCAGATCGAAAAAACCGGATGGACCCTGGTTGGCGTAGTGTCATTAGACACCTTAAAGATGTTGGAACGGCAGCTTTTTGAAGCGGTACTTCTGACGGGCGGTCTGCTTTTTATCGCAGTTCTTTTAATCGGAATTCTCTTCACCCGCCGTCTTTCTACCCCTATGGCAGACCTGGAACGAGGGATGAACGAGATTGAAAAGCTGGCAGAAGTGCGTATTCGAAAAAACAGTTTTTATGAAGTGGAACTGCTGGCCGGCAACTATAACCGGATGATTCACCGGATCCGCATCCTGATGGATGAGATATCGGACAAGGAAAAGACACTGCGCCATGCCGAGCTTAACGCCCTGGTCAGCCAGATTAATCCTCATTTTCTTTATAATACTCTGGATCCCATCGTTTGGATG
>OGZI01000047.1_pt1 | contig 149774 bp, 140 predicted proteins | sample 1576711 | NCBI WGS metagenome assembly OGZI01 (sample SAMEA3541482, study PRJEB24748) | human gut metagenome | biome: human gut; feature: human-associated habitat; material: faeces | place: China | collected 2012
TTCTGAAAGAGGCACAGGATGCAGACATCCCGGTAATCATCGTTGACCGTATGGTAGACGTATCTGATGACAGCCTTTACACAGCATGGGTTGGCTCAGACTTCAAGCTTGAGGGACAGAAAGCAAGCGCTTGGCTGAAGGCATATGCTGAAGCAAAAGGAATGTCAGAAGTCAATATCGCCCACATCCAGGGAACCATCGGAGCATCTGCTCAGATCGGACGTACAGAAGGTCTGGAAGAGGCTGCAAAAGAAAATGGATGGAATATCGTTGACCAGCAGACCGGAGAATTTACACAGGCAAAAGGACAGGAAGTTATGGAGTCTATGCTGAAAAAGCATGACAACATCAACGTAGTATACTGCGAGAACGATAACGAAGCATTCGGCGCGATCGACGCAATCGAAGCAGCAGGCAAGAAGGTTGGCCCTGATGGAGACATCCTCGTTATGTCATTCGATACAACGAACGCCGGACTTACCGATACATTATCTGGAAAGATTATCTGCAACACAGAATGTAATCCATTACACGGACCACGCGTACAGGAAATCATCGAGAAGCTTGAAGCAGGCGAAGAGCCGGATAAGATCGCATATGTTGACGAAGAAATGTTCGCATTCGACGACACAGTTAAGTCTGTAAAAGTAGGCGACAAAGACTTTGATGTAACGGCAATCTCTCAGGAAATCATTGACGGACGTGCTTACTAAAATTACATACAGTAATCCGTACAGGATGTAGGAATGGCGCGGTAGAATAGGAGGGGCATAGAGGCCTGGATATGCTGCCGCGCTATCTTTACGCCAAAATTAGGGGAAAAGAGCGATTGATGCAATATATAGAAAGCAGGTGAGCTGATAAAATGGAAGAAAATGTTGTATTAACAATGAGAGATATCTCTAAGACGTTTCCAGGTGTCAAAGCCTTACAACATGTTGATTTTACTCTCCGAAAGGGAGAGATACACGCGCTGATGGGAGAAAACGGAGCGGGCAAGTCCACTCTGATCAAGGTCCTGACAGGCGTGCATGAGTTTGAGTCGGGAGAGATCAGGATGAGCGGAAATGATTCCGCGATTGTCAACAAGTCTCCTCAGGATGCACAGGATAAAGGTATCAGCACCGTATACCAGGAGGTAAACTTATGTCCGAACCTGACGGTTGCCGAGAACCTGTTTATCGGGCGGGAGCCAAGGAAAGCCGGCTTTATCGACTGGAAGACTATGAATAAGAAATCTACGGAACTACTTGAAAGCCTTGACATAGACGCGGGAGCGACAGATAAGCTAGAGGAGTGCTCTCTGGCAAAACAGCAGATGATCGCCATTGCGAGGGCGGTCGATATGCAGTGCCAGGTACTGATCCTGGATGAGCCTACCTCATCATTGGATGATGACGAGGTTGCCAAATTATTTACCCTGATGAGAAAACTGAAGGCAGAAGGGGTGGGAATTATCTTCGTTACCCACTTCCTGGAGCAGGTATATGAGGTCTGCGACCGGATTACGGTTCTTCGTAACGGCGAGCTGGTAGGCGAATATGAGACCAAGGATCTGCCAAGAGTCATGCTGGTAGCCAAGATGATGGGCAAGGATTTCGATGATCTTGCGGACATCAAAGGAGAGCACAGCGGCCTCAAGGAATACATCCCGGTTATTGAGGCGGAAGGACTTGGACGCAAAGGAAGCATCCGCCCCTTTGACTTTACCATACATAAGGGAGAGGTGGTCGGATTCACAGGACTTCTGGGATCCGGACGTTCAGAACTGGTACGTGCCATCTATGGCGCCGACAAGCCGGACAGCGGCAAGCTGAAGGTCGGAGGCAAAGAAGTTAAGATCAGTTCTCCAATCGATGCCATGAAGCTTGGCATGGCATACCTGCCGGAAGACAGGAAGAAAGACGGCATCCTTGCGGATCTGTCCGTAAGAGAGAATATCATCATTGCCCTTCAGGCTAAGCGCGGCATGTTCCATCCGATGAGCCGCAAGGAGATGGAGGAAGCGGCTGATAAATACATTGATATGCTCCAGATTAAGACGGCAAGCAGGGAGACGCCGATCAAGAGCCTTTCCGGCGGCAACCAGCAGAAGGTGATTATCGGACGCTGGCTTCTTACCGAGCCGGATTTCCTGATCTTGGATGAGCCTACCAGAGGAATTGATATCGGTACCAAGACGGAGATCCAGAAACTGGTGCTGAACCTGGCGGATGAAGGAATGGCAGTGGCTTTCATCTCCTCCGAGGTAGAAGAGATGCTCCGTACCTGCTCGCGCATGGCGGTGCTAAGGGATGGAAAGAAGGTCGGGGAACTCTCCGGCGATGAGTTGTCACAAGAAGGAATTATGAAAGCAATAGCAGGAGGTGATGGAGATGAGTAATACGAAATCGACTTGGAAGAAGATTACATCTATGCGTCTGTTTATGCCGATCGTATGCCTGCTGGCAGTATTGCTGATCAATGTTATCACGACTCCGGGATTTTTCAAGGTATCAATCAATAACGGAGTGTTATATGGATATATCGTAGATGTTATAAACCGTGCATCAGAGTTAGTAATCCTTGCTGTGGGTATGACGCTTGTAACCGCGGCTTCCGGCGGACAGGACATCAGCGTGGGAGCAGTCATGGCCGTAGCAGCAGCCGTATGCTGTCAGATTCTTTCCGGCGGCGAGGTATCGGTTACCAAACTGGCAGCCCCGATAGCGCTCGCTATCCTTGCGGCTCTTCTGGCATCCGCTTTATGCGGCGCCTTTAATGGATTCCTGGTAGCCAAGCTGAACATCCAGCCTATGGTGGCGACGCTGATCCTGTTCACGGCAGGACGAGGAATCGCCCAGTTGATCACGGCAGGCCAGATTACTTATGTACGTGTAGGCTCCTACAAGGTACTGGGCGGATATATTGGAAAATGTCCGATACCCACGCCAATCTTCATTGCGATCATTGTAATCGTGGTCACATACCTGCTTCTTAAGAAGACGGCATTAGGCTTATATATTGAAAGCGTCGGTATCAATGGCACCGCATCCAGGCTTGTGGGACTTAACTCTACCATGATCAAGTTCCTTGCCTATGTAATCTGCGGCCTGATGGCAGGCATAGCGGGCGTTGTGGCTTCCAGCCGCATCTACTCCGCAGATGCCAACAACATCGGCCTGAACCTTGAAATGGATGCCATCCTTGCAGTCGCGCTTGGCGGCAACGTGCTTGGCGGCGGAAAGTTCAGCCTGATGGGCTCCGTGATCGGCGCATATACGATTCAGGCATTGACGACAACCTTATACGCAATGAGCGTTTCTGCCGATCAATTGCCGGTATACAAGGCAATCGTAGTCGTCATCATCGTTACGCTGCAAAGTCCGGTATTTAAGAAATTTGTTGCAGCGCAGAAGGCAAAGCGCCAGGCATCGAAAGCAATAACGGAAGGAGGAAACTAGTCATGGCAGTAAAGACGATGAACAGACAAAAAAGAAAACTGAATGGAAATAGTTTCCTTCTGCTGATAACAGTACTTTTATTCGTAGCAATGTATGTGGCGGGCATGATCGTGTTCGCGGACAAGGGATTCGCAAAACCACAGATGTTCCTTAACCTATTTATATCCAATGCGGGACTTCTGGTGATTGCCATGGGGCAGACGATCGTCATGATCACTGGAGGAATCGATATTTCCGTAGGCTCTGTGACAGCATTGGTATGCATGGTAGTCGCCAGCCAGATGGAGAACCATGGTACAAGCGCATATGCAGCCGTAGCAATTGCTCTTCTGATCGGCCTTGCGTATGGCGTGGTACAGGGATTCCTGATTTCCTACCTGGATATCCAGCCATTTATCGTCACGCTTGCCGGCCTATTCTTCGGCCGCGGGCTTACGTCCATGATCAGCACGGAAATGATCTCCATCAAGAATGAGACGTTCCTGGCGTGGGCGAACTATAAGATCTACCTGCCTATCGGCTCCTACAGCAAGCGGGGCAAGTTCCTGCCAGCGTATATCTACCCGACGGTAGTGATAGCAATCCTGATCTTTATCATCATTGCCATCATTATGAAGTACAGCAAATTCGGACGCTCCGTATACGCTATCGGCGGAAATGCGCAAAGCGCGTTGATGATGGGATTAAATGTCCGCAAGACGAAGTTCAAGGCTTATATGCTGGACGGCTTCCTTGCAGGATGCGGCGGCTTCCTGTTCTGCCTGAACAGCTGCTCCGGATTCGTTGAGCAGGCCAAAGGTCTTGAGATGGACGCGATCTCGGCATCAGTCATCGGCGGAACGCTGCTAAGCGGGGGCGTGGGCACGCCATTCGGAACCGTATTCGGCGTACTGATCAAGGGAACCATATCCAGTCTGATCACGACCCAGGGAACGCTGTCAAGCTGGTGGGTACGTATCGTGCTTTCAGCGCTGCTATGCTTCTTCATTGTATTGCAGTCTGTATTTGCAGGAATCAAAAAGAAAAAATAAGAACAGCCACAGAGATAAAACGGCGGGAGAACATCCTGCCGTTTTTATATTAGGAAAGCCCCCAAGGGGCTTTTTTTCGTATCAGTCCAGATGCCAAGTAGATAAGAAACTTGAATAGATGTGCAATATTGCTAAAAGTATGCAATGAAAATTGTAAATTATATACATATCATATAAGAAATTCGATATAACACAAAAAAATATTGTATATATTTTCCGCTTTCATTTTCTTATACTGGGACCATAGCAAATGTGAAGAGATTCGCACAAACAATATCATTTGGAGGAGGATACGTAATGAAAAAAGAAAAAGTAACTAGGCTACTGGCAGCAGGGCTTGCGGTAATGATGGTCGCAGGAATGGCCACAGGATGCAGGAAGAGTGACAGCGGATCATCAGACGGAGGAGATAAGAAGGACGCAAAATCCGATGTGCTTATCGGGTCTGCAATCTACAAGTTTGACGATACTTTCATGACAGGCGTGCGTACAGCCATGACGGATCAGGCCAAAGAAGCCAAGGTAGATCTGGAACTGGTGGATTCCCAGAACAAGCAGGCAACACAGAATGAGCAGGTGGATACCTTCATCACCAAGGGCGTGAACGCTCTGGCGATCAACCCGGTTGACCGTACGGCAGCAGGCCCGATCATCGAGAAGGCAAAGGCCAAGGATCTTCCAATCGTATTTTTGAACCGTGAGCCGGAAGAAGCAGATATGCAGAGTTATGACAAGGTTTGGTATGTAGGCGCGAAGGCAGAGCAGTCAGGAACTCTTTCCGGTGAGATTATCGCCGACTTCTTTAAAGCTCATCCGGAAGCAGACAAGAATGGGGATGGAACCATCCAGTATGTAATGCTTCAGGGAGAGCCGGGACATCAGGATGCAACCCTGCGTACGGAATATTCTGTAAAAGCAATTGAAGAGGCTGGATTCAAGACAGAAAAACTGGCAGCTGATACGGCAATGTGGGACAAGGCAAAGGCTACAGACTTAATGAAGGCGTTTATTACAGGCCAGAGCCTTGACAAGATCGAAGCAGTTCTTTGCAACAATGACGATATGGCTCTTGGCGCGATCGAGGCGTTGAAAGCAGAAGGATACAACAAAGACAGCAGCGACCTGTCCAAATATATCCCGGTAGTAGGCGTAGACGCGACCGCTCCGGCGCTGGAAGCAATGAAAGAAGGCTCTCTGCTCGGAACCGTCCTGAATGATGCGGACAACCAGGGCAAGGCAACCGTTAATGTAGCTGTTGCGGCAGTAAATGGAAAAGAAATCAATGAAGAAAATGTTGGCTATCCAATCACGGACGGAAAATATATCTGGATCGACTATGTAAAGGTTACAGAAGACAATTACCAGGATTATATGAAATAGAGAAAATGCAGCAGATTCATAACCAGGGGGTGGAGGATTCCATCCCTTGGCTTTAAAGGAGGAGTGAGGGCATGGGAGAATATATACTGGAAATGAACAATATCACAAAAGTTTTTCCAGGCGTTAAGGCTCTCGACAACGTCAGCCTGAAAGTGAGGCCGGGAAGCGTCCACGCGCTGATGGGCGAAAATGGTGCCGGCAAATCAACGCTGATGAAGTGCCTGTTCGGAATCTATCATGAGGATGGCGGCGAGATTGTCCTGGACGGAAAGCCGGAAAAGATCATGACGTCAAAGCAGGCGCTGGATCTGGGCGTCTCTATGATTCATCAGGAACTTCACCCGATCCGGTTTAGGCCGGTAATGGAAAATATATGGCTTGGCAGATTCCCGATGAAGGGGATCGCGGTCAATAAGAAGGCAATGATTGAAAAGACCAGAGAATTGTTTGAAGAAGTAGATCTGGATATTAATCCGGAGGTATTAGCAGGAACATTATCTGCCTCTAATCTACAGCTTGTAGAAATAGCAAAGGCGGTTAGCTATAATTCAAAAATTATTATCATGGATGAGCCGACCTCGTCCCTGACAGAGAATGAAACGCAGCATCTGTTCAAGATCATCCGCAAGCTTCAGGATAAGGGATGCGCGATTATTTACATTTCCCATAAGATGGAAGAAATATTAAAGATTGCAGATGAAGTGACGATCATGAGGGATGGGCAGTATGTAGGAACATGGGATGCCTCGGAACTTACAACGGATCTGATCATCAACCGGATGGTGGGACGGGATATGACGAACCGTTTCCCACCAAAAGAATACCAGCCATCCGATGAGGTGGTCTTGAAAGTAGAAGGCTTATGCTCGCCTCTTCCTAAGTCCTTCCAGGATGTCAGCTTCGAGCTCAAAAAAGGAGAGATCCTTGGAATCGGCGGATTGGTAGGCGCCCAGAGAACGGAACTGGTGGAGGCCATATTCGGACTGAGGGAGATCGTGGAAGGCACCATAGAAAAGGATGGAAAGCCGATGAAGATCAAATCTCCCAGGGACGCTATCCGGGAGAACATCGCGCTTCTTACAGAAGAGCGGAGGGCAACGGGAATCTTCGGGATTCTCTCCGTGCTTGACAATACGGTAATCGTAAACCAGAAGGCATATGCCCATGGGGGCGTCCTGCGGGATAGCGAGCGGCTGAAGGCAGCGGAGACATCCAATGCAGAACTGCGCACGAAGACGCCGAATATGGATGAGAATATGGAGAACCTGTCCGGCGGAAACCAGCAGAAGGTTCTGCTTGCCAGGTGGCTTTTGACGAATCCGGACATCCTGATCCTGGATGAGCCGACGAGAGGAATCGATGTTGGCGCGAAATATGAGATCTATACGATTATGCATAAATTGGTGGAGCAAGGAAAATCCATCATCATGATCTCTTCTGAAATGCCGGAACTATTAGGAATGTCAGACCGGATCATGGTAATGTGCGAGGGGCGGGTAACAGGCTTCCTTGATTCCGGCGAGGCGGATTCCGTACAAGTCATGAATTACGCGACAAAATTCATGCAGTAGGACTTAGAGGAAAGAGAGGTATTACATATATGCAAAAGAAAGGAAAAGTAGTTGCCCGTAATAAATATGGCGCAACGTTTATAATCATTGGCGCGGCAGCGGTGGTCCTGGGATTTATCCTGTATTATTTTCTGGATCCCGGCGTATTCTATGATCTTGGCCTCTATGTCATAATGGCAGGGGCGGCGGCCTTGCTCTACGGCCTGAGGCAGCGTTTTGCCAGACAGTATAAAGGCATGGATGTGGAACTTTCCGTAGGAACCGGGAAGAAGTTCCTGACGAATAACGCGATCATGATCGCATTGCTGGTAATGATCATCGTCATCATGATCATCCAGCCCAGATTCATGCAGCTGGCGGTTCTTTTGGACATCCTTACCCAGTCATCCACCAAGATGATCGTGGCTCTGGGCATCAGTTTTACGCTTTTGATCGCAGGTACGGACTTGTCAGCAGGACGTATGGTCGGCCTGGCGGCGGTTGTATCTACATCCATGCTGCAGACGGCGGACTATGCCAACCGGTTCTTCCCAAACCTGCCGCATATGGTATTGATTGTTCCTATCATAATCGCGGTGATTGCCTGCGGCCTGTTCGGAATTCTGAACGGCTTTCTAGTAGCAAAGTACGATATGCATCCATTCATTGCCACTCTGGCTGTACAGGTAATGGTCTATGGCGCTAACTCCCTGTACTTTGATATGGAGCCGAACAAGTCCCAGCCAATCGGCGGCGTACGTCCGGACTTCGTGCTGCTGGGACAGAAGAAACTGCTGGCGATCGGAGATTTCCCCGGAATATCCGTGCTGGTTCCAATCGCCATCTGCTTTGTCCTTCTGGTATGGTTCATCCTGAATAAGACAGTATTTGGAAAGAACGTGTATGCCATCGGCGGAAACCGGGAGGCGGCAGTCGTATCCGGCGTCAACGTGTTCAAGACGATCATGGGAATCTTCATTCTGGCTTCCGTGCTGTACGGCGTTGCCGGCGTCCTGGAAGCGGCAAGGACTGCCGGGGCCACCAATAACTATGGCAACGGCTATGAGCTGGATGCCATCGCGGCCTGCGTTGTAGGCGGCGTATCTCTGAATGGAGGCGTTGGAAAAGTAAGCGGCATCGTAAGCGGCGTGCTGATCTTTACCGTAATCCAGTACGGCCTTCAGTTCATCGCGGTCAGCCCGATGTGGCAGCAGGTGATCAAAGGTATCATCATCGCTATCGCGGTTGCGATCGATATGTCGAAATACAGAAAAAAATAAGCGTTGTTGAGTCGCTTTATAAAAACTGCTATAATAAGCCTATGTTTATTATGGCAGTTTTTGGAGTATCTGAATTTAAAGACTGTCAGGAGGATTGGATGGAATATTATAAAATACTATTGGTTGACGATGAACTGGAAATTCGGGACGGAATGATCCAGAAGCTGGACTGGCACCAGTTAGGCTATGATGTCGCGGCGGCAGCGGAAAATGGCGTGGAGGCTCTTGAAAAGGCGGACCAGGTCCAGCCGGATGTCATCATGACGGACATCCGCATGCCCTTTATGGATGGCCTGGAATTCATCGAAAAGGTGATTGAGAGACTTCCGGCAGTAAAGATTATCGTGTTTTCCGGTTTTGATGATTTTGAATATGCACAGAAAGCAATCAATCTGGGGGTGGAAGAATACATACTAAAGCCGATCTCCGCCAAGCAGCTGGAAGAGTCGCTGATCAAGCTGAAAAAGAAGATGGATGAAGAACTGGCAAGAAAAAGGGACATCGCAATCTTAAGAAAGAGTTATGAAGAGAGTTTCCCCATTCTGCGGGAGCAGTTTTTCATAAGCATGATCGAAGGGCGCATGACCCCAAGGCAGATTGAAGTTAAGATGAACCAGTATGGACTGTCCCTCTCCGCCAGGCATAAGACGGTAGCAGTCCTGTCTGCCAATGAGAATTCGCTTTCCTTTGTCAGGAAAAACGTCTTTGCGGGCGAAGAGGAACTGATCCCGATCGTGATAAAAAGAACGGCAGAAGATATCATAGGAAAGTACCATGAAATGTATAGTTTTCTGTATCTTAACTATGTAGTCCTGATCGTGGCTTTGGAATGGGAATCCCAGATATCCCTGCTGTGCCAGGAGTTAAACGAGGCCTGCAAGGCAGCGTGCCGGATTACGGACGCAGACGTCACTGCCGGAATCGGAGGAATCTACGGCCGATTTGAAGAATTAAAATATTCTTTTGAAGAAGCGCAGAATGCGCTGGAATACAGCACCCTGCTCAGAAAAGAAGGAAGGCTTGCGGCATACATTAAGGATATGGAGCCAGAAGACACTACTGCCAGGCTGCAATTGGAAGAGCAGGATGAGAGGCTTTTGATGAATGCCGTAAAGAGCAATAACATGGAAAAGGCAGAGAAGCAGATCAGCCGGTTTTTTGAGCGTCTGGAACAGGCGCGCCTGCCGTTCTGCCAGTACCAGATGTATATTTTGGAGATTTTTACGGTGCTGATGAAGCTGGTCAACGTCTATCAGCTGGATACGAATGTTGTATTTAAAGGCGCGTCGGACTATATCGAGGCGGTACTGGGCCTCCATTCCCTGGAGGAGATCAAGGACTGGTTCATCCAGGCGTGTCGGCAGATTGGAGCCCTTATCCAGAAGGAAAGAATGGCTTCTGGAAAAATGCTGGTCGAAAAAGCCAGGCAGTACGTGGATGAGAATTACGCGGATGCGGAATTCTCGGTGGAGGCGCTGTGCGACAGCCTGCACATCAGTCCGGCTTATTTCTCGACGATTTTCAAGAAAGAGGCCGGAATCAATTTTATTTCTTATCTTACGGACGTACGGATGAAGGAAGCGATGCGCCTCCTGGACGAGACGGATGAGAAAACATACATGATTGCAGCAAAGGTGGGATATTCGGAGCCGAATTATTTCAGTTATGCATTCAAGAAGCAGGTAGGAGTATCCCCCTCAAGATACCGCAAGGGACTTAAGGATCAACAATAGCAGAGGAATACTATGGCGGATAAAGTAATCGGCTTACTGGAAAAAGTAAAAAATATATACCGTAAAAGGAGCCTGCAGTTCATACTGTCCCTATCTTTTACGCTGGTCGCGGTTGCGGTCATGATCGGTGTGGCGGCAGGCTTTTCCCAGAGGTTCGTAAAATCAACGGAACGCTTGGCAATCATCAATAACAAGAATGTCCTGGATCAGATGAACCTTAATCTGGACACTTATCTTCATAACATGATGAGCATTTCCAATACTATGTATTACAGTATCATCAAGAATACAGACTTTGGAAAGGACAGCATGGAGCATGTCAGCGACCAGATGAAGCTGCTGTATGATGCCAACGCGTCGTCTCTGGTGAGCGTGGCAATTTTCAGCGATGAAGGGGACTTGATCGCTGCCCAGCCGTTAAGCCGGACAAAGCCGAATGCCGACCCGGTATCTGAAGATTGGTTCACTAAGGCCAACGAGCAGATTGAGAATGTACATTTTTCAGCGCCTCATGTAGAGAATCTCTTCGTTAACTCTGACAATATCTATCACTGGGTCGTATCCTTAAGCCGTTCTGTAGAGATGACCAAAGATGGAGAGATCGTGCACGGCGTGATGCTGGTTAACATGAATTTTACCGGGATTGAGCAGATATGCAAGAACGTGGACTTAGGAGAATCCGGCTACGTATATATTATCGACCGCAACGGGGAACTGATCTATCACCCGCGCCAGCAGCTGATATACGGTGGAATCATTAAGGAGAATAACAAGAAGGCAGCCAGGTATTCGGAAGGCAGCCACATGGAAAGGTTTGAAGGAAAAGAACGGCAGATCACGGTCAAGACGGTGGGATATACGGGATGGAAGATCATCGGCGTATCCCCGACTTCGGATATTACGACTACTTATATGCAGAACAGCCAGTTTATCTGGATTGTGGCGATCATAGGAATTATCATATTGATCTTTGTAAATATGTTTATCTCTTCCCGGGTGGCTGACCCCATCAAGCAGTTGGAACGCTCGGTGAGAAAACTGGAAAAAAGCAACCTGAACGCGACGGTGAAAATAGGAGGTACCTATGAGATCCGGCATTTGGGACAGACGCTTCAGTCTATGGCTGACAATATGAAGAAGCTGATGGACGATATCGTGAAGGAACAGGAGGACAAGCGGAAAAGCGAGATGTCTGCCCTCCAATCCCAGATAAATCCGCATTTCCTTTATAATACGCTGGATTCTATCATATGGATGATCGAAAACGAGCGGTACGAGGACGCGATCGACATGGTAACCGCGCTTGCCAGACTTTTCAGGATCAGCCTGAGCAAAGGCAAGAATATCATAACCGTGGCCCAGGAACTGCAGCATGCTGAAAATTATCTGATCATTCAGAAGGTGCGATACAAAAACAAATTCGATTACGAGATTCGGATGGAGCCGGAGGCTGCCCTGTGCGCCACGATCAAACTGATCGTGCAGCCCCTTGTGGAAAATTCCATCTATCACGGAATGGAATATATGGATGGGGACGGCAGAATATTTATCCACGCTTATGTAAAAGAGGCTGCCCTGTATATCGAGATAGAAGATAATGGACCGGGAATGACACAGGAGCAGGTGGACGAGCTTGCGAGAGGGACTTTGAAATCCGGCAGAGGGAAAGGCTCAGGCATAGGCTTCCATAACGTGCAGGAGAGGATACGGCTTTACTTTGGCCAGAACTATGGCATGGAAGTGGAGAGCGAGCCGGATGAGGGAACGAGGATTAGAATCCATATTCCGGCGCGGACCGTCGGGGAGATGGAACAGGATGGAGGTGGCCGGCGTGAGTAAGAACCGCAAATACGCGCTTCTGATAGCAGCAGGGGCGATACTCTTCGCCTGGTTTATCTTTGGGTGGGACGGGCTGCCCAGGCAGGAGGAAGAGCATATCCGCCAGATTTCCTATCTCTATCGGAGCAATTCGGTGGAAGAAACCCAGCAGGCGGCCAAGCAGGGGATTGAACAGGCGGCCAAAGATTATAAGTGCGAGATCACGGCAACCGCATTTGATCCTGCTATAACAGCAAAAGAGCAGAAGAAGCTGATTGAGAAGGAAGTGGAAAATGGAGCGGAGGCGATACTGATCGAGCCGCTGGATGATAAAAAAGTAGCGCAGGAGCTTAAGAAGGTCGGAAAACAGGTTCCGATAGTCCAGATCAATTCCTGGATACGGGATGAGGCTGCAAAGGATATCGAAAGAGTCCATGTAGACTACTATAAGATGGGAGAGGAGCTTGCCCGCAAGGTACACAAAGATGTGGGAAGCGGCGGGAGGATACTGCTGCTTAAGTCGGATATGAATTATGCGGATATGGAGGAAGCCTGTCTGGGAGTGAAGGACTATCTTAAGGAGCAAAATGCCATAGTAGAAGAATATTCGATGACAGCGGCTGAGCAGAAATGGGCGGGAACCGTACCGGATATAATGAAGAGGACGGACGTATCGGCCATCATCACGTTTGGCACCATTCAGCTGGAACTGTGTGGAAAGATCAAGAAGGAAGGCCTCGCCTTAGGTGATGCGAGGGTCTATGGGATCGGAAAGTCCAACCAGATTATCTCCTATCTTGAAGAGGGAAAGATCAGCGCGATCGGAGTCTCCAGCGAGTATAGCGCCGGCTATTTAAGCACGACAAAGGCGCTTGGCATAGATCTGCGGGATACAGGAAGAGAAAGGGAGATAGACTTTTCCGTTATTGACGGAGAAAGCATCTATACCACAGAGAACCAGAGGCTGTTATTTCCATTTGTTCAGTAAAGAGGGAATGTTATGAAGAAGATGAAATCCAGGATAGCCAGCATCTGTCTGGCGCTGTGCCTGGCGGCTTTGATGGCCGGATGCGCAGGAGTTGAAAAGAAGGAAGAAAAGACAGGGATAAAGATTGGAGTGGCCATATACCGAGGGGACGACGCATTCATCTCATCCCTCTGCGCTTCACTGGAGAATGAGGTCAAGGATAAAGAAGAGAAGCTGGGGAAAAAGGTGGTTGTAAATATCGCGGATGCTAAGAACAGCCAAAGCAGCCAGAATGACCAGGTGGATGACTTTATCAGCAAAGGCTATGACGCGATCTGCGTGAATATGGTAGATCGTACGGTAGCGGCAGTGATCGTAGATAAGGCGAAGGAAGCGGGCATTCCCATAATCTTTTTTAACCGCGAGCCGGTGGAAGAGGATATGGCGATCTGGGATCAGACTTATTATGTGGGGACGGATGCCAGGGAAGCGGGAAAGCTGGAGGGGCAGATCGTGGCAGATGCCTGGAAGAGCCAGGAGTCCCGGATAGATAAGAACGGAGATGGCAAGCTTCAGTATGTGATGCTGGAAGGCGAGCAGGTCCATCAGGATTCCCTGATCCGCACAGAGTATTCTGTGAAAACGATCTTGAACGAAGGGATCGTGACGGAGAAGCTTGCCAGCGGAACTGGCAACTGGATGCGGTCTCCCGCGTATGAATTGATGCAGGAATGGATAGGCCAGTATGGAAGTGAGATAGAAGTGGTCTTAAGCAATAACGACGAGATGGCGATGGGAGCCATAGAAGCGCTGGAAGAGAATGGGATGTCCGGCGGAAACGGCCCTATCGTAGTAGGCATAGACGGGACGGAGGATGGCCTGGAAAAGATTATCAAAGGAGAGATGGCGGGGACGGTCATGAATGATGCCAGAGGGCAGGCGGAAAGCATCCTGGGAATTGCATGCGCCTGTGCCGAAGGAGAAGACCCTAAGCAAGAAGTGCCAGAACTTAAGGGGCAATATGTGCGCGTGCCTCACGCCCCAGTTACGGCTGATAATGTACAAGAGTTTATTGATTATAAGAATAAATAGGAGTATGATAGGGGGAATGGAAAGGAGAGCGATAGTTATGAAGACGGCATATATTCATTGTACATTATTGGACGGAAGCGAAGATATGATCCCCCAGGAGAATATGACGGTGGTGGAGGAGGAAGGGAAGATTCTGGAGATTGGAGGAGATATCGTCCCGGAGCCCGGCGATAAGGTCATCGATCTCGGAGGGAGATACTTGATGCCCGGGCTTATCAATCTTCACGTGCACCTTCCGGGCAGCGGAGCGCCAAAGAAAAAGGAGCAGGACAGCAAGGCCGCGGCAAAACTGGTGATGAAGAACGCCCTGACAAAGAAGGTAGGACTGCGCATGTGCGAGAACTATGCGAAGACGGAACTCTTGTCCGGCGTTACTACGATCCGTACGGTTGGGGGGCTAGGCAATTTTGACGCGATCATCCGCGACCGTGTGAATGCAGGGAAGATCATGGGTCCCCGGATGCTGGTATCCAACATGGCAGTGTCTGTTCCTGGAGGACATATGGCCGGCTCCGTTGCCTATGAGGCTGGAAGCGAGGAAGAATGCCGCACGCTGGTTCGCTCTATAATTGCAGAGAAGCCGGACTGGATCAAGATTATGATAACAGGCGGGGTTCTGGATGCAACGAAGAAAGGGGAGCCAGGCGCGCTTAAGATGCCTCCGGCTTATGTCAAGGCATGCTGCGAGGAGGCTCATCAGGCGGGCTTGCGTGTGGCAGCCCACGCAGAAAGCCCGGAAGGGGTAAGGGTAGCCCTGGAGAACGGAGTGGATACCATTGAACATGGAGCGGCAGTGGATGAAGAGATCCTGGCGTTATTCAGGGAGAAGAATGCCTGCCATATCTGTACGATATCCCCGGCGCTTCCCCTTGCGAAATTCAGCCCTGAACTGACACACAGCACGGAAATGATGCGGTATAACGGCAATGTAGTCATGGAAGGGATCATCGGATGCGCCAAGGCAGCGCTTGCAGAAGGGATTCCGGTAGGGCTTGGCACGGATACCGCCTGTCCATTTGTAACCCATTATGATATGTGGAGAGAACTGCATTATTTCCACAAATATGTAGGAGTCAGCAAGACATTCGCCCTGTATACAGCCACCAAGCGCAACGCCGCTATTGCTGGGATTGAGAAGGAGACAGGCAGCATTGAGGCCGGAAAAAGCGCAGACTTTCTTATTACGGAGGAAAGTCCAATTGAGGATCTTGGCGCTCTCAGAAATCCATATATGGTCGTGATGAGAGGAAAGCGAATCGAGAAGCCTGCGGTGAAGAAGTATCCTCTGTGCGAGCAGGAACTGGATAAATGCCTGTAGAAGGCAAGGTTTATTGCGTAACGGATTGCTATATCTGTTACGCAATTTTTAATGCGGCCGGAAGGCTATCCGACTTGCCGGGTCTTGTAATATTTGCGGAAATATGCTAGCATAACATCAAATCAGACATTCTTTTTTATTCTATGGCAGATCGCCGATTAATCCAATGTTATGATTTCAATCCAATGACGTCAGGAGGGATGCGCTTGCGTGTGATTTTTTGACTTTTTATCTGTTAAGAGACTTTTGCTTGTGATAAGATGAAAGGAGAAACCTATGGACAAAAAACAAAACTTAATACCATTGGAAGAACTGAACCTTACCAGCCGCTTCCTGTTCGACGAGGTGCCCCGGGAACTGGCAGAGTTCCTGCATTATCTGGAGGAAACCACGGATGAGAGGGCGGCAAGCACGGACAGCCAGCGGATCAAGCGGATCCATAGGCGGGTGCGTAAGGTGAGGCTCAGCGAGGAAGTCGGGGTGAAGTATATGCAGGCTTGGGAAGAGAAATATTATGAAAGGGAAGAAGGAAAGGAAGAAGGAAGAAAAGAAGGACGAGAAGAAGGAGCGCGTAATAAATTAAGGGAACTGGCAATAAAAAAATATCACAAGGGAATGTCTGTGGAGGAGATCGCGGACTGGACGGAGGAAAGTCCGGAATTGATTCGGCAATTGCTGGACGAGAAGCCAGATCCTGCCGGTGGCCAGGAACCCGGGGAAATAAGATAATCAGATGAAAAGAGGGCAGTAGCACGATAGTGCGGCTGCTCTCTTTTTGGTTCTACGCCTGCTTCCGATACCTGGAGGGCGTCATCCCATATTTTTCCTGGAAGATCTTATAAAAATATCCCTTATTATGATAGCCGACATTCTCTGCGATCTCTTCTATGCTTTTTGGCGTAGTAAGAAGGAGCCGTTCCGCACGTTCAAGCCGTATCTGCTGGACATAGGCGGAGTAGGTCAGGCCGGTCTTGCTCTTGATCAGACGGTTAAAGTAATCCTCCTGGAAATGAAAGACATCTACCAGATCCTGGATGATCACGTCTTTATAATTCTGCTGGATATATTCGGAGACTTCTTCGAAGATAATCCAGTTCATGGTCTTCCTCTGCTCTCTGGAAAGGGAGAACTCATATTTGGAACTCATAATCCGGAAGATGCGAAGCAGCAGGCCCTTGCAGATATAGCGGGAGCCAGTGGCGCCGTTTCTTAGTTCGTCAAGCAGCAGACACAGGCAGTCTTCCATCTCCTTAGAAGCGCCAGTCCCTGGCTTGAAGTGAAGATACTGCTGCAAGTCTTTCTGCTTTAATAAAGCAGACTGCAAAAAGGAGATGATCTTCTGGGTCGTAATGTTCTCATCCATGATCTCAGAAAACATATCGTTTGCAATCCCGAGAAAAAGTATGGTGGCAGGCTCCTTAAGCAGATAGTCCTGGTGCAGGCAGTTCTTGTCGATAAGACAGAGTTCTCCTTTGCGAAAAACGATGTCATTGCCCAGGATTCTCTGGCGGAATTCTCCTTCTACCACATAGGCAAGCTCGATGTAGTCGTGGGTATGAAGCTGGGTCATCTCGCCGGATAAGAAGGAACAGTGGTAACAGAAAGGCTCAGGCGACGGATACATCGTAGCGTGTATCAACGGCTCTGGAGTAATGTCCCAGCACAAGGCGAAGAGACGCTCTTCGCGAAGCAGCGGATAGGATTTTACTTCCTGAACCGACTTGGAATATTCCGGGCAGACCAGGCGGGCGCCCAGCCTGTGGTCTGGCGGCAGCGATTTAATCTGCGGCGATGTGATAAGGTGGCACAATTCGGCGAGATTCAATATAGATTCCTCCTTTCTGGCATAGCGTTTCTGGTACTTCAATTGTAATCGCATCAAGGAAGAAATGCAATTGGATTTCGGTCGGATTAGGTAACTTATGGCCGGAAATGGCAGAGTTATGAAATTGAATAGAAAAAGCGTGATTTCTTATAATAGAAGCAAAGTTAAAGTTGCCCGTTTGAAACAGTTTATGAAAGAAGGAGAAGATAAGATGTTAGAGACAAAGAATTATCAGTTTTGGTTCTGTACCGGATCACAGGATTTGTATGGAGATGAGTGCCTGGCTCATGTTGCAGAACATTCACAGAAGATTGTCGAGGAGTTGAACGCGTCCGGCAATCTTCCGTATGAGGTGGTATGGAAGCCGACCTTGATTACTAACGAATTAATCAGAAAGACCTTTAATGAAGCCAACATGGATGAAAACTGCGCAGGCGTGATTACATGGATGCACACATTTTCCCCCGCAAAGTCATGGATTCTGGGATTACAGGAGTACAGAAAGCCTCTTTTGCATCTGCATACCCAGTTTAACCGGGAGATTCCGTATGACACGATCGATATGGACTTTATGAATGAGAATCAGGCCGCTCACGGAGACCGGGAGTACGGTCATATTTTCAGCCGCCTTGGGATGGAAAGAAAGGTGGTAATGGGATATTGGGCAGACGCTGATGTGCAGGAGAAGATTGGCTCCTGGATGAGAACGGCGGTAGGCGTCATAGAAAGCAGCCATATCCGTGTAATGCGGATCGCAGATAACATGAGAAACGTCGCGGTAACAGAAGGCGATAAGGTAGAGGCCCAGATCAAGTTCGGCTGGGAAGTAGACGCTTATCCGGTAAATGAGATCGCCGCGGCAGTGGAAGAAGTATCCAAAGGCGATATCGACGTATTGGTGGAAGAATATTATGACAAGTATGAGATTCTGCTGGAAGGCCGTGATGAGAAGGAATTCCGGGAGCATGTAGCGGTGCAGGCCGGGATCGAGATTGGATTCGAACGGTTCCTTGCTGAAAAGAATTATCAGGCAATCGTAACCCATTTCGGGGATCTGGGCACTTTAAAGCAGCTTCCGGGCCTGGCAATCCAGAGACTCATGGAGAAGGGATACGGATTCGGAGGGGAAGGCGACTGGAAGACCGCAGCCATGGTACGCCTTATGAAGATTATGACAGCTGGAATGAAGGACGCCAAAGGAACATCCTTCATGGAAGATTATACATACAACCTGGTGCCGGGCAAGGAAGGGATTCTTCAGGCCCATATGCTGGAAGTCTGCCCATCCATTGCGGACGGCAAGATCAGCATCAAAGAGCAGCCGCTGTCCATGGGTGACCGGGAAGACCCGGCAAGACTTGTATTTACGGCGAAGGAAGGCCCGGCAATCGCTACCTCTTTGATTGACCTGGGGGACAGGTTCCGCTTGATCATCAATGAAGTAGACTGCAAGAAGACGGAGAAGCCGATGCCGAAACTTCCGGTGGCAACGGCATTTTGGACGCCTAAGCCGAACCTTCAGACAGGGGCTGAGGCCTGGATTCTGGCAGGCGGAGCGCACCACACCGCATTTTCTTATGACCTAAGCGCGCAGCAGATGGGAGACTGGGCGGCAAGCATGGGAATCGAGGCGGTATACATCGATAAGGATACCACCATCCGCCAGTTTAAGAATGAACTGCTGTGGAACAGCGTTGCATATCGGAAATAGATAACAGGCAGAAGCAAGCCGGAAGGAGAATCTGTATGAGTAATGTAAAAGAGATGATTGAAAATGGCAGGGCAGTTCTGGGAATCGAACTTGGCTCTACCCGCATTAAGGCAGTCCTGATCGATGAAGACCATAACCCGATCGCGGTGGGAGACCATGAATGGGAGAACCGCCTGGACGACGGAATCTGGACATACACGCTGGATGATATCTGGGAAGGATTAAAGGACAGTTACCAGAATCTGGCGGCAAATGTAAAGGAAAAATACGGCGTGACACTTAAGAAAGTAGGAGCCATGGGATTTAGCGCGATGATGCATGGCTATATGGCATTTGACAAAGAAGGAAACCTGCTGGTACCGTTCCGTACCTGGAGAAACAGCACCACAGGCCCTGCGGCCGAAGCACTGACGGAACTGTTCCAGTACAATATCCCTCAGAGATGGAGCATCGCCCATCTGTATCAGGCAATTTTAAATGACGAGGAGCATGTCAAGGATGTGGCGTATATCACCACGCTCGCCGGATATATTCATTGGAGGCTGACTGGAGAAAAGGTCATCGGCATTGGAGATGCCTCCGGAATGTTCCCGATTGACGTGAAAGCCAAAGATTATGATGCGTCAATGATGGACAATTTCGATACGCTGGTTTCAGATAAGAACTATCCATGGAAATTAAAAGATATCCTCCCGAAGGTCCTGGCTGCGGGAGAGGCTGCCGGTAATCTGACGGAAGAAGGCGCGCGCCTTCTTGATGACAGCAAAAGCCTCAAGGCCGGAATTCCTGTGGCGCCGCCGGAAGGAGACGCAGGTACGGGTATGGCCGCAACCAACAGCGTGGCCAAGCGTACCGGCAATGTGTCAGCAGGAACATCTGTGTTTGCAATGGTAGTCCTGGAGAAAGAATTGAAGAAAGTACATCCAGAGATTGATCTTGTAACTACCCCTGACGGAAGCCTGGTTGCTATGGCGCATGCCAACAACTGTACGTCAGATCTGAACGCCTGGGTGGGAATCTTCCGGGAATTCGCAGAAAGCTTCGGCATGAAAGTAGACATGAACCAGCTGTTTGGAACTCTGTATAACAAAGCGCTGGAAGGCGATGCCGACTGCGGCGGATTATTGTCTTACGGCTATCTCTCCGGAGAAAATATGACTGGGGTCATGGAAGGAAGACCATTGTTTGTCAGATCTCCAAAGAGCAGCTTCAACCTGGCCAACTTCATGAGGGCGAACCTGTTTACTGCCCTCGGGGCGCTGAAGGTTGGCATGGATATTCTGCTAAAGGAAGAGCACGTGGAGATTGACACGATGCTGGGGCACGGCGGACTGTTCAAGACCAAAGGGGTAGGACAGAAGATATTGGCAGCAGCGATCAACGCACCAGTATCCGTTATGGAGACAGCCGGGGAAGGCGGCCCATGGGGAATGGCACTCCTTGCGTCTTATATGATTCATAAGGAAGAGAAAGAGAGCCTTCAAGATTACCTGTCAGGAAAGGTATTCGCAGGCAGCACGGGCACCAGCATGGATCCGGACGCGAAGGATGTAGAAGGATTCGAGGTCTTTATCGAGAGATACAAAAAAGGAATTGCAATCGAGCAGTCAGCAGTAGATCACCTGATCTAAGAAAAAGGAGTCGGAAGTAAGATGTTAGAAGAATTAAAAAAAGAAGTATACGAAGCCAATATGCTTCTTCCTAAGTATGGTCTGGTCACATTTACCTGGGGCAACGTCAGCGGCATTGACAGAGAGAAAGGCCTGTTCGTCATCAAGCCAAGCGGCGTAGACTATGATAAGCTAAGGCCTGAGGATATGGTAGTAGTAGGCCTTGACGGAAATAAAGTGGAAGGAGATTATAACCCTTCCTCGGATACCGCTACTCACGTAGTGCTCTATAACCGTTTCCCGAATGTGGGAGGAATCGTACATACCCACTCTTCCTGGGCAACCAGCTGGGCGCAGGCAGGAAGGGGGATTCCGTGCTATGGCACGACCCATGCGGACTATCTGTACGGAGAGGTTCCTTGCGTAAGGAATCTCACCAAGGAAGAGATCGATGAGGCGTATGAGAGGAATACAGGCGTGCTGATCGCCGATGAATTCGAACGGCAGGGGCTGGACTCTATTGCCACGCCGGCAGTGCTGTGCAAGAACCATGGACCGTTTACCTGGGGGAAAGATGCCCATGAAGCGGTACATAACGCGGTGGTTCTGGAAGAGGTGGCCAAGATGGCAGCCCGCTGCGAGATGATCAATCCAAAGAATGTCCCCGCGCCGCAGGAACTGCAGGATAAGCACTATTACAGGAAACATGGCGCAAATGCATATTATGGGCAGCCAGGAAAGTAAAAATGAAAATATAAAGGAGAAGAATATGATGATGAACATACCTGAAATCAAAGTAGGAATCGTTGCTGTCAGCAGAGACTGCTTCCCAGAGAGCCTCTCTGTCAATAGAAGGAAGGCGTTGGCAGACGCATACAAGGCAAAATATGGCGAGGCGGATATCTATGAATGCCCGGTCTGCATCGTAGAGAGCGAGATCCATATGGTGCAGGCGCTTCAAGACATCAAGAAGGCCGGATGCAATGCGCTGTGCGTATACCTTGGCAATTTTGGACCGGAGATATCCGAGACTCTGCTCGCAAAACATTTTGACGGGCCAAAGATGTTCATGGCTGCCGCTGAGGAAAGCGGCGACAATCTGCTGGACGGCCGTGGCGACGCATACTGCGGGATGCTCAATGCCAGCTACAACCTGAAACTGCGCAATATTAAGGCCTATATTCCGGAGTATCCGGTTGGGACGGCCGAGGAATGCGCGGATATGATCCACGACTTCCTTCCGATCGCCCGCGCGGTAGAAGGCCTTAATAACTTAAAGATCATCAGCTTCGGCCCAAGGCCGCTAAACTTCCTGGCATGCAACGCGCCGATCAAGCAGCTTTATAACCTGGGCGTAGAGATTGAAGAAAATTCAGAACTGGATCTTTTCGAGGCATTCAATCAGCATGAGGGAGATGAAAGAATTCCTGCTGTCGTAAAGGAAATGGAAGAGGAACTGGGGGCAGGAAATAAGAAGCCTGAGATTCTATCCAAACTTGCACAGTATGAGCTTACATTAAAAGACTGGATCGAGGAGCACAGAGGATACCGGAAATATGTGACTATCGCCGGAAAATGCTGGCCAGCATTCCAGACCCAGTTTGGCTTCGTTCCCTGCTATGTGAACAGCCGCCTGGCAGCACAGGGAATCCCGGTATCCTGCGAGGTTGATATCTACGGCGCGCTGAGCGAGTTCATTGGTACCGTTGTAAGCCAGGACGCGGTGACGCTTCTGGACATCAACAACTCTGTACCTGCTGATATGTATGCTGCCGAAATTGGCGGAACGTTCGACTATACCCACAAGGATACCTTCATGGCCTTCCACTGCGGCAACACCGCATCCGGCAAACTGGCATCCTGCGAGATGAAGTACCAGAAGATTATGGCAAGGACCCTTCCGGAAGAAGTAACGCAGGGGACGCTGGAGGGAGACATCGCTCCTGGAGATATCACATTCTTCCGTCTGCAGAGCACGGCAGACAACGTGCTGCGCGGCTATATCGCCCAGGGAGAGATTCTTCCGGTGGCAACAAGATCTTTTGGATCTATCGGTGTATTTGCCATTCCTGAGATGGGAAGATTCTATCGCCACGTGCTGATCGAAGGCAACTATCCCCACCACGGCGCAGTGGCTTTCGGAAACTATGGGAAGGCATTGTACGAAGTGTACAAGTATATCGGAGTTCCATTAGAAGAGATCGGATACAACCAGCCAAAAGGCGTAAGATACCCTACGGAGAATCCATGGGGCTAGTATAAAAAAAACACAGGCAGCAATCCCGTTCTTGAATGAAAGCGGGATTGCTGCCTTTTTAAGCAGTGTTTTTGGCAATTAAAAAGGACTGCAATTTGGGAGGAGTGCAGTCCTGAGGAAAAAGTTATGAAAAAGATTTTTAAGTGTTGTTCTTCTGAACAATTATTAGTATAGGAGGAAAATGTGATAAAACCGTGATGAAAATGAGAACTATTTGTTAACAAATTTGGAATAAATCTTCAAAAAGTTCTTTGAACGAGTCTTCGAACAGATTATCCTTTTTCCAGACGATTGAAATCTCGTGCTGGATGCGGCAGTCAGACAAGTCCAGCTTCTTTATTATTCCTGAACGCAGTTCCTTTTGCACAGCGGTTTCATAAAGGAAGGTAATGCCGCAGCCGGCAATGACCATATCCTTGATAGCGCTCATATTCCCGATGGTGATTACATTGGAGAAATCCTCCAGGCTAATGCCATTTTCTATCAGCATGTGTTCCAGGATCATCCTGGTGCCGGAGCCGGATTCGCGCAGGATCAGGCGCTCGCCAATCAGATCGGACAGCCGGGCAGGCGGTGCGGCAAACGGATATTTTTTCCCACAGATGGGAATAAAGTTATCAATAATATAAGGCTGATGGTTATAAAGGGTCTTGGGGTAATCCCCCTCCAAGATGGCAAAGTCGATTTCCCCGGAATCTAACTTCTGCAGCAGTTCTTTTGTGTTTGCCACAGTGACGGAGATATCAGCGCCCTTATGTTTGGCGAGAAAGTCTGACAGAGGCCTTGCAATCATAAAATCGCCTACCGTCAGCGTAGCGCCGAACCGCAGCGTCTGTTTCTTATCGTTGATGAAGGACAGCTGCTCCTTCAGGTAGATCTCGTTATTATGGAGGGCTGTAAGGGAACGCTGCAGCAGCCTTCCTGCGTCTGTTAGGATCAGCTTTTTGCCGATGAAGCGAAAAAGCCTGACTCCATAATAGTCCTCCATATACTGGATGTGCTGGGATACGGCAGGCTGGGAGATATTAAGCTTCTCGGCAGCACGGGTATAGTTCATTTCCTTGCATACAGTTAAAAATGTAATGGTACGGTTGTCTAGCATGACGTCTCCTTTCAATAGAATGGTAGAATCCTTTATGTTATATACCATAACATATTCTTATGAATAAATAAATAATAATAATTTTACATGATTATATTCGCATGGTATTATTTTCTAGGAATTTAAACGAGAATATAGATATAGTGGAGGATTAACATGGATTTTATTAAGAAAAACTGGAAGGGCATGCTGGCATGCCTGTGCATTGCTGTGCCCTCCTGGCTGCTGGGCAAGAAGTTCCCGATTATCGGCGGCCCGGTGATCGCGATTATCGCGGGCATGGTAATTACGTTGATGATTAAGGACAAGTCCGCATTGGAGAGCGGCATCAAGTATACTTCTAAGAAGATACTCCAGTACGCCGTAGTCCTGCTGGGATTCGGGCTGAATCTGGAGGTAATCTTTAAGACGGGCAGGCAGTCCCTGCCGATTATTATATCTACAATTACCACTTCCCTGGTAATTGCCTATGTGCTTCACAGAGTGATGCATATTCCGGGTAAAATATCTACCTTGGTGGGAGTTGGGTCTTCTATATGCGGCGGTTCCGCGATTGCGGCTACGGCGCCTGTCATTGACGCGGACGATGAGGAAGTGGCCCAGGCGATTTCGGTTATCTTCTTCTTCAACGTACTTGCGGCAATCTTATTTCCTACACTGGGCGCGTTTCTGGGATTCTCCCAGAATTCCGGCGAGGCCTTTGGAATCTTCGCGGGAACCGCGATTAATGACACTTCGTCCGTTACAGCGGCGGCGTCCACCTGGGACAGCATGTATGCGCTGGGAAATGCCACGCTAGACAAGGCGGTTACCGTAAAGCTTACCAGGACGCTGGCAATTATCCCCATCACTTTAGCGCTTGCGGTATTCCGGACTTACAAAGCGGAAGAAGAGGGTGGCGGACAGGTATCCATCAAGCAGGTATTCCCTTTCTTCATCCTGTTCTTTATCGGCGCATCCATCATCACGACGATTGCAGCGGCTGTAGGCGTGCCTATGGAAGTGTTCGCTCCGCTCAAGGAATTGTCCAAGTTCTTTATTATCATGGCAATGGCAGCCATAGGGCTGCATACGAATATTATCAAGCTGGTTAAGACAGGGGGAAAGCCGATTCTCATGGGGATGGCCTGCTGGATCGGAATTACCTTGGTAAGCCTTGGCATGCAGCATGTGCTGAATATATGGTAGGTTTTCAATAGAAAGACGCCCCATGCTCCGCCTTTTATGGATGGGAGCATGGGGCGTTCTTCTATTAAACTGGCAGTTCATGCCTTCGAATCTAAGACTATACTGTGGTGAACAGGTCGATGGACTGTCCGGTCATTACCGCCGGAGAATCACACAGCAGATATCGGATGGCCTTAGCCACATCCTGGGCGCTTCCCATCTTGATATCATCCTGTCCTACGTTGTGGTTATATACGCGCTGTCCTGGCGTATCTACAATTCCGGGTGAGACAGCATTGACTTTGATGCCATACTCCTGCGTCTGGATGGCGGTCGTCTTGGTCAATGTGATAATGCCGCCTTTCGCCACTGCATATGCTCCCATCTGTGAAGCGATTCTTCCCATTCTGGAAGATACGCTGACGATATCCCCGCCTCCTTGCTTGATCATTACCGGAACCACCTTGTTGATGCAAAGGAACGGAATCCGTAAGTTGGTCTTGATGATCTGATCCCACTGGGCCTCGGTCCATTCCCAGATCTTAATGGCCTGCTTTTTTACCTTGTCATAGATCTCGGATGGATAGCCGCCGGCGTTGTTGACCAGAATATCGATGCGGCCGTATTTTTCGACTACCGTGTCCACCATGGACTGCACCTGCTGTCCGTCCGTTAAGTCCCGGGAGAGTGAGACTGCCTTGCCGCCTTTTTCTTCGATCATTTTTACCGTCTCATCCAGGTCAGCCTGTGTTCTTGCTACAGCGACAACGGTTGCGCCCTCTTCGGCGATTGCCAGCGCTGCCTCGCGCCCAATTCCTTTTCCTGCGCCTGTTACGATTGCGATTTTTCCTTCTAATTTCATGATATATTCCTCCATACTATACGTTTCTTATATTTTTTTTGAAAAAGTCCAGAGTCGTAGGGTGAATATAACTGGAGCCTATTTCACGCAGCAGGACAACATTTAGCAGATTATTGAGATTCTTTTTATCCAGGGCTATGGCGTCTGTCAATTCCTGGAGCGGAAGGCCGCATTCATAAGGCAGCCCGTAACTCTGCAATACATCCAGGATACGCTTGGCAGTACCGGGAGCAGTCAGACATTGTTCCTGAGCAAGCTTGGTAATCTGAAACATGCCGATGGCTACTGCCTCTCCGTGACTTTCCCTCTGGTAGTTGAAATGCTGTTCAATTGTGTGTCCAAGGGTATGCCCAAAATTCAGAAGCATACGCTCTCCGGTGTCATATTGGTCATTCTCTACAACCATCCGTTTGATGTCTACACAGCGCAAGATGATGGCAGGCAGCTCTTCCTTCAATTTTTCGAAAGAACCGTGTGATTCCAAGGTATGGAACAGATCGGCATCTTTAATGCATCCGTACTTGATTACCTCTCCCATGCCATCGTTGATAAATCGTTCATTCAGCGTATCTAACACCATTGGATCGATCAGGACCATTGAAGGCTGATAGAACGCGCCTACCAGGTTCTTGCCCTGTGGCAGGTCTACGGCGACTTTTCCGCCTACGGAAGAGTCTACCTGTGCAAGAAGGGAGGTGGGAATCTGAACCAGCCGTACTCCGCGTAGAAAACTGGAGGCGGCAAATCCGGCCAGGTCTCCGATGACGCCTCCGCCTAATGCGATTACCAGGTCGCTTCTGGTAATCCTCGCGTTCAGCATGGCAGTGTATATGGCAGGCAGGGACTTGAAACTCTTGGTTGCCTCGCCGTGAGGGAGTACCAGCTGATGGCACTCGTACTGTTCGGAAAGAGTTTTCAGGAGCGGACTGCCGTAAAGCGGATATACATGATCATCAGATATAATGATAATCCGCCTGCCGGTAAACACCTCGCTGATATAAGAGGCGGCCTGAGACAATATGTTATTTTCAATGTAGATGGGATAGCTGTCTTTTCCCAGGTTTACCGTAAGTTTCATAGATTTCTCCTATTATATGCTTTTCCCGATTACCTTGGCAATCTGGGAGACTTCCTTGATTAGTTCGTCGTATTTCCGGGGCTTTAATGACTGGGCGCCGTCGCACAGCGCATTTTCCGGGTCATTGTGTACCTCGACCATAAGTCCGTCTGCTCCGGCAGCGATGGAGGCTTTTGCCATAGATTCTACCAGCCACCATTTGCCTCCGGCATGGCTTGGGTCTACAATCACCGGAAGATGGGTCAGCTTGCGCAATACCGGAATGCTCTGCAGATCCAGCGTATTGCGGGTGTAGGTTTCAAAGGTGCGGATTCCCCGCTCGCAGAGGATTACATTCTCATTTCCGGAAGCCATGATATATTCCGCGGACATCATCCACTCTTCGTAAGTGGCGTTGAGGCCTCTCTTTAAGAGAATAGGCCGATCTACCTGCCCCAGCTGCTTGAGAAGATCAAAGTTCTGCATGTTGCGTGCGCCGATCTGGATCAGATCCACTTTTTCGTTGAATACGTCCAGGTGATCCGGAGACATCAGTTCCGTTACGATGGGAAGGCCTACTGCTTTCTTTACCTCGCAGAGGATATTTAAGCCCTCCAGCCCAAGTCCCTGGAAAGAATAGGGACTGGTTCTTGGCTTGAACGCGCCGCCTCTTAAAAGGTTGGCTCCGGAAGCCTTGGCTGCCTTGGCAATCTCAAGCACCTGGTCATAGGACTCTACCGAACATGGTCCGGCAATCAATGCCAGATTTCCTCCGCCCACCTTTACGCCGGAGACGTCAATGGTGGAGTCCTCGGGGTGGAATGCCCGGTTTGCAAGTTTATACGGCTCCTGCACATGCATGACCTTATCTACGGAAGAATCTACTTCAAATAGTTTAGAGTCAATCTTGGTCGTATCCCCGATACATCCAATGATGGTCATTTCCTGGCCTTCTACGATGTGAGTGTCCAGGCCTCTCCTTTTAATCATCTGCTCGACCCGGGTAATATCTTCTTTTGTTGTGCGTGGTTTCAATACAATAATCATCGTTAACATCCTCCATATGCATACCAGTGCCTGATGAATATTCATACTGTAAAATATTCGCACTGTAAAATTTTAGTTGTTTAAAGTGTGAAACTAAGGATATACTAACGCATGTGCATTTAGTTGTCAACCTCTTTTTATAAAAAATTATTTTTATCCGAAAAATAGGTTGGAGCCATACCTTGTAAATTATTCCATACACTCTTATAATAGAAGAAATTCAAACAGCGGGGAATGGTCAGAAATATGGTGAGAGTATATATAGCAAAGATAACGCCATTGTTAATAGAAGAAAACTATCGTGCATACTACCGCAAGATTCCTGCCTGGAGGCAGGAAAAGGCGGATAAGCTGCGGTTTAAGGAAGACAAGGCTAGGAGCGTGGGGGCGTGGATTCTGTGGGAGAAGATTAAGAAGGCAGGCCAAGTGCCGCAAGAGGCCGTATTCAACCTTTCCCATTCCGGGGATTATGTGCTGTGCGCCTATAGTGATGTGGCGAAGGCCCAAGTAGGCTGCGATCTGGAAGAGGTAAAAGAGTTGCGTCTGTCAGTGGCAAGACGGTTCTTTGGCGAAAGGGAATATCGCCATATAGCAGAGACGAAAGATCCGGAATGTAAGACCTGGCTGTTTTACCGCTACTGGGTATTAAAAGAAAGTTTCATGAAAGCCACGAGGAAGGGCATGGCTATGGATATGCGTTCCTATGAGATTGGATGGGATCAGGGTGGAAAGCCTGTGATCGCCAGGAAGCCTGAGGAGTATGCGGATGCATATTACTGCAGGGAATATCGGATGCAGGGGGTCCATGCCGCAATGGCAGTCTGTACCACAGATCCGGACATAGGGGAACTTCAGGCAATAGAATTGTAAGCAAGCGCGAGGTGAATGTATGAGGCAGTTAAAGACAAGGTGGAGTGATAAGATAGACAGGGAGCATGTGCTGGAGGAATATCCAAGGCCGCTTATGAGGCGGAACAGTTACATAAACCTGAATGGAATGTGGGACTATGCCATTACTGGAGAAAATAGAATGCCGGAGAAGTACGACGGGGCCATCTGTGTCCCATTTTCCCCGGAGTCCCAGTTATCCGGGGTAAAAAGGCAGTTAAAGCCCAGGGAATATTTGTGGTACCGCAGAAGGCTTCCCCAGCATATGCGTCCGGAAGAGGGCAGGAGATGGCTTCTTAATTTCGGGGCTGTAGACCAATACGCGGAAGTCTATGTAAATGGGACGCTGGTAAAGAAGCACCTTGGAGGCTATCTGCCATTTACTGCGGATATAACAAAGGCGCTATGCGAGGATGGCAACGAACTGGTGGTGCTGGCAAGGGACTATAGCGATGCCTCCTATTACAGCCGGGGCAAGCAGAAGTTAAAAAGAGGCGGCATGTTCTACACGGCCCAGAGCGGGATATGGCAGACGGTATGGGCGGAACAGGTGCCGGATAACTATATTACAGGCATTTCCAGCACGCCTGTTTATGACAGCGGCTGCCTGCGCATTACCATAGAGGCGCGAAGGAGCGAGCCGGTAGAGGTCACGGTTTCGTCGGGAGAAATGCAGCCGGTGCAGGTAGGAGGAAGATCCGGCCATCCGGTGGATATTCCGCTAAAAGAAATGCACAGCTGGAGCCCGGAGGATCCTTTCCTGTATGATATAGAAGTAACGATGGGGGAAGACCAGATAGAAAGTTATGCAGCCATGCGAAAGATAGAGGTCAAAAAAGACGGCCATGGCATTCCAAGAATCTGTCTGAATAACCGCCCTTATTTCCAAAAAGGGGTGCTGGACCAGGGATACTGGCCGGAAGGCCTGTATACGCCTCCCTGCGACGATGCGATGATATACGATATCCGTACAATGAAGGAACTGGGGTTCAATATGATCCGAAAGCATGTGAAAATAGAGCCTCAGAGATGGTATTATCATTGCGACCGGCTGGGAATGCTGGTATGGCAGGATATGGTCAACGGCGGACGGCCTTATAAGGGCTGGTATGTGACCTATATGGCTACGGCAATGGAGTTCTTCCATATCAGGATGAATGACTCGCTGCTGGGGCTCCTTGGCCGGAAGGATGAACGTGGCAGGCGGCAGTTTGTAGAAGAAATGCGTGGAACGATCAGGCATCTAAAGAGCCATCCTTCCATTGTGACATGGGTGATCTTTAATGAAGGATGGGGGCAGTTCCATGCGAAGACGGTAACCCGGATTGCGAGAGAGATGGACAATACCAGGCTTCTGGATCAGGCCAGCGGCTGGTTCGACCAGGGCGGGGGAGATATCCGCAGCATCCACGATTATTTCTTCCCTCTGAAAGTAAAGCCGGAGAAAAGGGCAACCGCGTTGACTGAGTTCGGGGGTTATTCCCTGGGAGTGCCGGGCCACCGGATGTATCAGAAGGTATACGGCTACCGCCTGTATGTCAAGAAGAAGGAATTAACGCAGGGCTACCGGGAACTGATTGAGAGGGAAGTGATTCCCAACATTCCAAGGGGGCTGTCTGCCACGATATATACCCAGCTGTCGGACGTGGAAGAAGAGATCAACGGAATACTGACCTATGACCGGGAAGTGCTGAAACTGCAAGGAGACGTGGTGCGGGAATTAAACGATAGGTTGACGTGTTTTTAAGTATTTGTTAGAATAATAAAAGGGAAAAACTTAGGTTTATCAAGAAATAAAAGAGTTTACTTTACGAAAGATGAGACCTATTGGGTGAGTATATTAGATTAATTGAATAAGGAGGACAAGTTATGCTGGATTTAACATTTGGGGAGCAGGTCAAAATTATCTTAAGCCGCAAGGGCATGACGATTAAGGAACTGGCAGAAACTATAGAAGCACATACCGGGAAGAAGATGTCCCGCCAGAATCTGACGCAGAGGCTGGGCCGGGATAATTTTCAGGAACAGGATATGCGCATGATTGCCGAGATCCTTGGCTGCCCGTTCCATTTGAATATTCTTGATGACGGCGCTTCAGCAGAAAGATCAAATCATATAGAGCCAGACAGGATCCTGGAAGTATCTGACAAGGCAGATGCTTCTAAAGTCGTGCAAAAAGAAGAGAAACGGGAAATTCCTGTACAGGAGGCGGCTGCTTCGGAAAGCGCGGCTACGGAAAGGGATATTACCATTGGCGAACTGGTGGATATCCATGAAGAACTGGATGCCATGATAGAGCAGGAGACCGGAGAACTGCCGCCTCTGGAGGCTCCGGTGGAAGAACTTCTGGAAGAGATGGCAGCGATTGAAGAAGAGAATAAGGCAGGCAAAAGAGAGACTCAGGAAGAAAGGGAAGAGCGGGAGAAGAAGAGCCATGGCTGGAAATCCTACCTCTTGAGAAGAAAGAAGAAGAACGACGAGGAAGAGAAGCAAGGAAACGGCCTGAGGGAAATCTATCCGGAAGAGGATGAGAATCTGGCAAAAGAGGAGGATGCCAAAGACTCAACCGAAGGAATACTGGAAAATAGCGAAGAAAATGTAAAAGAGGGTGCTTACGAATACCAGGAAGAGTATGCGCAGGAATACGAGGACGAATATGCCACAGCGCCGGAGGAGATAGAAGAGGCCAGGGCACCGGAAGAGGAAGAAGACCGCATCCGGGGAGATGTCAATCCGTATACCGGACGGGAATATGAATCCAACAGCGTGCGCATGCACCCGAACCGTATCGGATACGTCCAGGTATATGACAGGAGCGACCACAAATGGACGGATATGACGGAGTGGGCGTTCCTGGGGTATCAGGAGCGTAAGAAGGCCTTGCTTGGCAAGGATTATGAGCCGCCGATCTATCTGGATTAGCCGGTATAATAGAAAAGAGTGATGACAGGTGAATTGGGAACAGTTATTATCGACAAAGAGAAGCCGGGGAAGTTCCGGCAAGAATAGATATGGAAAGAACACAGACTTGCGGAGCGAATTCGAGAAGGATTACCATCGTATAATAGGCAGCGCCTCATTTCGGAGGCTGCAAGACAAGACGCAGGTCTTTCCGTTGGACAAAAGCGATTTTATCAGGACGCGGCTGACCCACTCGCTGGAGGTATCTTCGTTTGCAAAGTCATTGGGCCAGAATATCGGGGAAAATATATTGGTATATAAGAAAGACCCGAGTTTCACGCCCAGGATGAAGGAAGATATATGCAGCATCCTTCAGTGCGCGGGGCTGATTCATGATATCGGAAATCCGCCGTTCGGACATTTTGGGGAGAGCGCTATTCGAGAATGGTTTGAGAGAAATCTGCCAAGAATGGAGTTCCATGGCGTGACGGTTGACAAGGCGCTGACCCCGCAGATGCGGGAAGACTTCTATCATTTTGAAGGAAATGCCCAGGCGCTTAGGCTGGTGACAAAGCTTCATTTTCTTGTAGATGAAAATGGAATGAATCTGACGTATGCGCTTTTAAACACGATCGTAAAATATCCGGTGCCATCTACCGGTATCAATGAGAAGTCCGGGGACATTAAGGATAAGAAGATGGGATATTATTTTGCCGATGAGGAGATATTTGAAGAGATAGCGGCGGAGACGGGGACGAATGGCAGACGCCATCCACTCACATTTATTCTTGAGGCAGCGGACGATATTGCATATAAGACGGCGGATATCGAGGACGCATTTATCAAAGGATTCATCAGTTACCATAAACTGCTGGAAGAGTTGACCGCGCTGCAGGAAAGATACCCGGATGAGGAGATGGGAAGCTTCCGTCCGGCTGACAAACTGGAGCAGCTATATGCCAGAGGCAGGGAAATGCAGGTACAAAAGCCGGAAGAGTATGCCATCAAGAACTGGATCATCAAAGTTCAGGGCTTCCTGATCAACTGTGCGACTTATGGATTTACCTCTCATTATAATGAAATTATGGAGGGCGGGTATAGGCATGACTTGTTTCAAGGGACGTTTGCGGAAAAGTTAATGGATCTTCTGGGAAGCATGGCCTTTGAGGAAGTGTTCCTGACGGAGACGATCTATCGGATGGAAGTAGCGGAGGCTGCTATGATTGACTTCCTGATGGACAAGTTTATGAAAGCCATCGTCTATTATGATGACGAGACGCGCAAGCTGGACTCTATCGGGGAGCGCATGGTATCTTTCATATCCAGTAATTATAAAAAGGCATATCATTACCATGCCGAAGGAAAGTCCGAGGTAGAAAAACTATATCTGAGACTTCTTCTGGTGACGGATTATATATGCGGCATGACGGACAGTTATGCAAAAAGGCTGTATCAGGAGTTAAAGGCAATTATATAACTATCATATTTTGGAATCCTGGGGAATAGATTGTGATAAATAACCAGGATTGGAAGTGGAAGATTGAAGCGTTTTATTCGTTACTTATACGAATATGAACAGGGAAGGAGACTACGCAACGTAGGATTTGTCAAGGTAGAGCAGGGAGACGAAGATTGCGTGATACATATTCACGGCAAAGGATTGCATATGAAAGGGGAAAAAAGACTGCAATTGTATCTGTTCTACGAAGAAGGAGACGGATGTGTAGGAATTTGGCAGGGTACCGTGGACAATGTGAACCCTGCTATTAATTATCAACTGTACTACACGAAAGAAGATACCGGAGTTCCGGAGAACTTCCGGCGCATCAACGGAGTCATTCTGGAGAATGAATCCGGCCATAAATACGCCGTGGTGTGGGATGACATGCCGGTGAATGTAAATAACATGAAGGTATGGTCCCCTCAAGAGGTCCGGCAGGCCCCGGCAGAGGGGGAAGATGCCGGCAACGAGCAAGAAGAACTTCGCGCTGAGGCAGTGCAGGCAGAAGAAGCGCAGGCAAAGCGAGAAGAAGTACAGGCAGAGCAGGAAGAGGAACTGCGGGCGGAGCAGATAGAGGAAGTACAGGCGGAGGAAACACAGGAAGAAGAGGCCAGCATGGAAGAGCCGCAGGAACAAATAGTCGGGATAGAGCCAGTGCAGGAAGAATTACAGGCAGAAGAGGCAATGCCGCAAGAGGAGATGCCAGCCTCGCGGTTCCAGTGCAAGAAGATCCAGAGAAACGAGCTGGCCGGACTTCCAAGATGCGAGTGGAGGCTTTCCAACAATAATTTCCTGCTTCATGGATACTATAACTATCACCATCTGGCGATGATTGATGACGGAGAGAGACTGAGGCTTGGCGTTCCCGGGATTTATCATCCGCAGGAAGCCAAAGCTGCCGCGGCATTCGGATTCCCGGAATTCATCCGCAGAGATGATCTGGACATCGAGCTTGCGGAGGATGAGGACAATGGGCAGGAGCAATTCGGCTATTGGTGCCGGTATGTGAAAAGGCCAGCGACACCTGGCAGTCGATGATCCTTGTAGAAAGACGGAGAGAAAAGCATGCAGAGTATTGACGAGAAATACATGAAAGAGGCAATCAGGCAGGCTAGAAAGGCTTATGCTATAGGGGAGGTTCCTATAGGCTGCGTAATTGTTTATAAGGATAAGATAATTGGAAGGGGATACAACCGGAGGATGGCCGATAAGAATACGCTGTCTCATGCGGAACTGATCGCCATCAGAAAAGCCAGCAGAAAGATGGATGACTGGCGGCTGGAAGAATGCACGATGTATGTAACGCTGGAACCATGCCAGATGTGCTCCGGCGCGATCGTGCAGTCCAGGATGAGCAGAGTGGTAGTCGGATGCATGAATCCAAAGGCAGGGTGTGCCGGATCTATCCTGAATCTGCTGCAGATGAAGGAATTCAACCATCAGGCAGAATTGACAACCGGCGTGCTGGAAGAAGAATGCAGCCAGATGATGAAGGATTTCTTCAAAGAATTACGAAGCCGCAGAACAAAAAAGGAGTAATCGCAGAGAAAGCGATGACTCCTTTTGTATTTGCCTTATTTTTCGTGCATTGCGCTTCGAACCCAGCCCCATAGACGTTACCTCGACAGTTAGCTCAGCCCAGGCACCCTCACGGCACCCGGAAGGTTCCACTTAGTGCTGCTTCGTTCCCGACCTGACACGGTTCATGGATTTCCGTCGCGTAAGACCCAGGCATCAACGCCACTTTTCAAGGGCAGCTCTACAGAACTGTGCCCTTCGCGCAATATCACCCCTGCTATAGCGGATTGCAGGTACAAGGTACCGCTAACACCCCGGCTGCACGAGTCTTAAGTTTAACCTATTTTGGAAAAATTGTCAATCCCCATGCGATAATGCGTGGAGGGCGTGCTATAATGACTATAAGGTAATGAACAGGATCGAAAGAAAGGTGGAAAAAGTCGACGGGATAGTTCGACGGGATAAATGGAGAATAGAAGATGAAGATATTATTAGCAGCAGTCAATGCCAAGTACATTCACTCGAATCTGGCAATATACAGCCTGAAGGCTTATGCGGAAGCAAAGTCAATGGATTGGCGGGGGAATAAGCCGGAGCAAGGAGGGATCGAGCTGGCGGAATATACGATCAACCAGCAAAGAGATAACATACTGATGGATATCTACAGGCGCAGGCCGGATGTTGCATGCTTTTCCTGCTATATCTGGAATCTGGATTATGTGGAAGAACTGGTAGAGGAACTGGGAAAGATCAGGCCGGATATGCCCATCTGGCTTGGCGGGCCGGAGGTGTCCTACGATTCCGTGGACGTGCTGCGGCGGCTTCATAAGGTAAAGGGAGTCATGAAGGGCGAGGGAGAAGAGACATTTGCCCAACTGTCTAGAATCTGGCAGGATCAGGAAGGCGACAAGGGACTTGAACGGACGGAGGGAATTACCTTCCGGAAAGAAGATGGAAGGATTGTCGAGAATCCATGGCGCCAGGCAATGGATCTTAGCAAGGTTCCCTTTGTCTACCGCCACATGGAAGCATTCGAGCATAAGATCGTCTACTATGAGAGCAGCAGGGGGTGCCCCTTCTCGTGCAGCTACTGCCTGTCTTCCGTGGACAAGCGTCTGCGATTCAGGGACGCCGGGCTGGTAGAGAAGGAACTGCAGTTTTTTATCGATCAGGGAGTGCCTCAGGTAAAGTTTGTGGATCGTACCTTTAACTGCAGGCATGATCACGCCATCCGCATATGGAAATATATTGCACAGCACGATAGGGGGATTACGAATTTCCATTTTGAGATAGCGGCAGATTTGCTGAATGAAGAGGAGTTAGAGATACTGGAACATATGCGGCCGGGGCTGGTGCAGCTGGAAATAGGCGTTCAATCAACCAATCCGGAGACCATACGGGCAATCCGCAGGACGATGGATTTTGGAACTGTAAAATACGTCGTTGAAAGGATTCAGAAGAATGGGAATATCCATCAGCACCTGGACCTGATCGCGGGGCTGCCTTATGAAGACATCCATCGTTTTGCCCGCTCCTTTGATGAGGTGTATGCTCTTAAGCCGGAACAGCTGCAGCTGGGATTCTTAAAGGTGCTGAAGGGCTCTTATATGGAGGAACACAAGGAATCTTACGGTCTGCTGCACAAAAGCAGGCCTCCTTACGAAGTGCTTTGCACCAGATGGCTTTCCTATGAGGACGTGATCCGCCTGAAAGGTATCGAAGAGATGGTGGAGGTCTATTATAACAGCAGGCAGTTTACCCACACCTTGGATGCGCTGGAGGAAGCGTACGATTCCGCGTTTGATTTGTATGATAAGCTGAAGGAATTCTATGAAGAGAAAGGACTGGGAGGCATCCAGCATAAAAGAAGTGCAAGGTATGCTATTTTACTGGAATTTATTGTTAAAAGCCACCCGGATAGGGAAGACTATTATAGAGAACTGCTGACGTACGATTATTATCTGAGGGAAAATGCCAAGACCCGACCGGAATTCGCGGGAGAATATAAAGTGTCCAAGGAAGTATTGAGGCATTTCTATGAGGCAGAAGAAAGAAACCGGCAGTATCTTCCGTCCTACGGGCCGTATGACAGGAATCAGATGCGCAAGATGACCCATATGGAGTACTTTTCCATTATCGGGAAATACATCCTCTTTGACTATAAAGAAAGAAATCCGTTGAATCAGGAAGCAAGAACCTGTATGATAGAACCAGAATTTCTTAGAAGCGGCGAGGAGATAAGATGAAGAAAAGAACACGCCAGATACTGGACATGCTGGATGAACAGTATGGAACGGAATATAGATGCTATCTTAACTACGAGACGCCTTGGCAGCTGCTGATAGCCACTATGCTGAGCGCCCAGTGCACGGACGCGCGGGTGAATATCGTTACCGAAAGTCTTTTTAAGAAGTATCCATCTGCTTTCGCATTTGCCAACGCAGACTTAAAAGAGCTGGAACAGGATATCAAGCCTACCGGATTTTATCATAATAAAGCAAAGAATATCATCTCATGCATGAAAGATATTATGGATAAATATGGCGGCGAAGTTCCAAAGAGCCTAGAGGAACTGACGTCCCTTGCGGGAGTGGGAAGAAAGACGGCCAATGTCATAAGGGGGAACATCTATCATGAGCCCAGCGTAGTGGTGGACACTCACGTAAAAAGGATATCGAACCGGCTGGGCCTTACAAAGAATCAGGATCCGGAGAAGATAGAGCAGGATCTGATGAAGGAACTGCCGAAAGACCATTGGATCCTATATAATATACAGATCATTACGTTTGGACGCACGATATGCACGGCACGCAGTCCAAGATGTGAGGAATGTTTCTTGCAAAAATATTGTAAAGAGTATAAAATGTAGAGAAATATATGAAAAGAAGGTAGTCGGATGAATTTTAACAATAAGAAGACAAGAAGAATCATTGCAATCGTGATCATGGTAGTGATTATTGCAATGATCGCAACTATGGTAGTGCCGTATCTTATGGTATAGCCATAAAGCAAAGGGGTATGGGAGAATAAGATGGCTGCAGGAAGTCAGAGAAAGGGAAATAAAAAAAGCAAACGGATGTCGAGGATGAGACGAAGAAGGAGGCAAGTCCTTTTTGGTCTTGTTTTCGTATGCGTATGTATCATCTTTGCCATATCTTATGGAGTGCTTTACCGTTATGTATCAAAGTTTCCAGCGGATAAGATCTGCAACAATATCTATATCGGAAGCGTAAATGTGTCAGGCATGACAGGAAAAGAAGCCAAGGAGGCTTTGAAAAAGCATCTGGAGGATGACCGCAAAGAGAGCGTGACTATGAAAGTGGACGACAAAAAGGCGGCAGCGACGCTGGAAGAACTGGGCCTTCGCTATAATGACATTGACAAGGTAGCCAAAAAGGCTGTCTCCTATGGGAAGAAGGGGAGGCTATGGGTGCGTTACCGTCAGTTGAGGAAACTATCCAAAGAAAAGATGGTGCTGGGCGAGGATTTTGTCCTGGATCATAAAAAGTCAAAGGCTGTCATAGAGGAACGGGTGGTTCCGCTTGCCAGCCACGCGGTGGATGCCAAGATTAAAAAAGACGGCGACGGATTTAAGATTACTAAGGAAAAGGACGGCCAGACCGTAGATATCAAAGCATCGACAGCGAAATTGGAAAAATATCTGAATGAAAAATGGAAGCATAAAGACATTGCCATGAAGATGACCCTGATAAAAGAATCTCCTTCCGTGACGAAGAAGGACTTGAGCACGATAAAAGATGAACTGGGGGCATTTTCCACGGATGCAGGCGGAGGAGAGCGCTGGCAGAATCTTAAGACGGGCGTGGATCTTCTGAATGGCTCCGTGCTGATGCCGGGAGAGCAGCTATCCGTCCATGACAGGACCGCGCCTTATGATGAAGAGCACGGATACGTGCCGGCCGGATCCTACGAGAATGGCCAGGTAGTGGATTCCTTCGGCGGAGGCATCTGCCAGGTATCTACCACTCTATATAATGCCGTGCTTTATGCAGAACTGGAAGTGGTGGAACGATATCCGCACTCCATGCTGGTAGCATATGTGGACCCGTCCAGGGATGCGGCGATTGCCGGCGACTACCTGGACTTCGTGTTTCAGAATAATTATGAAACCCCGATCTTTATTGCCGGAGAGATTGACGCTTCCAACCAGCTGCGCTTCACCATCTATGGCAAGGAGACCAGGACGCCGGGGCGGACCGTGGAGTTTGAGAGCGAGACGCTGACCACGGAAGACTATGGAGTCACCTATAAAGAGAACTCGGATGCGGCGCTCGGAAGCATGAATTATGCCGGAAGCCCGCATACAGGCAAGACGGCCCAGCTGTGGAAGATCGTTTATCAGGATGGAAAGCAGGTGAGCAGGGATGTGATCAATAACAGCACTTATGAGAAGTCTGACCAGATTATTGAGATAGGGACCAGAACTGATAACGCCCAGGCCAAGGTTCTGGTGCAGAATGCAATTGCTACCCAGGACAAAGGCAAGATCGACGCTGCTATCAGCCAGGCCCAGTCGATGCAGGCACAAGGGACGCAGCAAAGCCAGGCCCAGGAATCGACTGGCCAGGAACAGCAGGCCCAGCAATAGATGAGAAGCAGAGGATAGAGACATGAAACTTGAAACGCAGACGGGATATTTGCTAAGCGAGACGGCTACTGTATATGGGCAGTCAAAATATATCGGAATCCATGCGCTTGCCTCCGCCGCCAACTCTTTGGCGGCGGCAGGCGCATCACATCTTAGCGTGGGCGTGCAGATCGCGCTGCCGCCTTACGCATATAAATCCAAGATACACACAATTGAAAAGATGATAAAAAGCACCTGCCATGAGCGTAAGATCGAGCTGCTTGAGGTGAAGGGCACAAGGAACCCGGCAATTCATTTTCCGATGGTGACCGTAACCGGTATCGCAGAAGCGGCTGGCGATACGCTCCGTAGCAGGAGCGCGCTAGAGCCGGGCGGGGAGATCGTCCTTACAAAATGGGCGGGCATGGATGGGATGCTTCAGATTGTACAGGAAAGGGAACTGGAATTAAAAGAACGGTTTGCGCCGGCATTCCTTAACCAGATCTTGTCTTACAGGGAGAATCTATTTGCCCAAAGAGAAATCGGCATAGCGAGGGCTCAGGGCGCATCCGCCATATACCAGATCGCAGATGGGGGGATTCTGGCAGCCTTGTGGAATCTTGCAAAAGAAGCCTCGTCCGGGATTTCCGTGGATATGAAGCAGATATCCATTCTTCAGGAGACCATAGAGGTCTGCGAGCACTACCGGCTCAATCCTTATCAGCTTGCTTCCGCAGGGAGCCTGCTGATCGTGACGGATGACGGGGAGGCGCTGGCAGAGGCATTGAATCATAGCCATATTCAGGCATCCGTGATCGGAAGCCTGACGGATAATAACGATAAGGTTATACATAATGGGGAAGACGTGCGGTATATTGATCGTCCGGCGCCGGATGAGATTCTGAAACTATTTGATTCTGCTGAATTGGGCAAAATAATTAAAAACTAGATGAAATTAGGAAAATATGAATACAACATTACCAAAAGTGTATATTGACTGGCTTATCTGTTTTCTTTAAAATAAAACGTAAAGGAGGTTGCAGCATGTTGAATATTGTATTGCATGAGCCAGAGATACCTGCAAATACAGGAAATATCGGGCGCACCTGCGTGGCTACGAACACAAGGCTTCACCTGATTGAACCATTAGGATTCAGGCTGAATGAGAAGAATCTGAAGAGGGCTGGAATGGATTATTGGGATAAGCTGGATGTGACTACTTATATTGATTATGATGATTTCATCAGGAGGAATCCGGACGCGAAGATCTATATGGCCACGACCAAAGCGCCGAAAGCCTACACGGATGTCAAGTATGAGCCAGACTGCTATATTATGTTTGGAAAAGAAAGTGCGGGAATACCAGAAGAGATTCTGGTAAAACATAAAGATGACTGTATAAGGATTCCGATGGTTCCGGATATCCGTTCCCTGAATCTTGGAAATTCGGTGGCAATCGTTTTATATGAGGCACTTAGGCAGAATTCGTTTGCGGGGATGGATCTGGAAGGGCATCTGCATAGGCTGGAATGGTAAAAAAGGCAATTGTATGATTATTCATTTAATTGTATGCTCAGTACGGTCTGGGAACTATGAAAAAACAATAAATTTCTAGACTTTTATTTGGAATCATATTATAATCGTAACTACAGGAGAGTTACAACAACAAGAGAGGTGGTGAACAGATGGTAGAAGAAACCATTAAAACCATCAAGGAGACGGAAAATGAGGCGGAGGAAATCGTAAGAAAAGCAGACGCCGAATGTACCGGAATCCTTGAAGAAGCCTCTGCAAAAGCCAAGGAGATCAAAGAACAGGCTGAAGCAGATGCAAAGGCAAAGGCAGAAGCCAGTCTAAAGGCAGCAAAGGAAATTGGGGAAAAGTCGACGATGGAGGCTTTGGCCGATGTGGAGAAGGAAATTGCATCTCTTAGGGAGGCTGCGCTGGCGAAGGAAGAAGAGACGGTATCTGCCGTGATTGCAGAACTCGTCTGATACTTGCATATTTAGGCAAAAAGAATAAGAGTAAAGGAGGGATGCGGCTATGTCAGTATTGCAGATGCAAAGAATTAGTATCTGCGCGCTAAAGAAAGACCGTAAGGCCATTTTGGAGAAGATCCAGTCAATGGGAGTCATGGAAATGAACCAGATTGCCGAAGGCGAGGAAGGCTTCGAGAAGATGGATACCTTGAATGCCAGACAGAGATTTGAGAAGAAGGCGCAGCTTTCGGATCAGGCGCTGGCAGTTCTTGAAACTTACGCTCCGGAGAAGCATTCAATGCTATCAGGCCTGGAAGGCAAGAAACTAGTCGAACAGGAGCAATTCGATAAAGCAATTGCGGAAAAAGAGGCCATTGTCTCAAAAGCCAATCTGCTGATATCGAAGAATAAAGAGATAGCGGAGAGCAAAGCCGGTATTCTGAAACTGGAAAACCAGATTGAGTCGCTTGAACCTTGGATTTCTTTGGATGTTCCAATGAATTTCGAAGGTACGGGGAAGGTGTCGATGCTGCTTGGAACTATGCCGGCGGAGACGACCCTGGAATCTGTCTATGAGCAGGTTGCCGTGAATAATCCTGACATCGAGGCTATGGATGTTAAGATTATCTCCAGTGACAGGGATGCGGCTTACCTGGCTGTTTTTTGTCTTAGGGCAGAAGCAGCTGCAGTAGAAGAGGCTTTGAGGGCAGGAGGATTCGCAAGGCCTTCGCAGGTTACGGATAGGGTGCCTGCTAAGAAGAAGGCGGATCTTATCGCAGAGATTCAAAAACTGAATAATGAGATTGAAAAAACTGAGGAAGAGATCAGGAGCTATGCAGATAGCAGGGAGGATTTGAAACTGGTAGGAGACTACTTCCGCATGAGAGCAGAGAAGTATGAAGTGCTGGGAACTCTTCCGCAGTCGCAGAGGACATTTGTCATGAGCGGCTATGTAGCGGCAAAGGCGGTGCCGGCAATTGAAAAAGCCATTGGGGAACGCTATGACTGTGTCTTGGATGTAGAAGATTTAAAAGAAGATGAAGAACCGCCGATTATCCTGAAGAATAACGCATTTTCATCCAGCGTGGAAGGCGTCCTGGAATCTTACGGACTGCCCCATAAGGGTGAATTCGACCCAACGACGATCATGTCATTTTTCTATGTATTTTTCTTTGGAATGATGTTATCTGATGCCGCATATGGCGCAATTATCGCAATTGCCTGTTTCGTGGTTCTGAAGAAATTCCCCCGGATGAGCAAGGGTATGCATAAGTCAATCAAGATGTTTATGTTCTGCGGCATCTCGACGATAGTCTGGGGCGTCCTGTTTGGAGGATATTTTGGAGACGTGGTGGACGTGGTGTCCCGTACGTTCTTTGGGAAGACGGTTACCATCAAGCCATTGTGGTTTGCGCCACTGAATGATCCGATGAGGCTTTTGATCTATTCTATGACATTTGGACTGATCCATCTGTTCGTAGGACTGGGCATCAAGGGATATATGCTGGTAAAAGACGGCAAGATCTTAGACTTTTTCTGTGATGTCGTGCTCTGGTACGCATTTTTGATCGGCCTGATACTGATGCTGCTCCCTACGGATATATTTGCATCAATCGCACAGACGCAGATCGTGTTCCCGCCGGCTGTCAGCATGCTTGCAAAAGGCCTGGCGATCATAGGAGCACTGGGACTTCTTCTGATGTCCGGAAGGGCCAACAAGAATCCGGCGCTTAGGATCGCGCTTGGAGCATATGACATCTATAACATCACCGGCTGGCTCAGCGATGTTCTGTCTTATTCGCGTCTGCTGGCACTTGGCCTTGCCACAGGAGTTATCGCTTCCGTGGTAAACCAGATGGGAAGCATGTTTGGAAAAGGCGTTGTGGGAGCAATCCTATTTGTTGTCGTCTTTATAGTTGGACACACGCTGAATCTGGCAATCAATCTGCTGGGCGCGTATGTGCACACGAATCGTCTGCAGTTCGTAGAGTTTTTTGGCAAATTCTATGAAGGCGGAGGAAGACCTTTCGAACCATTTCAATCAGATACAAAATATGTAGATATTAAGGAGGAAACTTTATCATGAGTATTTGGAGTAATTTAGGACTTGTATACGCATTACTTGGCGCAGCAGTAGCAGTTTTCCTGGCAGGAGCAGGATCAGCACTTGGAGTAGGCATTGCCGGACAGGCAGCATCAGGAGTTGTAACAGAGGACCCAAGCAAATTCGCGAAGGTATTGATTCTGCAGCTGCTTCCTGGTACGCAGGGAATCTATGGACTGCTGGTTGGATTCATCACGTTGTCCAAGATCGGCCTTCTTGGAGGCGGAGCAGCTGAGATCAGCGTGCAGACAGGACTTCTGATTCTGGCAGCATGCCTCCCGATCGGCATCGTTGGATTGATCTCCGGCAGATCCCAGGGACAGACTGCGGCAGCGGCAATCGGAATCATCGCTAAGAAGCCGGACCAGTTTGGTAAAGCCATGCTGTTCCCGGCAATGGTTGAGACATACGCAATCCTGGCACTTCTTATTTCCATCTTATCAGTAACAGCAATTCAGGTATAGGATATCTGATACACGGTAAAAACTAGGAAATCAAGAAAAGGAGTGCAAGGGCGATGACCGGATTAGAAAAAATGAAAAGTCAGATCCTGGATGAAGCGAAAGCAGTGGCTGACAGCAAGATTGCAGAAGCAAAGGCCCAGGCCGAAGAGATTATGAGCCAGGCAAAGGCTGAAGCGGAAAAGAAACAGGCCAGCATCTCCCAGAAATCCGAAGCGGAAATAGCAAACTATAAAGAGCGGGTAGCGTCTTCGATCGATTTACAGAGAAGGACCAAGGTTCTTGCCGCAAAGCAGGATGTCATAAAAGAAGTCCTGAATAAGGCGTATGAGTCGCTGACTGGCATGGAAGCGGATGCTTACTTTGCCATGCTGCTAAAGATGCTTGGCAAGTATGCGCTGCCGCAGGATGGAGAGATATTCTTTTCAGCCAGGGATTTAAAGAGAATGCCTGCAGGATTCCAGGATGAGGTGAAAAAGGCGGCCGAATCAAAGAACGGAAGCCTGACAGTATCTGAAGAAGGCAGGAATATAGAGAATGGATTCATTCTTGCTTATGGCGGTATAGAAGAGAACTGCACATTACAGGCAATGTTTGATGCAAAAAGAGATGAGTTGTCCGATAAGGTTCATCACTTATTATTCTTATAAAGCGTAGTAGATTGGAGGAGCAGCATGAGTGAACAATATACCTACGCGGTTGCGCGGATACGTGCCCTGGAAGTCTCTTTATTCTCCAACAGCACCATTGACCAGCTGATTGCATGCCAGAACTATGAGCAGTGTATTCAGTTCCTGGAAGAGAAAGGCTGGGGAGACACCGAGACATCCGGTAATGCAGAGGCTATGCTGACCAGAGAAGAAGAAAAGATATGGGAGGTCGTTAAGGAACTGTCCATCGGGATGGAACATTTTGACGTGCTTACCTATCCAAAGCTTTTCCATAATCTGAAGGCCGCAATCAAGGAAGTGTGCACGGAGGAAAAGAACAGGCATATATTCTATGAAGATGTGCCGATTCCAGGAAGTGCCATGATGGAGATCATAAAAGAGAAGGATTTTGGAAAACTTCCTGCAAATATGCAGCACGCGGCGGAAGAAGCATATGAATCGCTTCTTCACACCAGAGACGGACAGCTGTGCGATGTCATTATCGATAAGGCAGCGCTTGAGGCAATCTATGCGGCCGGGAAGGAAGCAAAGGCGGATATCATCCGCGACTATGCGGAATCCACGGTAGGAGTTGCAGATATCAAGATTGCCGTGCGTTCACAGAAAACCGCGAAATCGATAGATTTTATGAAGCGGGCAATGGCTGAATGTGACAGTATCAATGTAGACCAGCTTTCAAAGGCAGCCCTGGCGGGAATGGACGCGATCCGCGAATACCTGCTGGGAACGGCTTATGCACAAGGCGCGGAGGCGTTAGCCGACTCGCCGTCAGCATTCGAGCGCTGGTGCGATAACCGGATTATTCAGACTATCAGTCCACAGAAATATAATGCATTTACCATAGGGCCGGTGATTGCCTATGTAATTGCGAGACAGAACGAAATAAAGACGGTACGAATCATTCTTTCCGGCAAACTTAATGACTTACCGGACGATTCAATCCGAGAAAGGGTAAGGGAGATGTATGTATAAGATTGCAGTACTAGGCGATTATGATAGTATTTACGGTTTCGCTACATTGGGTCTTGATACATTTCCAGTAAGCACCCGTGAGGAAGCCGGAGAAAAACTGCATCAGCTCACCCTTGGAGACTATGGGATAGTCTATGTTACCGAGGCTCTGGCGGCAGAATTAAAACATGAGATAGAGAAATATCAGGAACTGGCTGTTCCGGCGATTATCCAGATACCAGGAATATCCGGCAATACCGGAGCCGGCGTAGAAGGCGTCAAGAAGTCTGTAGAACAGGCGGTAGGATCTGATATTATCTTTGGAAACGAATAAAGAAGGAAAGGTGGGTGATTCGTCCAAATGAGTACAGGTACGATTAAAAAAGTAGCAGGACCGCTGGTTATCGCAGAAGGAATGCGGGATGCCAACATGTTCGACGTTGTGCGTGTTAGTAACCAGCGACTGATTGGAGAGATTATCGAGATGCACGGGGACGAGGCATCAATTCAGGTATATGAGGAGACATCAGGCTTAGGACCGGGAGAGCCGGTAGAATCTATGGAGGTTCCGATGTCTGTTGAACTTGGGCCTGGTCTTATCGCGAGCATTTACGATGGTATCCAGCGTCCGCTTGACGATATTATGAAGGTTTCAGGAAACAGCCTGCAGCGTGGCGTTGAGGTTGCTTCCCTGAAGAGAGACAAGAAATGGGAATTTGTCCCGGTTGCAAAAGTTGGAGACGAGGTAGAAGCAGGCGATATATTAGGCACCGTGCAGGAGACCATCGTCGTTCAGCAGAAGATCATGGTTCCTTATGGAATCAAGGGTACGGTAAAAGAGATCAAATCAGGCGAATTTACGGTAGAAGACGTGGTGGCAGTAGTTGCTACGGAAGATGGAGACAAAGAACTTACGATGCTTCAGAGATGGCCGGTTCGTAAAGGACGTCCCTATGTAAAGAAACTTCCGCCGGAGAAGCCATTGGTAACGGGACAGCGCGTTGTCGATACGTTCTTCCCAATCGCTAAAGGCGGAGTTGCCGCTGTTCCCGGACCTTTCGGAAGCGGCAAGACCGTAATCCAGCATCAGCTGGCAAAATGGGCTGAGGCAGATATTGTAGTATATATCGGCTGCGGCGAGCGTGGAAATGAGATGACGGACGTTCTGAACGAGTTCCCGGAACTGAAAGACCCGAAGACAGGCCAGTCACTGATGCAGAGGACGGTTCTGATCGCCAATACGTCAGATATGCCGGTTGCTGCCCGTGAGGCATCCATCTATACAGGTATTACGATTGCGGAATACTTCCGTGATATGGGCTATTCTGTAGCCCTGATGGCAGATTCCACATCCCGGTGGGCAGAGGCCCTTCGAGAGATGTCAGGACGTCTGGAAGAGATGCCTGGCGAGGAAGGATACCCTGCATATCTTGGAAGCCGTCTGGCGCAGTTCTATGAAAGAGCCGGACATGTAATTTCATTAGGCAAAGACCAGAGAGAAGGAGCGCTGTCCGTAATCGGAGCAGTATCCCCTCCGGGCGGCGATATTTCCGAGCCTGTATCCCAGGCGACCCTGCGTATTGTCAAGGTATTCTGGGGACTGGATTCAGCGCTGGCTTACAAACGTCACTTCCCGGCGATCAACTGGCTGACCAGTTATTCTCTATATGTCGATAATATGGCAGACTGGTTCAACAGCGAGGTTGCTTCGGACTGGATGGAAGACCGCCAGAAGATGATGAGCCTTCTGCAGGAAGAGGCAGAACTTGACGAGATCGTTAAGATGGTAGGTATGGATGCGCTGTCACCGACAGACCGCCTTAAGATGGAAGCGGCAAGATCCATCCGTGAGGACTTCCTGCACCAGAACTCTTTCCATGAGATTGACACCTATACCTCTCTGAGGAAGCAATACCTGATGATGAAGCTGGTTCTCGCGTTCTATGAGGAGGCTTCCGAGGCGCTGACCAAAGGCGCTTCTATGCAGATCCTGATCAACATGGAAGTAAGAGAGAGAATCGGGCGTTACAAATATACGCTGGACGCTGATATTGAGACAGAGTATGAAAAGATATTAAATGAACTGCATACCGAGATCGCAGGTGCATTCGGGAAGGAGGACTTCTAATTATGCCAAAAGAATATAGAACCATACAAGAAGTTGCCGGCCCTCTGATGCTGGTGCGCGGGGTAGAGAACGTAGCCTATGATGAATTGGGAGAAATCGAGCTTGCCAGCGGAGAGAGACGCCGCTGCAAGGTTTTGGAGATCAACGGAAGCGATGCCCTGGTTCAGCTGTTCGAAAGCGCTACCGGTATCAACTTAAGCAACAGTAAAGTGCGTTTCCTTGGACGAAGCATGGAACTGGGAGTATCCGGCGACATGCTGGGCCGTGTATTCGACGGCCTGGGCCGCCCGATCGATGACGGCCCGGAGATTCTTCCCGAGGAAAGAAGAGATATCAATGGCCTGCCTATGAACCCGGCAGCCAGAAGCTACCCTGAGGAGTTCATCCAGACCGGCGTATCCGCTATCGACGGACTGAATACGCTGGTACGTGGACAGAAACTTCCGATCTTCTCCGCGTCCGGTCTTCCGCATGCCAACCTGGCAGCACAGATTGCGAGACAGGCCAAGGTTCGCGGAACAGACGAGAACTTCGCCGTTGTATTTGCGGCAATGGGTATTACTTTCGAGGAATCCAACTTCTTCGTTGAATCATTCAAAGAAACAGGCGCTATTGACAGGACCGTATTGTTCATCAACCTGGCAAATGACCCGGCTATCGAGCGTATTTCCACGCCTCGTATGGCGCTGACGGCAGCAGAGTATCTGGCATTCGAGAAGGATATGCATGTACTGGTTATCCTGACGGATATCACCAACTATGCAGACGCTCTCCGTGAAGTATCTGCCGCGCGTAAGGAAGTTCCCGGACGCCGTGGCTATCCTGGATATATGTACACGGACCTTGCATCCCTCTATGAGAGAGCGGGACGTCAGAAGGGCAAGAAGGGAAGCATCACCATGATCCCGATCCTTACCATGCCTGAGGATGATAAGACCCATCCAATCCCTGACTTGACGGGATACATTACAGAGGGACAGATCATCTTAAGCCGTGACCTGTATAGAAAAGGCATTCAGCCGCCGATCGACGTACTGCCTTCGCTATCCCGTCTGAAAGATAAGGGTATCGGCGAAGGAAAGACTAGGGCTGACCACTCCAATACGCTGAACCAGCTCTTCGCCGCATATGCGCGAGGCAAGGATGCGAAAGAACTTATGACCATCTTAGGCGAGGCCGCCTTGACGGAAATTGACCTCCTCTATGCGAAGTTTGCCGATGCATTCGAAAAAGAGTATGTATCACAAGGCTACAACGCCGACCGCTCCATCGAAGAGACGCTGGAAATCGGCTGGAAGCTCCTCTCCATGCTGCCAAGAGCCGAACTAAAACGAATCGACGACAAATTCTTAGATTTATATTATGGTAAGCAGTAAGCCGTGCGCAGATGAGTGAAAGCAGACGCGCAAGCAAGCTTGCAAGCGGCTGCTTTCGGTCATCTGCATAGGGCGCGAGCCCGCAGCGAGAAGAAGCGAAGCGGAATCGAGCTGGCACGGCGGGGCCAGAAAAGCCCCCGAAAGCCGTGCTTATATGGAGCTTACAGAGAGGCTGCATAGGGCGCGAGCCCGCAGCGAGAAGAAGCGAATAAGGAGGTGGATGATAGATGGCATCTACGCAGGTGACTCCTACCCGTATGGAGTTGACCAAGACAAAGAAAAAATTAGTCACTGCCGTCAAAGGCCATAAGCTTTTGAAAGATAAGCGTGACGAACTGATGCGCCAGTTCCTGGACCTGGTCCGTGAGAACATGGAACTGCGACTGAAAGTAGAAGCCGGAATCCGCTCTGCAAATAAGAATTTTGTCATAGCCAAGGCCGGAATGGACGAAGCTACGCTGAATACAGCGCTAATGGCGCCAAAGCAGGAAGTAAACCTTGAGGTAGGCAAGAAGAATGTCATGAGTGTCAATATCCCGGTCTTTGAGACGAAGACCAGGACGGCGGACGCCAATGACATCTACTCTTACGGCTTCGCGTTTACCTCCAGCGATCTGGACGGCGCCGTAAAGTCACTGGCAGATATTCTGCCGGATATGCTGAAACTTGCGGAGACGGAAAAAGCGTGCCAGCTTATGGCAGTCGAAATCGAGAAGACGAGACGCCGTGTAAATGCGCTGGAACACGTTATTATTCCGGAAGCACAGAAAAACATCAAGTATATTACGATGAAGCTGGATGAGAACGAGAGAAGTTCCCAGATTCGTCTGATGAAAGTAAAAGATATGATGCTTGAAGAGGCGCATCATTACAGTGAGAGAGCCTGATATATAAAGGCAGGTACAGGCGGATGGCGTATGTCATCCGCCTGTATGCTTATTGTTTTAGATTTTCGCCTGGTTCCGGATTTTTAGTTCTGAGGAAAAGCAATTTAAAATTCCAATATGATTATAACAAGAATAGAATGCAAGGAAAGTAGGGCAAGTAACATTGTGATTCCTAACGCATATGATAAGATAGATACTTATCTTAGGAGCGTGCGTACATGGACGATCGACTGCCTTACTACATGGCTTACCCGATGCCTTTACTCTATGATGACGACAGGATTGCCAGAAGGGACCTGGATTACATGAAAAGCCTCTATCCTGCGGCGGCAAAACGTCTGATCCCATATATCGAAGAAGAATGCGACCGGCTGGAATATGAAGGAAGCATGATGTATGACGAATATCCGGATCAGCTGCAGCTTCGGCTGATGTGCAGAAGAATTTATGACCAAGTGGCACAAGAGGAGGAGAATCCGGGCGAATGGCTGAAGGATCTGATTCAGGTGATGGCATATCAGGAATTATGCAACAGGCGAAGCGAATACAGGAATTTCAAAAGAAAATTCTACTAATGAAAGAAAGGGGCCAGACCTTGGGATAAAAGGGTCTGACTCCTTTTGGATTTGCAGGAGGGTAGACAAAAAAGGTCCTTGTGTGTTAAAATACTCACCAAAGACACTAGGGGAGGACAGCCGGATATGGATAATATCATATTGATTGGCATGCCAGCAGCGGGTAAAAGCACGATAGGCGTTGTAATCGCAAAACGCCTGGGATACCAGTTTGTGGATACAGATATTCTGATTCAGGAAGAAGAAGGAAAACTGCTGAAAGATATTATTGCGGAAAAGGGAATTGATGGTTTTCTGGAAGTGGAAGACCGTGTAAATGCGAAGGTAGATACGTGGCATACGGTAATATCGCCGGGAGGCAGCGTAGTATATTGCGAAAATGCCATGAAACATTATAAAGAGATTGGGAAAATAGTATATTTGCAGGCATCTTTTGACACAATAAATAAAAGGCTGAAGAATGCAAAAAACAGAGGCGTCGTGCTGAAAGAAGGCCAGACTTTGAAGGGGCTGTATGATGAAAGAGTGCGCCTTTTTGAGAAATATGCGGATATTACCGTCTGTGAAGACGGATTAAAGTTGGAAGATACGATCCAGAAGGTTCTGGAGACTCTCGGTCAAGAGTAAAATCCTGGAAAATATTACGGATAAATTACATAATTGTAAAAAATATTTTACAAATTCGAATTCTATGGTATAATATCGAAGAATGCGAATAGAAAAAGATGGATAGATGAGAGTGAATAGATAGTAAATTTGAGGTGCAGTATGGAACAGTATATTATAAAAGGCGGCCATCCGCTGGTTGGAGAAGTAGAAATAGGCGGAGCAAAGAATGCCGCCCTGGCGATTCTTGCCGCAGCAATAATGACAGATGAGACAGTACTGGTTGATAACCTTCCGGACGTTAACGATATCAATGTACTGCTGGATGCCATATCAGGCATCGGCGCGAATGTACACCGGGTTGACCGGCATACCGTAAAGATTAATGGCAAAGGCATTAACGATGTTAACATAGAATACGACTATATCAAGAAGATCCGCGCATCCTATTATCTTCTGGGCGCCCTGCTTGGAAAGTATAAGAGGGCGGAAGTAGCGCTTCCGGGCGGATGTAATATTGGCAGCAGGCCGATAGACCAGCATATCAAGGGATTCCGTGCTTTGGGCGCGGATGTGGATATCGAGTATGGAAAGATTATGGCTGAAGCAGACCGTCTGGTGGGCAAGCATATATATTTTGACGTGGTAAGCGTTGGCGCTACCATCAATGTCATGATGGCCGCGACGATGGCAGAGGGACTCACCATCATGGAAAATGTGGCAAAAGAGCCGCATGTGGTAGACGTTGCCAATTTCCTCAACAGCATGGGGGCCAACATCAGAGGCGCGGGAACCGACGTGATCAAGATTCGCGGCGTGCAGCGCCTGCACAGTACGGAGTATTCTGTGATTCCGGATCAGATTGAGGCCGGGACATTCATGTTCGCGGCAGCGGCAACAAAGGGAGACGTAACCGTACTGAATGTTATTCCAAAGCATCTGGAGGCGACCATTGCGAAGCTGGTCGAGATCGGATGCGAAGTGGAAGAGTTTGATGATGCTGTCCGCGTGGTTTCCAAAGGAGACTTAACCAGCACGCATGTGAAGACGCTGCCTTATCCGGGATTCCCGACAGACATGCAGCCCCAGATCGGTGTGACGCTGGCTCTGTGCCAGGGGACAAGTACGATCACGGAGAGCATCTTCGAGAACCGGTTCAAGTATCTGGATGAACTGGCTAGAATGGGAGCCAACGTCAAGATTGAAGGCAACTCTGCAACGATCGAAGGCGTGAAGAAGTTTACAGGCGCAAGGGTGAGCGCGCCAGACTTGAGGGCAGGAGCTGCGCTCTGCATTGCAGGCCTTGCCACAGATGGAATCACGATCGTGGATGATATCGTATATATCCAGAGAGGATATGAAAGATTTGAAGATAAGCTTAGGGGTATCGGAGGAATCATCGAGAAGGTGGAGACGGAGAAAGATATCCAGAAGTTCAAATTGAAAGTGAGCTAGTCAGGCAGGATGGAGTTGAAAAATTCCATCCTAGTTTTATATTACGACATTTTATTCCAGGGGAAAGGAGAGGTGCGAGGATGAAGAAGGGTAAGAACAGGTATGCAGTTCTGGCGATTGCTTCCATTGTGAACTTCGTGCATGGCAACCCTTACATATGGACGGTATTCCAGCCCTATGTAAGGAAAGAGTACGGTCTGTCCCTGGCCGCTTCCAGCCAGCCGTTCACGATCATTATCGGGATATTTGCTCTTGGAAACATGCTGGGAGGGTACTTGCAGCATAAGATAGGGGCGAAGAAGACGATCCTTGCAGGAAGCCTTGTGATGTGCCTGGGATTCTTTCTGGCCGCGGTAGCGCCAAGTCATATGCCTTGGCTTATATCGCTGGGATATGGCGCTTTAGGAGGCCTGGGATCGGGCTGTGCGTTCAGCATGCTGGTGGCGGTGCCCCAGGGCTGGTTTCCGGACAAGCGTGGGCTGGTCACGGGAATTACAGTAGGAGTCATCGGAATCTCAGGCGTGCTGATGAATCCATTGTGCGATTCCATCCTTGCGTCATATGGGTACCGGACTGCCATGCTGCTGGTGACGGCAGTCTATGCGGTTCTCTGCCTGGGCGCCTTCTTTATCGAGGAAGCCCCGGAAGAGCTGGCAAGCCAGGGCAGCGTGCTGGCGAAGACGGATGGGAGCACAAAGCCTGAGGGAGGCGCAGAGGCTGCGGTCCAGAGGCAGTATACGACCCGGGAAATGATACATACCAAAGTATTCTATGCCATTGCCATCACCATGGCCCTAGCGGTTCCGGCATACGTGCTGGTCAATCCTCTGATGAAGTCCCTGGGAATGGAGAGAGGGCTTACCAGCGCGCAAGCGCTGGCTGGCGTCATGATCGCGTCCTTTGCCAATATCATCGGTCGGTTTGCCATGCCCTGGCTGTCGGATCGGACCGGGCGCAAGGCGGTGATCCGGGTCATGTATGTGCTGGCTATGGTATCCGTGGTGGGGCTGATTGCTGCTAGAGGAGGCCTGTTCATCCTGCTGATCTCCATCGTATGCCTGGTGTATGGAGGCGTGGTCAGCGTATTTCCGGTACTGGTATCGGATCATTTCGGAATGAAGTATCAAGGCATGAACTTCGGGGCGGTCATGCTGGGCTATGGCCTGATATCCATTCTGTGCCCGTATCTGTTAGACGTTGCGGGGCTTAATACTTCATTTCTCATCGCCGGGATCGCGTGTGCAGCAGGAGTGTGGGGAACCAGGTACTTTTAACAAGGCATAATACAGATTCCATAAAGTGTAGGTTGACAATTAGAGGAAAAGAGTGTAAAGTCTTATTCGTACATAGAACCATTAATTAAATAATGCAAACTTTCTCTTATTCAGAGCAGTGGAGATACAAAGGATCTGTGAAGCTGCGGCAACCCCCGGTGTGTGGAAGGTGCCAACCTGAGCGAGTAATCGAACAATAAGAGGATTGGTTTATGATAATATAAAACAGTCCGCTTTATGCGGGCTGTTTTTTGGAGTGGGCCTTGCGTGGCATATCTCTGAAACGCTGCAAGCCCCAAATAAATCCATCCAGGGAGAAAGTGTGCGAAAGGGCAAGCCCCTTTCAGTAGAAAAGGAGAGAATGCTATGGAAAAACTTTTATTTACGTCAGAATCAGTAACAGAAGGCCATCCGGACAAGATGTGCGACCAGATATCCGACGCCATCCTGGACGCGCTTATGGAGCAGGATCCTATGAGCCGTGTGGCATGCGAGACATGTACCACCACGGGCCTTGTGCTTGTCATGGGAGAGATCACCACCAACGCTTACGTAGACATCCAGAAGATCGTCAGGGATACGGTCAGGGAGATCGGATACACGAGAGGGAAGTTTGGGTTTGATGCGGATACCTGTGGCGTGATCACGGCCATCGACGAGCAGTCCTCAGATATTGCCATGGGCGTTGACAAGGCGCTGGAGGCAAAGGAAAATAAGATGTCTGAAGAAGAGATCGAGGCAATCGGCGCAGGAGATCAGGGCATGATGTTTGGCTACGCCACGGATGAGACCCCGGAACTGATGCCATACCCGATTGCCCTGGCGCACAAGCTGGCCAGAAGACTTACGGAAGTCAGGAAGAACGGAACCCTTCCCTACTTAAGGCCGGACGGCAAGACCCAGGTGACGGTAGAATACGACGAGGCGGGCGTGCCAAGACGTTTGGACGCGGTGGTGCTGTCGACCCAGCATGATCCGGATATCAGCCAGGAGCAGATTCATGAAGACATCAGGAAGCATGTTTTCGAAGCAGTGATTCCGCAGGGGATGATTGACGGGGAGACGAAGTTCTTTATCAATCCCACAGGCCGTTTTGTGATCGGCGGGCCCCATGGCGACAGCGGCCTTACAGGACGCAAGATCATCGTAGACACCTATGGCGGAATGGCCCGCCATGGAGGCGGGGCATTCTCCGGCAAGGACTGCACGAAGGTAGACCGTTCCGCAGCCTATGCTGCCCGCTATGTAGCCAAGAATATCGTGGCGGCAGGGATTGCCAAGAAATGCGAGATCCAGCTGTCCTATGCCATTGGCGTGGCACATCCGACCTCTATCATGGCAGATACCTTCGGAACCGGCAGAATTGACGATGAGAAACTGGTAGAGATCATCCGCGAGAACTTTGACCTGCGTCCGGCAGGCATCATCAAGATGCTGGATCTGAGACGTCCGCTGTATAAGCAGACGGCGGCGTATGGCCACTTCGGCCGTACGGACATCGACCTTCCGTGGGAGAAGCTTGATAAAGTGGAAGTACTGAAGAAGTATTTATAAAAATTTTAGAAAAGTTTATGGGCGCTTTGATGTGAAGCGCCCTTTTTCATGCTATACTTTTCCTGGAGGGTATAAACGAATGAAGTTAAAGACAAGATTAAGCATCGCTTTTCTGACGCTTATTTTAATTCCAATTGTTCTGACCGTCACGATGGTTTGCCTGCTGGGACGGTATCAGATCAGTGCTATAGAAAAAACATATGAAATTTCGGGAACTACGGTAAAGAGTTTCTCCAATTCGGTTCTTGTGATGTCCAGGCTGACAGAGAAGCCATACCATGAACTGTCCAAGATGGCAAAGACGAATCCTCAGGAGATGGAAGATGCCACCTGCCTGGAAGAATTCAACCAGAAGCTGGAGGAGAAGAAGGCGTACCTGCTGGTTCGCAAGGAAGGCACGATTATCTATGTGGGAACGGATATGGAAGAGGCCAACCATGTGATCGGACAGCTTCCAGATTATGGGGAATCGGAGAATACCTCGGAAAATGGGATTTATCTGGGAGGAGAAGCCCAGGCGCTCATCAAGCAGGTGGATTTCCATTATTCAGACGGCCAGGAAGGGAGTGCCTTCATCGTCACGGATGTGAGCAACATGATTCCAGAAGTGGAAGAATTCTTTGTGGATATGGTATTTGGGATCATCATCGTGCTGATACTTACGGCCGCCTTGCTGATATTCTGGATTTACCGGGCGATCATGCGGCCGCTGGGGAAGATGCAGGTGGCGGCTAAGAATATCCGGGACGGGAATCTGGACTTTGAGTTGGAACCGGAATCCGAAGACGAGCTTGGAAGCCTATGCCAGGATCTGGAACAGATGCGCTGCAGGCTGAAGGATAATGCAGAAGAAAAGATCAAATTCGACCGGGAGAACAAGGAACTGATCAGCAACATCTCCCATGACCTGAAGACGCCGGTGACGGCGATCAAAGGCTATGCGGAGGGAATCATGGACGGGGTGGCGGATACGCCGGAAAAGATGGAAAGATATATCCGTACCATTTATAATAAAGCCAATGAGATGGACACGCTGATCAATGAGCTGACTCTCTATACCAAGATTGACACCAACAGGATACCCTATAACTTTAATACACTGTCGGTAAATGCCTATTTTGACGACTGCGCGGAAGATCTTTCCATAGAGCTGGAGTCAAAGAATGTGGAGTTCGGGTATTTCAATTATGTGGAAGGCAGCGTCAAGGTCATCGCGGATGCGGAGCAGATTAAGAGAGTCATCCACAATATTGTAAATAATTCCCTGAAGTATATGGATAAGCCAAAAGGGAAGATTAATCTCAGGGTGAAAGACGTAGGAGACTTCATACAGGTGGAACTGGAAGACAATGGAAAAGGGATCGCCGCCAAGGATCTGCCCAATATATTCGACAGGTTCTACCGGACGGATGCCTCCCGGAATTCTTCCAAAGGAGGAAGCGGCATAGGGCTTTCCATCGTCAAGAAGATTATAGAGGAGCATGGCGGCAAGATATGGGCAACCAGCAGGGAAGAGACTGGAACGACCATGTATTTTGTCTTAAGAAAATATCAGGAGGTGCCGATTTCATGAGTAAGATATTGATTGTAGAGGACGAAGAGGCGATTGCAGATCTGGAAAAGGATTATCTGGAATTGAGCGGATTCAAGGTGGAGGTTGCCAATGACGGCGAGACGGGGCTTAAGAAGGCGCTGGGCGAGGAGTTTGACATGTTTATCCTGGATCTTATGCTTCCAGGAATTGATGGATTCGAGATCTGCAGGCAGATCAGGGATGTAAAGAATACGCCTATTATCATGGTGTCCGCCAAGAAGGATGACATTGACAAGATCCGCGGCCTTGGGCTTGGAGCGGACGACTATATGACAAAGCCATTCAGTCCCAGCGAGCTGGTGGCCCGGGTGAAGGCTCATCTGGCCAGGTATGACCGCCTGACAGGAAGCGCGGTGGAGGCCAATAAGGTGATTGAGATCCGTGGCCTTAAGATTGATACTACGGCCCGGAGAGTGTGGGTAAATGAGGAAGAGAGGACGTTTACCACGAAGGAATTCGACCTGCTCACCTTCCTCGCCAGCCATCCAAACCATGTATATACGAAGGAAGAACTGTTCCGGGAGATATGGGACATGGAGTCCATCGGAGATATCGCTACGGTCACGGTACACATCAAGAAGATTCGGGAGAAGGTGGAGATGGATACCTCCAATCCTCAGTATATTGAGACGATATGGGGAGTGGGGTACCGGTTCAAGGTATAGGACGGAACATATTTTGATTATTTTTTTAGGGGAGGCCGCAATTACTTTAGTATGCTGGAATTCAGCGGATGTTGATACTGCTTTAACCGATTTGAGTTGTAGAATATATATGTATGATGCAGACAGATACGGAAGGAGGAGAAAGACATGAAATTTAATATCTTACTAAATTCGGCGGAGGACGCATTGGTATTGGTGGATAAAGTGTCAAAATACGACTGTGATGTAGAATTGATCTCTGGATGCCATCATGTCGATGCCAAGTCTGTTATGGGAGTCATGGGACTGGGCGTTAAGAAAGAGCTGATGCTGGTGGTGCATGATGAGCCGAACGATAAGATAAGGCACGATCTGCAAAAATTTATGGCATAATGAATATTGATTTATATATCCGCTTCCCCGTGAAGAAATAGTAGTGCATCAGGTTTTAAATTGGCCTGATGCACTTTTGCTGTGTTTAGGCTTGTTATTTGTTAATTTTTAGATTATTATATAGATATAAGAAAATTGACGGTAAATTTATTGCTTAAGGGAACATTATTCTTAATGTTCCCTTTTTGTGAAAAGGAGGGAAAGAATTGAAACTGGAATTGGGAAAGATATTTATCCATGATGTTCAGTTTGCTGACCGGACATATGTGGAGAAGGGGACACTCTATGTCTGCCGGCAGGAGATCATCGATCTGGTACTTGCGGATGACCGTCTGGTATCGGCGGAAGTAGAACTGGCGAGACCCGGGGAATCGATACGGATTGCTCCGGTGAAGGACGTGATCGAGCCCCGGGTGAAGGTTGACGGAAGTGGCGGCATATTCCCGGGAATCATCAATAAGGTAAAGCAGGTAGGAGAGGGCAGGACCCATGCCCTGGTTGGCGCGGCGGTCGTGACTTCGGGAAGGATCGTGGGATTCCAGGAAGGAATCATCGATATGGCGGGAGAGACGGCAAAGTACACGCCGTTTTCCAAGACCAACAACGTGTGCGTCATCTTCCATGCCAAGGATGGAATCGATGCCCATGAGCATGAGACGGCAGGAAGGCTTGCAGGGCTTAAAGTAGCAGCCTACATAGGGGAGGCGGCAAGGGAACTTGTCCCGGATGAGATCGCAACTTACGAGACCCGGCCCTATTTGGAACAGGCGGCGCAGTATCCGGATCTGCCTAAGGTGGGATATATCCATATGCTGCAGTCGCAAGGACTTCTCCATGATACCTATTATTATGGCGTGGATGCCAAGAAGTTCATCCCTACCTTCATGTACCCCACGGAGATCATGGACGGCGCTATCGTGAGCGGCAACTGCGTGGCACCTTGTGACAAGGTGACCACCTTCCATCACCTGAATAATCCGGTGATTGAGGACCTGTATAAACACCATGGGAAAGACCTGAATTTTATCGGAGTCATACTGACCAACGAAAATGTATTTCTGGCAGATAAGGAGCGGTCTTCGGATATGGTCGGGAAACTGGTAGAATTCCTGGGGCTGGACGGGGTGATCATTACAGAAGAAGGATATGGCAACCCGGATACGGATTTGATGATGAACTGTAAGAAGGCCACGCTGGCAGGAGCAAAGGTCGTGCTGATCACCGACGAGTTCCCGGGACGGGACGGAAAGTCCCAGTCGCTGGCGGACGTGGTGCCGGAGGCGGATACGGTAGTATCCTGCGGGCAGGGCAATATCATCATCCACTTCCCGCCGATGGAGAAGGTAATCGGGACTTTGGACTATGTGGAAACTATGATCGGGGGATTTGAAGGTAGCATGAAGCCGGATGGGAGCATTGAGGCAGAACTGCAGATTATCATCGCATCCACCATTGCCAACGGATACAATCATCTGACGGCGCGCACGTATTAGGAAGGGGGCGCAATAATGTCTAAAATAAAAATTGTCCATTATATCAATAACTTCTTTGCAGGCGCAGGCGGCGAGGAAGCGGCAGGCATGAAGCCCGAATTCCATGAAGGCGCGATCGGTCCGGGCCTTGCATTTGCGAAGGAATTTGGCGATGGATATGAGATCGCCGCCACGATCGTCTGTGGAGACAACTATTTTGGCGAGCATCTGGAAGAGGCGAAGGAAGAGATCCTTAAGATGATGGAGCCGGTAGGCCCTCAGCTATTTATCGCAGGTCCGGCTTTCAATGCCGGGCGATACGGCGTGGCATGTGGAACTATCGCCAAGGCGGTAGAAGCGCGGTTTGGAATTCCGGTCATCACAGGAATGTACCAGGAAAACCCCGGAGCTGACATGTTCAAGAAGGATGTAATTATTGTAAAGACCAAGAACTCAGCGGCAGGAATGCGTGACGCAGTGCCGGTAATGAAAAGGCTTGGCGAGAAATTGATCAACGGAGAAGAGATTTTCGGGCCGGAAATAGAAGGATATCTGGAACGGGGAATCCGTGTCAACTATTTCCACGAGAAGAGAGGGTCTGAGCGGGCGGTAGAACTACTGGTCAAGAAGATGAAAGGCGAGGAATGCGTTACCGAGTATCCGATGCCCGTATTTGACCGGATACCGCCGAATCCTCCGGTTGCTGACGTAGGAAAGATCAAGATCGCAGTGGTCACCTCCGGCGGAATCGTTCCCCAAGGCAATCCTGACCATATAGAGTCATCCAGCGCCACCAAGTATGGAATCTACAGCATCAAGGGCATGGATCATATGGACAAGAAAGACTTCATGACCATCCATGGCGGCTATGATCGGGCATTCGTAACCGAAGACCCGGATCTGGTAGTGCCGCTGGACGTACTGCGGGAGATGGAACAGGAAGGCGTGATCGGAGAACTTGCGGATTACTTCATTACCACTACCGGTACCGGAACCTCTACGGGAAATGCAAAGGCATTCGGAGAGGACTTTGTAAAGAAACTGCTGGATGACCACATTGGGGCGGTAATTCTGACCTCCACCTGAGGCACCTGCACTCGTTGCGGCGCAACAATGGTGAAGGAAATCGAGCGGGCAGGCATTCCGGTAGTACATATTGCGACGGTAGTGCCCATCTCGCTTACGATCGGAGCTAACCGTATCGTTCCGGCAGTGGGAATCCCATATCCTCTCGGCGATCCGGGCAGGGGAGAAGAGGCCAGCAAGAAGATCCGCCGGGAACTTGTGGAGCGGGCGCTTAAAGCGCTTATGACGCCGGTGGAAGACCAGACTGTATTTGAATAATTTCGGAATTCCGACAGATTGTAGATGGAAGGCACAGGCCGTTTCGGCCTGTGCCTTCTGCAGCGCTTTTCCCGCGCCTGTGTCTTGGGTAAGCAGGAAACTAAATAAGGACCACTAGAAATAACCAAATGAATGTGCTATCATAATACGCAAAGTCTAAGGAGTCAGGCGGATCGGCGCCAAAGGAGATAAGGTTATGCAGCAGAGAAAGCAGAATATCAGATGGAATACGATGCGGATATTGGTATTTGGATTCCTGGGAGTCATATTTATAGGCGCAGTGCTCCTATGGCTTCCGATATCCAACCGGCAGCCGATTGCTTTTATGGATTCGCTATTTACGGCGACTTCCGCAGTCTGCGTGACGGGACTTGTCACCATAACGCCGGCGGCACAGTTTACCATATTTGGCAAGGTGATATTACTATTTCTGATCCAGATAGGCGGACTGGGCGTAATTGCGTGTGCCACCGTATTTTTTCTGATTCTTCGCAGGCAGATTACTGTAAGGGAGCGGGTGGTGATACAGGAGACCTACAACATGGACTCCCTTGGAGGCATGGTGGGCATGGTGAAGCGGGTAATTACCGGCACGTTCCTGGTGGAAGGGGCCGGAGCCTTTCTGTATGCGTTCCAGTTCGTGCCGGAATTCGGTCTGGTACGGGGAATTTGCTATTCCATCTTTCATGCCGTATCTGCTTTCTGTAATGCGGGAATTGATATATTGGGTGCCAACAGTTTTGCAGACTATGCCGGGAATCCGCTGATCAATATTACGACAATGCTGCTGATCATTCTAAGCGGCATCGGCTTCTCGGTATGGCATGATGTGATCACCAATGGGAAACGGATATATAGGCATGAGGTACCGAAAAAGTGGTGGTTTACCAGGCTCAGGCTTCACTCGAAACTGGCAATCGTAACGACCCTGATCCTTCTGGCGATTGGAACGATCGCGACATTTCTGCTGGAGTACCATAATCCAGAGACTATGGGAGACTTTAGTTTTGGAAAGAAGGTTATGGCCTCCATGTTCCAGTCAGTGACTACTAGGACGGCGGGATTCTTCACGGTATCCCAGTCAGGACTGACGCAGGAGAGCAAGCTGCTTGACTGCATCCTGATGTTTATAGGAGGCTCCCCCGGAGGTACGGCCGGAGGGGTCAAGACCACGACGATCGCCATGCTGGTGATGGCCTGCATTACATTCGTGCGGGGCGGCAAGGATACGGAGTGCTTCGGAAGGAAGATCACAATGGAAAACTTCCGGACGGGATTCGCGGTGGCCATGCTGGCGTTCATGGTGTTTATTACCGGCACGGTGACGGTCTTGATCATAGAGCCTGCCAGCGTGCCCCTGATCAATGTGATGTATGAGACGGCATCGGCCATAGGAACGGTGGGGCTTACGGCAGACTTGACGCCTAGCCTGGCCCGGGGAAGCCAGGCGGTCATCATGGTACTCATGTATGTGGGAAGAATTGGCCCTCTGACGCTGGCCCTGGTATTTGCGGGGAAGCCGAATTACAGAGACAAGATCAGGGAATTGCCGAACGAACGGATTATGGTTGGATAATGGAGGAAGATTAAATGAAGAAGCAATATGCGGTATTTGGCCTTGGAAGCTTTGGAGAAAGTATAGCAGTGACTCTGCAGCGGCTGGGATGCGAAGTCGTGGCAGTAGATAATCATATGGAGAGGGTACAGGAGATTTCCGACTTGGTATCCTATGCCATGAAGGCAGATATTGGAGATGCGGATGTCATCCGCACTATGGGAGCCAGGAATCTGGACGGCGTCATCGTGGCGGTGGCAGATGATATGGAAGCCAGCGTTATGGCTACCCTGGTGTCTAAGGAGATGGGAGTGCCTTATGTGATGGCAAAGGCAAAGAATAAGCTGCATGCCACCATATTGGAAAAGATTGGCGCGGATGCGGTCATTTTCCCGGAAAAGGAGATGGGGGTACGAACAGCTAAGAATCTGGTATCAGCCAATTTTGCGGACTGGATTGCCTTGTCGTCCGAATACAGCATTATGGAGATTGCCGTTCCAAAAGACTGGGTAGGGAAGTCCCTGCAGGAACTGGATGTCAGGCGATCCCATGATGTAAACGTAGTGGGGATCAAAGTGGATGAGGATGTGGAAGTGAACCCGGATCCATTAAAGCCTCTGGAAGCAGGCATGGTCCTGATCCTGGTTGGCTCTAACGACGCGCTGGAACAGATATAGAAAGGACGGACAGCAATGATTACCAGTACCGCGAACGCCAAAGTCAAGCATTTGGCAAATCTGAGAAAAAAGAGGAAATTAAGGGATGAAGAAGGCGTATTTCTTGTAGAGGGAATTCGGATGTTCCGCGAAACGCCGAAAAGGCTTCTAAAAGAAGTTTATGCTTCGGAATCATTCTATAAAAAAGAGAAGCACATGACGGATGAGGCGCTAAAAGGCAGCGGCGCGCATCTTTTGATCCTGTCGGATACGGTTTTTGGCTATGTGTCGGATACGAAGACGCCTCAGGGAATCCTGTGCGTGGTCAGGCAGCTGGACTATAGCCTGGAAGAAGCGGCGGCAGGCAGGGCGGCACATATGATCGTGCTGAACCGGCTGCAGGATCCGGGTAATCTGGGAACCATACTGCGCACGGCGGAGGGCGCAGGCGTGACGGGAATCCTGCTGGATCAGGAATGCGTGGATATCTACAATCCGAAGACCATCCGCTCTACCATGGGATCCATTTACCGGATGCCGTTCTATTATTCGCAGGATTTGAAGAAGGATATCGGATATCTGAAGGCTAAAGGGATCTGCATCTACGCCGCGCATCTCAATGGCAGGCAGGATTATGACGAGGCTGATTATACGAAGCCTTGCGCGTTTTTGATAGGCAATGAAGGAAACGGGCTGGATGAGGAAATCGCGCAGCAGGCAGATACTTATATTAAAATTCCGATGGCAGGCCGGGTAGAGTCACTGAATGCGGCCATCGCCTCATCGGTTCTGATGTTTGAAGCCGCTCGGCAAAGAAGACATATGTAATTGCTTTATAACTTAAAGTATAGTAATATGGTAGAAAAGGAATACTATACTAATTAAGAAAAGAGAGGAAGGCTTATGCAGACAGTATATTGGTTGATATTATTCGTAATACTGCTGGTGATAGAGATCTTTACAATGGGGCTTACAACCATCTGGTTTGCAGGCGGAGCCCTGGTGGCATTTGTCACAGGCATTCTGGGGTTTGGCACGGTGGTACAGGTGATTGTCTTTATTGTAGTGTCACTGGTGCTGCTGATTGCCACGAGGCCGATCGCGGTGAAGTTTTTTAACCAGGAGAGGCAGAAGACGAATGCGGAAAGCCTGATCGGGCAGCAGGCGCTGGTACTGGAAGACATAGATACGCTTCAATCAAAAGGACGGGTCGAAGTCAACGGGCAGGAATGGTCGGCAAAGACGGATGACCTGGACGGCAAGATTGCAAAAAATACAGTTGTAGTAATTGAAGGGATTCAAGGCGTGAAACTAATAGTAAGAGCCAGAGAGGAGAAGACATGTTAGGATTAGGAGTAATTGGAATTGTTGTATTGATCATTGTTATTCTGGTACTGATCTCTTGTATCAGGATCGTCAGACAGGCGCAGGCGCTGGTTATTGAGAGGCTTGGAGCCTACCAGGCAACCTGGGGGACAGGGCTTCATTTTAAACTGCCGATCTTTGACCGTGTGGCAAGGAAGGTTGACTTAAAGGAGCAGGTCGTGGACTTTGCGCCGCAGCCGGTTATCACGAAGGATAACGTAACTATGAGAATTGACACGGTCGTTTTCTACCAGATCACAGACCCGAAGATGTTCTGCTATGGAGTTGCCAATCCGATTATGGCAATTGAGAACTTGACGGCAACTACCCTGCGTAATATCATCGGCGACCTGGAACTGGATCAGACGTTGACATCCAGAGAGACGATCAATACGAAGATGCGCGCATCTCTTGACGTTGCCACAGATCCATGGGGCATCAAGGTAAATCGTGTGGAACTTAAGAACATTATCCCGCCGGCAGCCATCCAGGATGCGATGGAGAAGCAGATGAAGGCTGAGCGTGAGCGTCGTGAGGCAATCCTTCGCGCAGAGGGCGAGAAGAAGTCTACCATCCTTGTTGCAGAAGGACACAAAGAGTCCGCGATTCTGGATGCGGAGGCTGAGAAGCAGGCAGCCATCCTTCGCGCGGAAGCGAAGAAAGAGGCTATGATCCGCGAGGCGGAAGGCGAGGCTGAGGCAATCATGAAGGTACAGCAGGCGAATGCCGATGGTATCCGATTCCTGAAGGATGCGGGAGCGGATCAGGCAGTCCTTACCATCAAGAGCCTGGAAGCATTTGAGAAAGCAGCTGACGGAAAGGCTACCAAGATCATCATCCCATCAGAGATACAGGGAATGGCGGGACTGGTAAAATCCTTGACCGAAGTTGGAGCAAAAGACGACAATCCGAACTAGCATGAAAGGGTGTGGGACTTATGAAGCCCATCATTGACATGTCAAAAGAATATGGCCTTGTATTTGACGGCGGGGGCGCCAGAGGCGCTTACCAGATAGGCGCGTGGAAAGCGCTTGTGGAAGCCGGAGTAAAGATCAATGCAGTGGCAGGAACCAGCGTGGGCGCATTAAATGGCGCCCTCGTTTGCATGGGAGACGTAGAAAAGGCGGAAGATATCTGGAGCAAGATGACATTTTCCACGGTCATGGATGTAGATGATGAATGGATGGAGCGCCTGTTCCATAAGCAGACTACAATCAAGGAGTTTCTGAATGAAGGCTGGAAGAGGCTGAAAGACGGAGGGATCGACATCACCCCGCTCCGAAACCTGATCCACGAAGTAATTGACGAGGATGCTATAAGAAAGAGCGGCAAGGAATTCTGCCTGCTGACCTTCTCGTTGTCTGATTTCAGGGAACTGGACTTGAGCGTGGAGGATATTCCGGAGGGCCTTCTGGAGGATTTCCTGCTGGCCAGCGCGTATCTCATCGGATTTAAAAATGAACGTCTCCACGGAAAGAAATATATCGATGGAGGCGTTATTAATAATGTGCCCTTAAGCTCCCTTGTGGGCAGGGGATACGAAAATGTCATCGAGATTCGGATCTATGGGCCTGGACGGGAGCCACGGGTCAAGATGCCTGAGAATGGAGTAAAATACGAAATTACTCCCCGGGTCAAGCTTGGCAGCATCATAGAATTTTCTGGAAAACGAAGCCGCCAGAATCTTCGAATCGGATATTTTGATGCCAAAAGGATGCTGTATGGCCTGGAAGGATTTATCTATTATCTGGAACAGACCCATGAAGATGAATACTACGAGGAACTGCTTGGAGGCATCAGGGAGATCGAAAAAGCGGAGATCGCATTTGTACTGAAACTGTCTCTTGGCTTCTCAGATAAGGAACTTTTTATGGGAATGCTGGAGGCCGCCGCGAAATTATTGCATATTCCCAAATATCAGATATACACAGTGGACGAATTATATGATATTGTATATAAGAAATACGAAACTTTACGAGATCAGATGAACCTTCCCAGGTTCGTACATGTATTAATAGGAGTAAGAGAGGGACGGAAAATGGACTTAAAAGGAAGAAACTTTTTGACGCTGAAGGATTTTACGCCGGAGGAGATTACATATCTTCTTGATCTGGCGGCAGACCTTAAGGAAAAAAAGAAGAACGGAGTATTAGTTGACCATTATAGAGGCATGAATGTTGCGCTGATCTTCGAAAAGACCAGCACCAGGACACGCTGTTCTTTTGAAGTGGCGGCCCATGACATGGGAATGGGGACTACCTATCTGGATCCCAGCGGTTCCCAGATTGGAAAGAAGGAAAGCATCGAGGATACGGCCCGCGTGCTTGGCAGAATGTACGACGGCATAGAGTATCGCGGATTCGGTCAGGAGATTGTGGAAGACCTTGCCAAATATGCAGGCGTTCCGGTATGGAACGGGCTTACCAACGAGTATCACCCTACGCAGATGCTGGCAGACCTACTAACAATCCGGGAGCATTTCGGAAGATTAAAGGGGATCAAGCTGGTATATATGGGAGATGCAAGGTACAACATGGGGAATTCCCTGATGATTGCCTGCGCTAAAATGGGGATGCACTTTGTGGCATGTACGACAAGGGCATATTTTCCAAATGAAGAATTAGTAGAGACGTGCAAAGGATACGCGAAGGAAAGCGGCGGCACGATCACTCTTACCGAAGATGTAGAGGAAGGCACCAGGAATGCTGACGTAATCTATACGGACGTGTGGGTATCCATGGGAGAGCCGGACGAGGTATGGGAAGAGAGAATCCGGGAACTGTCCCCTTATAAGGTGACGAAGAAGGTGATGGAGAATGCAGGAGAAGACGCGATCTTCCTGCACTGCCTGCCGGCATTCCATGACCTTAAGACGAAGATTGGCAAGGAAATTGAAGAAAAGTATGGCATCAGCGATATGGAAGTGACGGATGAAGTGTTTGAATCTGCCCAGTCCAAAGTATTCGATGAGGCTGAAAATCGGATGCATACCATCAAGGCAGTCATGGTTGCGACATTAGGAGAAAGATAGATTTATATGAAGTCAGAGATATTGCGCTTGCTAAAGTCAAGCGATACTTACTTGTCCGGGCAGCAGATATGCGAACAGTTCCAGGTATCGCGCACGGCTGTGTGGAAGGTTATGGAACAACTGAAAAAAGAAGGATATCAGATTGAGGCGGTACGCAATAAAGGGTACCGCCTTGTAGATAGTCCGGATGTGATGTCAAAGGCGGAGATTGAGAGCCTGATCAGCACAAAATGGGCAGGAAGGCATGTGGTCTACTACGATGAGACGGATTCTACCAATACCCGTGCCAAAGAACTGGGGGAAAAGGGGGCAGAACACGGGACTCTGGTCATTGCCGACAGGCAGAATGCAGGCAAGGGGCGCAGAGGCCGATCTTGGGAGTCGCCGGAAGGAACCAGCATCTATATGACCATTTTACTCCGCCCTGATATGATGCCGGTTAAGGCGCCGCAGATGACGCTTCTGATGGCCATTGCAGCCACAAAGGGCATAGGCCAGGTGGCGGGACTGGAGGCCAGGATTAAGTGGCCCAATGATATTGTGAGCCTGAGCGGAAAGAAACTCTGCGGCATCCTAACGGAGATGAGTGCGGAGATTGACTATATTAACTATGTAGTCATTGGGATCGGCGTCAATGTGAATCAGGATTCATTTCCGCAGGAGATCAAGGAGCGGGCGACCTCCCTTTGCCTGGAATTAGGGCATAAGGTACAGCGGTCGCAGCTGATCGCGGCGATTATGGAAAGTTTTGAAGAATGCTATGAGAAGTTCATGGAGACCGAGGACCTATCCGGGCTGATGGAAGCGTACAATTCTCTTCTGGTAAATAGAGGAAGGGAAGTCAAGATTCTGGAGCCGGGCCATGAATATGAGGCCGTCGCCATGGGAATCAACGAGACGGGAGAACTGATCGTAAAGACGGCTGATGGACAGGAGAAAGAGATATTTGCAGGAGAAGTATCGGTCAGAGGAGTATATGGATATGTATGATGGAAAAGTAGTGCTGTGCGGCGCCAATTCTTATGAAGAAAAATATTATCTGAATCCGGATTTTGAGCAGCTGCCGGATACGGTGAAGAATGAACTTAAGATTATGTGCGTTCTCTACGTTCATGACGTGGGAGGCATTCTGACACTGGCATATGAAGAAGACGGCGAACTTTGCTTCGAGGTTACTTCCGAAGAAGGGGATCCGATGTTCGACGAGATCGGGAGCCGGCTTAAGATAAAGGAACTGCAGAAGGAGAAGCAGGAATTGCTTCAGGCGCTGCAGGTTTATTACAAAGTATTCTTCCTTGGGGAAGAAGTATAGGAGGACAAGACATGCTGTTAGTAATAGATGTAGGGAATACAAATATCACGCTTGGCGCATTCCGGGGAGATGAGCTCCTTGGAACATACCGTATGACGACAAAGCAGCCAAGGACATCCGATGAATACGGAATAACGCTGAAAGAACTGGTGGAGCACCAAGGGGTGTCGAGTACGGATATCAATGCGGTCATCATCGCGTCGGTAGTGCCGGATGTGATGCATTCGCTGGGCAGCGCGATTATCAAATATTTCGGTGTCAAGCCGATCGTGGTATCGGCAGGAATCAAGACGGGCATCCGCATCGTGACGGAGAATCCAAGACAAGTCGGATCGGATCGGATCGTGGATGCAGTCGCAGCATATACCCTTCACGGTGGACCGGTTATCGTGGTGGACTTCGGAACTGCCACAACATACGATCTCGTGGGGCAGGATGGAACCTTCGAAGCCGCTGTTACGGCGCCGGGCATCCGGACCTCCGCCCAGGCGATGTGGGGACAGGCAGCCATGCTCCCGGCAATCGAGATTAAGAAGCCGGAGTCCATCCTTGCCAAAGAGACCATCTCCAGCATGCAGGCCGGGCTGGTCTACGGGCAGATCGGACAGACAGAGTACATCATCAACCGCATGAAGAAAGAATCCGGCTATCCGGAGGCAAAGGTGGTTGCGACAGGAGGTCTTGGCAAGATCATAGCGCCGGAGACGAATGTGATTGATGTGTATGACTCTCAGCTGACGCTGAAAGGCCTGCGGATTATTTATGAAAAGAACCGGCGGTAGGTAAGTTGACACGTAACATTTTTGCGATGAGCACGTAACACTTTTCAAAAGTGTTACGTGCTCATCGCAAAAATGTTACGTGTCAACTTGCAAAACTGGTGTGTAAAATTGACTCAAGGGGTGTGCAAAATTGAACATAGGTAATGTGAAACTGGAAAATCCATATATTCTGGCTCCCATGGCGGGAGTGACCGACCTGCCGTTTCGCCTGCTGTGCAAGGAGCAGGGAGCCGGGCTTCTGTGTATGGAGATGATCAGCGCCAAGGCGCTGCAGTATAAGAACAAGAATACAAAAGCGCTGCTCTCCATTCACCCGAAGGAGTATCCCGTATCTCTCCAGCTTTTCGGGTCCGATCCCTATATCATCAGCGAGATGGCGAAGCAGATTGAGGAACTTCCCTTCCAGATACTGGACATCAATATGGGATGTCCGGTTCCGAAGGTGGTAAAGAACGGGGAAGGCTCCGCGCTTATGAAGAATCCGAGATTGGTATATGACATCGTCTCCCAGACCGCGAAGGCCATCCGCAAGCCGGTGACGGTAAAGATTCGGAAGGGATTTGATGATTCCTGCATTAACGCGGTGGAGATCGCCCGCGTCATCGAGGAGGCAGGCGGCGCGGCAGTGGCAGTCCATGGGAGGACCAGGGAGGAATATTATTCCGGCAAGGCCGACTGGGAGATCATCCGGCAGGTGAAGGAGGCCGTCTCCATCCCGGTGATCGGCAACGGGGATGTGACTTCCGGAGAAAGGGCTCTGGCAATGCGGGAGCAGACCGGATGCGACGGCGTGATGATCGGAAGAGGCGCGCAGGGCAACCCGTGGATATTCCGGGAACTTGTGGGATATGAAAGAACAGGCGCGCTTCCGCCCAGGCCTTCCAAGCAGGAGATTAAGGACACTATGCTCCGCCATGCAAGGCTGCAGATCGAGTTCAAAGGAAACTACCTGGGGATCCGCGAGATGAGAAAACATGTAGCATGGTATACAAAAGGAATGGCGGGCTCGGCAAAACTGAGGGATGAGATTAATAAGGCAGAGTCATATGAGGAATTGGAAGAACTTTTAAATGCCAGAATCCGATAGGATTTGGATAATAAAAAAGACCTGTCCTACATATACTTAACCAATGCAGAATCCCGCAGTGAAAAATGTTGACATGACCGCCGGCTTTATGTATAATAATGGAATTGTGAAAGTGTCTTTATTTTACGGATAGACAGAGCAAGGGATTTTACATTTTAGAACGTATTTTAATAAATGGCAACGGAAGAAAGTATGAGAAAGAAAGGAAACGAGACACATGGAAGCAAAGAAAAGATTACTTACTTATGCAGGCTTAAAGGCGCTGGAAGACGAACTGGAAAACTTAAAGGTAGTAAAGCGTAAGGAAGTTGCCCAGAAGATTAAGGAAGCCAGGGAACAAGGAGATTTGTCCGAGAACGCAGAGTATGATGCGGCAAAAGACGAGCAGCGCGATATCGAGGCGCGTATTGAGGAACTGGAAGGCATCCTTAAGAATGCAGAAGTAGTTGTAGAAGACGAAGTAGATTACGATAAAATCAATGTTGGATGCACGGTCAAAGTGTTTGACAAGACATTTGACGAAGAGATGGAATTTAAGATTGTGGGCTCCACAGAGGCAAACAGCCTGGAAGGCAAGATATCCAATGAATCTCCGGTAGGCCAGGCACTGATTGGCTGCAAAGTTGGAGATACCGTGGAAGTAGAGACCCAGGCCGGCGTAATGGAATATGAAGTATTAGACATTAGCCGTTCCTTATAATAGATACAGATGGAAGGAGAAGGTAACGTGGCTGAACAGGAGAAGAAAGTACAGGAACCAGATTTAAACCAGTTAAGAAAGGTCCGTCGTGAGAAATTGGCAGATCTTCAGGCAAATGGAAAAGATCCATTCCTGATTACAAAGTATGACGTGACCGCTCACGCAGCAGAGATTAAAGATAACTATGAGACGATGGAAGGAAAGCAGGTATCCGTAGCCGGACGTATCATGCAGAAGCGCGTGATGGGCAAGGCTTCTTTCTGCAATATCCTTGACCAGAGCGGAAATATCCAGTCTTATGTTGCAAGAGACAGCGTTGGGGAGGATTCATATAAAGACTTCAAGAAATTGGATATCGGCGATATCGTAGGAATTGAAGGAGAAGTGTTCAAGACGAAGACTGGAGAGATCTCGATTCACGCGTCTGCTGTAAACCTGTTGTCCAAGAGCCTTCAGATTCTTCCGGAGAAATATCATGGCCTGACGAATACGGATATGCGCTATCGTCAGAGATATGTAGACCTGATTATGAATACGGAATCAAGAGATACGTTTATCAAGCGTTCCAGAATCGTAAGCGCGATCCGCAGATATCTGGATGGACAGGGCTTCCTGGAAGTAGAGACCCCGATGTTGGTAAGCAACGCGGGCGGTGCGGCAGCAAGACCGTTCGAAACGCACTTCAATGCGCTGGACGAAGATTTCAAGCTTCGCATTTCTTTAGAGTTATACCTGAAGAGGCTGATCGTAGGCGGGCTTGAGAGAGTGTATGAAATTGGCCGCGTGTTCCGTAATGAAGGATTGGATACCAGGCATAATCCGGAATTTACATTGATGGAGCTGTACCAGGCATATACCGATTATAATGGAATGATGGATCTGACAGAGAACCTGTACCGCCATGTGGCGCAGGAGGTCTTAGGAACCACCGTCATCACCTACAATGGCGTAGAGATGGATCTCGGAAAGCCATTCGAGAGAATTACGATGATAGATGCGGTTAAGAAATATGCAGGCGTTGACTGGAATGAAGTCAGCACATTGGAAGAAGCAAGAGCGCTGGCAGACAAGCATCATGTGGAGTATGAGGACAGGCATAAGAAGGGCGACATCCTAAGCCTCTTCTTTGAAGAGTTCGCGGAAGAGCACCTGATTCAGCCGACATTCGTTATGGACCATCCAATCGAGATCTCCCCGCTCACCAAGAAAAAGCCGGAAGATCCGAACTATGTAGAGCGTTTCGAATTCTTCATGAATGGCTGGGAGATGGCAAATGCTTACTCAGAGCTCAATGACCCGATCGATCAGAGAGAACGCTTCAAGGCGCAGGAAGAACTGCTGGCGCAAGGCGATGAAGAAGCCAACACGACGGACGAAGACTTCCTGAATGCGCTGGAGATCGGCATGCCTCCGACAGGCGGCATAGGATTCGGCATCGACAGGATGTGCATGCTGATGACAGATTCAGCGGCCATCAGAGACGTGCTGCTATTCCCGACCATGAAATCTCTCGGTGGCAGCGATGCTTCCAAGAAAGCAGAAAAGACAGTGGAAAAAGCACCTGAGAAAATTGATTTTTCCAACGTGGAGATCGAGCCGCTGTTCAAGGACTTTGTAGACTTTGAAACTTTCAGCAAGTCTGATTTCAGGGCTGTGAAAGTAAAAGAATGTACGGCAGTGCCAAAGAGCAAGAAACTTCTGAAATTCGTCCTGGATGATGGAACAGAAGAAGAACGTGTGATCTTAAGCGGAATCCACGAGTATTACGAGCCAGAGGAACTGGCTGGCAAGACGCTGATCGCTATCACCAATCTTCCACCAAGGCCGATGATGGGAATCGATTCCTGCGGTATGATCATCAGCGCCGTACACAACGAAAGCGGGGAAGAAAAACTTCACCTTCTGATGGTGGACGACCACATCCCGGCAGGCGCTAAGCTTTACTAATCGAATACGAACTTTGCATATAGGCAAAGAAAAATTTTAATAAGAGAACGGGACTATCAGGAAAAGGATAGTCCCGTTTTTTCTGCTTTATTTCTGTAAAAGACAGCGGTTAAACAGCCCAAAGAATTCAAAGAGCAGGATGCTCTGCAGCTGAGGCTTTGCGTAGATCTCCATCTTATTTAGCAGAGTCGCCACCATTTCCTGCTGGCTTTCGGGGAAATGGCACATACAGGATGCATCCGTCCAGTCTACGTATTTGAAATCGGCGCCGGGGATCGTCAGCATGAAATGGTAGGTCGTGCACGGAATGGAACATTGGTATAATTCCAAAACAGAACCGTCAGACGGCTCAATGCAAAAAAACGCATAAAGATGTATCAGATAGCAATTCCCCTTGTTAAGAGGCATAGCCTGATTGTTGACCTTGATCTGCCCGCATCCGTCCAAAACATAGATCATAGTGATGCCATGATAATTCTCATAGCTGCTGGGATATGCCATTGTCTTATGCCGGATATTCGCCGCTTCCGGCAGGTACTGCGGACGTATGAAATTACGGCTTGCCCAGAGCGGATGCTCGTAGTTGCCTGGTTTATTCTGGGGCATGTTCCTTTGCCTCCTTTCGATATTGAGAGGGAGTGACCCCGTAAAGCTGCTTGAAGAATCTGGTGAATGTGTGGGGAGAATTGAAGCCGGCTTCTATTGCCACATCGCATACATGCATATCGCTTACCGTCAAAAGACTTTCTGCATATCTCATCCGGAAAGACCTCACGTATTTATTAAATGATACGGTATTGCCATGAAAGCAGCGGATCGAGTTCTCAATTGCCGAGACCGGAAGAAAAAGCGCTTCCGCACAACTCTTCACGGTGATGGGAGACTGGAAATTTTCACATACATATCGGCTGATCTCTACTAGTGTCTGGTTGGTTGTCTGGATACTGCAATTGCACAAGACGGATAATTTCCGTTTGTACTCTTCGGGAGTACATTTTTTTTGACTTTCAAAGGTCCGATAAAAACTGCTCAGGCTTGCAAACCCGGAATATTTGGCGATCTCTTTTATGGTGAGATTCCGAAGGAAAATGGTACAGGCAGTAGAAATCTTTGCGCGGTGCAGGACGTTCTGAAAACTTTCCCCGCAGAATTTCTGCAATTCAATATTCAAATACTGGTGGCTGACGGAAAAGCGTCTGGCAACAGAAGCAGCACTGTCAATGGTAGAACTATGGCTAAACAGGTGCGTCAGCACGCGTGCGCCTAGAATACGTCCGTCATCCAAATGCGCGGAAAGATCCGATTTTACAGGCGGAACATAAAAATAGTAGAGATAAAGAAGTTCCTGACGCAGGCACAGCTGCAAGTAATGACGGAAGGGAAGAGCGCTCTCGCTTTCTCTCCGGTAACTTTCGAATATCGTCTGAACCTCGTCATAAAGTTCGCTGCTTAACTGTTTGCATGGACAAAGATTATAGATCAAAGCAGAGCGTTCCGGCGTCTTTTGAGAAATGATATCCATATATCCATTTTCGCATGTAATCAGGATGATCGCGTCCATTTCCAAAGGATGCCCCAGATCCGGCAATATGCGGAAAATATGTATTTCATGTAGCATGCAGATGCTCCCGCAGGACAAAGGGTACATCTTGCCATTGATATCAATGCGTCCGCTGCCGGATTTGATAAAAAGGACGACGGATTCATCTTCCCAGAATCTGGGACTATCTTCCGAAAAGGTATAATGTTGTATCTTGCCAAACTTTGCCTCGATATGATCTGTAAATAGCGAAACAGGCCTTGGCAGTAAAGGTGTTGTTATCATGATTTTCATCTCCGTTTGTGTTGCTTACATAGTACCATTTTCAGGCCTGTCCCGCAAGGAAATCCGCGCTTGATATTTCAGATATAGGAATGATATGAGGAAAAATGTACATCAATATGAAACGAAAGACAAGAAATATGAATGTTTAGGCGGAATAAAGAACGTATCACTGCTCATGATGACCTATTTCTATATGTTAATATTTTATTTAACAATTCTGATGTGAGTAGAGTTTTAATAGAGAGGTGGATAACATGAATTTATTTGATGAAGTAACGATTGGCGGCGTAACGCTTAAGAACCGGCTGGTAGTTGCGCCTATGGGCGTCGTACGTGATACGGACGGCGGCATGTCAAAGCAGCAGGCAGACTATCTGGTCGAGCGTGCGAAAGGTGGATTTGGACTTATTTATCCTGCGGCGGTGACGATCACCGATAACTGGGAGAGCCCCCTTTATTCCGGCGGGCATCTTACAACGCCGTCTCATAGGATGAGGCTTAAGAAATTTGTGGATGAGGCCCACAAGTATGGCGCGAAGGTAGCGATTCAGCTGAGCCCGGGATATGGCAGGGTTCATGCAGGTCCTCCAGGCGTTACGAATCATATATCTTCCAGTGAAAATACGGTCTTCGCGGCGCCGGATCATAGATGCCATGCTTTGACGGTAGAGGAAATCAAAGGAATCATGCAGGAGGCAGAAAGAAGCGCAGGATATGCGGCGGATGCTGGCGTGGATATTATTGAGATCCATTCCTATGGAGGCTATCTGATCGATCAGTTTATGTCAAAAATGTGGAATCATAGAACCGATGAATATGGCGGAAGCCTGGAGAACAGGCTTCGCTTCTTCCGTGAGTTTGTAGAAGCAGTCCGTAAGGGCGTGGGGCCCGAGTTTCCAATATCCGTAAAATATACGCCGGTACATACCGTCCCGGACGGGCGCACCTTCGAAGATGAAGGAATCGAAATAGCAAAGATTATGGATGGCATGGGATTTATCTACATGCATCTGGACTGTGGCTGCTATGAAGTATGGAATCAGGCGGTTCCCAGCGCATATGACAGAGAAGGAAGCCAGCTTTTTGTGGCCGAGCGTCTGCGTAAAGAGGGAATCAGGCTTCCCTTCCTTGTTCAGGGAAAACTGAACAATCCGAATGTGGCAAGGCAGGTGGTCGAGTCCGGCACGGCGGAACTCGTTGCGCTGGGGCATCAGTCGCTGGCGGATCCATACTGGCCCGAAAAAGTAAAAGAAGGACGCTATCAGGACATCAATTACTGCATCTGCTGCAATGAATGCGTATTTTCGGTAAAATGCAGCGTGAATCCTGTGCTTTTCCATGAGAAAGAGTACCAGTTGAAAGTACCGGAAAAACTGCGGAAAATCCTTGTAGTCGGCGGAGGCCCGGGAGGCCTGTATACGGCTGCTCTGGCCGCGAAGCAAGGACACGATGTAACCCTCTGGGAAAAAGAGTTTCAATTGGGAGGCCTGGCAAATGCGGCGGCGGGCCCTGACTTTAAGTTTGACGTTCGGCGCTATATTGATCATCTGATCGCCGATGTATACCAGAGTGGCGTGAAGGTGCGTTTTAAGGAGGCAACGCCGGAAAATATCGACGCGTTCGGCGCGGATATCGTGATCCTTGCTGCCGGCGCGAAGGCCGCAATACCGCCGATACCTGGCATTGGGAATAAGAAGGTGATACCGGCGTTTGACCTTCTTGCGAAGAATGTGCCAACCGGGCAGGACATAGTAATCCTGGGCGGAGGCCACGTAGGATGCGAGGCGGCTCTTGATCTGACGAATCAGGGAAAGCATGTTACCATCGTAGAATTCCTCGACCGTATTCTCGCAGCGCCTATGCCGAATAATACGAGAATTGCACTTACGTCCGCGATCGCAAATTCCGGCGCCAAGTGCCTGGTAAAGACGAAACTTCTGGAAATTACAGAGGATGGCGTGAAAGTGGAAGGCTCGGAGGGGGAAAGAGAGATTCCGTGCGATCATGTCATTATCGCTGTGGGCTACAAGGCAGAGCAGTCTCTGAAAGATGCCCTTACAAATAAGCCATATAAAGTGTTTGGCATTGGCGACTATAATGGCGGGGGACAGATCATGCAGGCGGTGGAAGAGGGATTCCAGCTGATCCGGCATCTGGATGATTCTATGGAAGTGGAGCAGGCTGAGGAATAAATTTTCCCCAATTTATATCGGAATTTCTATTGGTTGTGGTAGAATGGAAATGATGAGAGGTGAAGATGATAGCATGTTTGAATTAATTTTGCTGCTGGCTGTCGGAGGCCTGTTTCTATGGATGGGTTACAGAATATGGATCAAGGAACAGATAACCTTGATTCATGACTACCACTACACAAAAGTAAAGAAAGAAGACCGGAAGCCCTACACAGAGAAAATGGGCAAGGCAATGCTGGTCATGGGAGCGGGCATATGCCTGACTGGTGTGATAAATCAGATAACGCATACAGGGTATGGGTGGATTGCCTTTGGAATCTGTTTCATAGGCGGCCTGATTATGATGGTTTCCGCACAGATCAAATATAACCATGGCATATTTTAGAGCGGGCAAGGCAAGGAGGCAAGAGGCGTGGGTATCTGCCGCTAATCCGGCTGTTACCAGAGCGGAAACATATAAGACGCAAATAGTTCTTTTCAAATGGGAAAGGATGCTTTATTGTTGAAGGTGACAGGAGGTTGAGACAATATGGCATTGGGCGAGAACATTAAGAAATTAAGAGAGGAAAATAATCTTACGCAGCAGCAGCTTGCCGATAGGCTGTACGTTTCCCGGCAGACCGTCTGCCGATGGGAAAGTGGAGCGAGGTGTCCGGATCTGATCATGGCGAAGAAACTGGCAATGGAATTTGGCAGAACGCTGGATGATCTTATTTCGGATGAAGATATCGATAATCCGGATTTGAAACTACCATACTGGCACGGGCAGGGATATGCCAGGAAAAAGACGCTTTTGGGGCTTCGAAAAAAAGTATTTGGCTTTATAGAATTAATTGGAGGGATATTCCTTCTAATCTCTGTTTTTCTAAGAACCCAGCTGGAGATGCATGTACCGGCGTGGGGGACGATCTTATGCGTGGCAGTGATGGGAAGCGCGACGATCCTTTACCTGATCATTACGCGGCAATTAAAACGGTTATAATATACCTGGCTGTAGAAAGAGATTGCTAAGAGGGCAGTCTCTTTTTTTGGATATAAAAAAGAAATAAAAAGATTTGCAAAATTTGTAACGAATCTAAGATCTCAATGTCTAATGCATGTATGGAAAGGGGGAATGAGTTCTTGCAGTTCGAGGATGTATATAAGCATTACCATCATGATGTATATTGTTTCTTGCTATCCATGAGCAGGAATCCGCAGGTAGCGGATGAACTGACGCAGGAAACATTCTACCGGGCGCTGAAAGGCATACGCAAGTTCAAAGGGGAAAGTTCCCTGAAGACGTGGCTATGCCAGATTGCGAAGAACACCTATCTGTCCTATGTGGATAAGCAGAAAGTTTATGCTGAAAACGAGGTAAGCCAGGACATTCTGACATCTGACCAGATGAGCAAAAGCATGGAGCACGAAAATGCGGAAGCCATCTATATAAAAAAGGAGCAGAAACTTTCCATATACAGGCTGCTTCATTCCCTGGAAGAACCCTACAAAGAGGTCTTTACCTTGAGGGCGATCGGCGATCTGTCGTTTAAGGAGATTGGCGAGATATTCGATCGGAAAGAGGGATGGGCCAGAGTCACATATCATCGGGCAAAGTTAAAAATCAGGGAATTGATGAAGGAGGGATCATAAATGGATAAAAAGATATGCGCAGTTGTTCAGGACCTCTTAGTGCTCTATGAAGACGATGTACTAAAGGAAGAAAGCAAGAAGATGGTGGAGGAGCATATCCGCACTTGCGAGGAGTGCAGAAGGATATATGAACACGCCAAAGAACTGCCTGACATCGAGGATATTAAGGAGAAATCAGAAGAAGAGCAGGAAGCCGAAGCAATCAGAATCATGAAGAGGGCGTCCAAGCCGGGAGTCTCTTTTAAAAAGGCTTGTATTGTAGCGCTAGTACTGTTTGTGGCGGTGATATCGGACATCATTTTTGGATATCTGACAGACACCCATGGCGTCATCGATTATTTGAGAAAGGTTCCTGCAAGCAGCCTGCAAGTAGAAGAATTATACCAGCTGTCCAACGGGGATATCTACTGTACCTTAAAATCCAGTGAAAAGCTTACGGAGTCGTCGATCACAGAGATAAAGCATTTGATCGAACGAAATACAGAAGACGCGGATCTGACCTATGCCCAGAGAATCAGCTATACGCGTAATTTCATATGGGGCGCTCTGGGATATCGGGAGGTTACCTTTGTATTTTCGACTGAGGAGACAGAAATATCCAGTAAGACCGGAAAGGAGTATCTATATCGATGCCCCAGAATCGAGGTGATCGGAAAAAATGACAAGGATAAGCTGACGATCTGGAAAAAAGGGCAGGAAACCAGGAAGGCGCCGGAAGAGATTGAAAGAAAAGCAGTCATAGAATATCTGAAAAACGGGAAGCTTCAGAAAGCGTTTACCCTGTCGCAGAAGGCAGGAATCGATGTCGAGGAATGTATAGCAGAACTAGAGAAAACGAATGCGGTAGATGAGTTTGAATGCTTCGCGGAAGGCGACTATTATGAGACTTGGGGAACGGAAAATACGGACCTGGTAATGAACTATAAACTAAGTGAAGAGTAAGGTTTGACGAAAGGAGAATGAGTCATGAAAAAATTTCTGAAAAAATACTATATGCTTTTATTTATTATAGCACTATTCTTTATAGGATACTTTTTTGGTATTGGCTATGGTCCGCTGCTGGCACTGCTTGCCGTCAGCTACAGCCTGCATTCCTATAACCAGTCGCATAAGTAGTGACAAGCATGATTGACAAAAAATCCACAATATGGTAAAATCAAAGTGTCAGACAATAATAAAATATTAAGAAAATAAACAATTAAAATAGAATATAAAGTTCAAAAAATCAGAACAATATATGAAATGAGTGATAAGTAACAATGAAGAGAGAAAAGTTTATCAAAAAAAGAAGGTGGTTAATTAGCATAATACTAACTCTGTTTTTGGCAATGGTTCTGGCCATGGAGCAAGCGGAGATAGTTTTTGCAAAAGAGGGAAAGAATGTAACGCAGAATTGGGCAGCAGCGGCGGTTTTTTATGATACCCAGGCAGATGAAACAGAAACATTTCACATGACTGAGGAAGAATTTCTTGCGTGCAAGACAGATCTGGAGGCTCGATTGGTATATGCGTACAGCGCTTGCCTTAACAGCCTGCCGGATGCAGAAAGGAGAGCTCTGGAGGATGCGCAGAAGGCGTGGCTTGACTGTTACTATTCTTACATCAGCGCGCTGGAACAGAAATGGCTGGGACCTGTGAAGATTTTTTTTGGAGTTACCGGAAAAGAGAGGCGCACGAATGTATACAGGGAGATTGTCCTGCTGATGCTGACCAACCGGATTACGGACTTGGAGGAATGGAATGCAGGTGAATTTGTCAGGATGGAGGATGACTTTATTCTGACGAAGGAAAGCGAACTGACAAAGGGAAAGGAGGAGCTGCAGGTAGACATGGGGCTATGCCTCTATGTCATTCAAGAAGAATACAGACCCAAGATTAAAGAAGCACACCGAAAGTTTTTTGCATTTTTAGAAAGTAATGAGAAATTCATCTCATTGGTTACCGATGGCAACGAGACGATAATTACGGCAGAAGGATTGCTGCAGGTGCAAAGAATGAGTTATCTGACCAGCGTCCACTATCAGGGGTGCCGTTTTTTCCGTCGGGAACGGGAAGAATGAAAGGGAAAAGTATGAAAAAAATAATATCAATAATTCTGGTGATGGCTATGGGCGTATTTCTCGCAGCCTGTTCGACGCAGAAAAAGGAGGATTCTGCTGACAAGACAGTGAAATTAGAAGAATTGAAGACGCCGGCTGAAGAAAGCGAGTGGGAAAGAACGACTTCCTCCAAAGAGGTTCTGGAGTATTGCAAGACCGTTGCTGATAACAGCGGCGGCCGTATCATTCTGGATGATACAACATTTAAGACGGAAGCGGGCACGCCGATTCCGTATATGATTATCAGTGATAAGGCACCCAAAGGACCGGATGAGGTCGATGAGGACAAAGGGGTGGTCTATGTTAACTGTAATATTCATTCCGGCGAGGTGGAAGGCAAAGAGGCGATGATGATATTTGCCCGGGAAGTGGCTCAGGGCAAACATGATGACCTCTTGAAAGATCTGGTCGTTGTGATTGTTCCGAACAGTAACCCGGATGGCAATGATGATCTGGGAAAGAATCGAATTGAGACTCAGTTTACTCCTAAAATGGTAGGAACCCGTACAGAGGGAAACGGACTGAATGTGAACCGTGATATGACGAAACTGGAAACTGCCTGCGGACGGACTATTGTCCAGCTGATGAATGACTGGAATCCGATACTTTTTATTGATGCCCATGCTACGGATGGCTCTTATATGCGCCATGCAGTAACATATAACTGGGGGCTGAATGCAGGTACCGATCCGGAACTTCTGGAGTATAACCGGGATGTATTCTGTTCCCGTGCCCTGCGCAAAGGCTCTTATCTGGAATCCAAGGATAAAGTAGCTGTTCCTTACGGAAACTGGGGATACTATTACAGCGGAATCGTAGATGAAGGCTGGCGTACCTTTGAAGATTATGCCAGATATACTACCAATTATGCGGGCCTGCGCAACCGTCTTGCCCTGCTTTTGGAGGTATATTCCTATGACAAATTCCCTGTGCGCGTGGAAACACAGTATGAGTGCATCTACGGCGCGCTGAAGGTGGTTGCAAAAGATAAGGATGAGATTAAGGAAATGATCGCCGCGGCAGACGCGCGTTCTAAGGACCGCGCTAAGAATGGCATTGATCCCGAGCGCGATATCGTAGCCTTGAATTCTGAGATGACGCCAATGCCTTTTGAAGGGAAAGACAAGCTTACCGTTCTGTCGTACGAGACGGATGAAGAAGGGCAGGTTATAGGAACCAGGCTATATGATGAAGAAGGCGATCCATACGATATCGAATATGGAAAGCCTGTTGACTATGAGACGGAGTACTGGGGCACATTCGTACCAACGGATGTGGAAACTATGGGCGCTTACTATTTGATTGACAATGATTGTAAGGAGTTTGCCGATCTTATGAAATTCCACGGCGTGGAAATGACCGAGCTAAAGGAAGATATTACTTTGAATGCGGAAGACTATCTGCACTATAATATCCAGTCTTATACAAGCGGCGGCGCTGTGATTGACGGTACGGCCCGCGACGAGTATGAAGGGCATTATCAGACGCTTGTAACAGGCGAGTGGGCGAATGGGGATAAGTCCATTGTGATTCCTGCCGGTACCTATGTGATATCGACGGCTCAGCGCTTCGGCTCCTTTGCAGCCCTGATGTGCGAGCCTGCCGCTGTTGACGGAGGCGTGGCCTGGAATTACTTTGATAATTATTTTGACAGCAAGGATGGCACGTTCCGTGCGAACTACAGCAATACCGTAACGGCAGAGGCTGGCTCTGAGAAGGAAAGGACGGAGGAAATCTCTGTTCCGATACTTAAGATTCCAAAGTTTGATACGATCAAATGAAACGGTATGCTTTTTGAGGCTGGCGCTTGACGAAAGAGAAAATGATGATATATTAGACTTATGCTTATTATACATGAAGGAGATCATAAGGGTATGAAGTTTGAAGTGGCGACCAGCAAATATCTGGACAGCATCTGCGAGATTACAGAACAGGCCAAAGCGCAGCTTCGGCGTATCGGAATTGACCAGTGGCAGAAAGGATATCCATCAAGAGAGATATGGGAAGAAGACATCGAGATAGGAAGAAGCTATATACTTACGGATGAAGGAAAGGTTCTGGGCGCATTTGCCTACCAGGAGATTCCGGATGCTTCCTACTATGAGATCGACGGGAAATGGCTTACAGACGGAGCGTATGCATCCATGCACCGCGTCTGCGTCGCGGATGCGTGCAAGGGGCGGGGCGTTGCAGGAAGGCTCTTTGCGTATGGCTGTGAGAAGGCAAGGGAATCAGGCTTTCCTTCTATGCGTATAGATACCCATCCAGGGAATATTCCGATGCAGAAGGCTTTGAAGAAGGCGGGATTCCAGCAATGCGGGACGATAGTTCTGGCAGAAGGCAGTGAAAAGGGGGATCTGAGGATCGCCTTTGAAAAGATTATTAAAAAATAATGTTTATTGTTTATGGAACGCTATTAATTATGCGTTCCATTTTATTTTTGGAGATTGATTCACGGATATCCGAAATACTTTAAGGAGAAGAATGAAACAACATAGTGAAAGGTTAATCTGCGTTGCTTGCCGCAACGGGCTTTCCACCGTATAATGGCGGTGAAAGGAGGTCGTCCCTGATGCTAAACGAAAACATCAAAGCAATCAGAAAATCCAAAGGGCTCTCGCAAGAGGAACTTGCAATCAAGCTGAATGTGGTGAGACAAACAATCTCTAAATGGGAACAAGGCTTGTCGGTTCCAGATGCCGATATGCTGATTTCCATATCAGAGGTATTTGGAACACCTGTAAGCATACTGCTTGGAGAAACCATTGCCGAGACGAAGGCTGAGGACTTAAAAGCAATTTCCGAGAAACTTGAAGTCATAAACCTGCAGCTTGCGCATAGGAAAGCAATGAGTCAAAAAGCGTTACATTGGCTTTTTATCTCGTTGTGTGCGGCTATAGTGGCGATTTTTGCGGTCCTAATAGTATTAAATAGTTCTTATTTGGGCTGGGATTATCGCGACCCCGAAACCGCGGTTGCCGGAGCAGCGTTCCACGCATTTGAGTGGCTGTTCGTTAGAATCGCGCCGTTTGCCTTGATTGGAGCAATCGCTGGGGTTTGCCTGACACGGAAGAAAGTGTGAAATTGCCCGACTTTTTGGGAACCCGTTCCGTTTATTTCTTGTCTCGGAAGTACTGTACCAGGTCGTAGACAATCTGAACCTCTTTTTCCGAGAGGTTCGAGATGTCCAAGGTAGCATTGCCGGAAAGCCCTAATAAGTAATCGGTTGAGACGTGGAACAACTGTGAAAGTTCCGCCAGATAAGCGGTAGAAGGGGTAGACAGTCCCATTTCCCACGCATTGACGCTGCTTCTGGTTATATTTAATTTTTTGGCCAGATCGCTCTGGGTCATATTCCGTGACGTTCTCAATTGTTTGATCTTATCTGCAATCATCATCGAATGCTCCTTTTTATTTATATTATGGTAAAATAATCTCAATGATATTGCATTATCAAAATGATGGTATAAATTGACAACCGGTTTAAAAGATGCTATATTGTATGTAAAATGCAGACGGATATGAGAACTAAGGAGGAGTGGGCGAGAATGATCAAGAATATTTGCATGATCCTGGTAATATTTCTCTTGCTTGGCGCTTGCAGCGGCCAGGCAGCGGATAGGGGGAAGCGGGAGGCTCCGGATCATAAAAGCGCGTGTCAGATGGTGTACGCGGATAAGCATGGCAGCGTGCAGGAATTCGAAAAATTTATAATAGAGAATCAAAAAATGCTTTTTCAGTTAAGGAAAATTGCTATTTTGCCGTCTTGGATAGCGTTTCCAGAAGTTCTTCTCTATCCTTGCCAGGATTATTTCTTCTTGACGCCTGACGGCTGATAGGGAATCAGATGCGGCTGATACCGCTTAGAATATCAGAAGCTTTTGATTTTCTTCCTTAATTGCCGAATACAGTGTATAATGGATGAAACGAAGGAGAATGGAGGATAGAGAAGTGGTATTATTAAATGATGAACGGATCTCTAACATAGCAGTCAGAGAAAACCAGGAAGAACTAGTATCTCTTAAGGGCATCCATCAGGACATATTGGTTGATGAAAGCAAAAGCCAGATCATGAACCAGTCCGATTTTTTCTGTCATGCAAGGCGTTCCGTGGCAGAAATGCTAAAGGAGGCCGCAGGATATCTGCCGGCGGGCTATCAGATACTGATTAAAGAAGCCTACAGACCGCTGTCCCAGCAGAAGAAGAGTTTTGAAATGGTCTATCAGGATTATCAGAAGATGTATCCTGACAGAAGCGATGAGGAGATATATAAGACGACTTGCCAGTTTGTGGCGCCGGTGAAGGTTGCCGGACACCCCACCGGCGGGGCCATTGATCTAACGCTTCTAAAGGATGGAAAGGAACAGGATATGGGGACGGCATACAACGCGGTTCCGCTTGAGCCGGAGAACCGTACCTATCTATATTCAGACTATATTAGCGATGAGGCGCGAAGCAATCGGAAGATATTGATCGACATTATGGAAAAGGTCGGATTTGCAAATTATCCTACGGAATGGTGGCACTGGTCCTACGGCGATTGCTACTGGGCCTTTTTAAACCAGTGCGATGCAATCTATTCTCCGATTGAGGCCATATTGAAAACAGAAAGGCTCTATCTGCGCGAGATACGCCGGGAGGACTACGAGGCGCTGTGCAGGATGCTAAAGGATGAAGAAGTCATGTATGCGTATGAGCATGCGTTTGATGACAAGGAGGCCTGGGAGTGGCTGGAATTGCAGCTAGAGCGGTATGAAAATGATGGATTTGGCCTGTGGGCAGTGGTGCTGGAAGAGACCGGAGAGTTGATAGGCCAGTGCGGCCTGACAAGGCAGGATCTGAATGGGGAGCAGGTGCTTGAGGTGGGATACCTTCTGGCGAAGGATTTCTGGCATAAGGGCTATGCGACTGAGGCTGCAATTGCATGTAAGGAATATGCGTTTGAAGTATTGGGGGCCAAAGAAGTGTATTCGATTATTCGCGACAACAATATCGCGTCCCAGAATGTCGCAAAGCGGAATAAAATGACGGTTGCGGGAAAGTGCGTAAAGCACTATTACAATAAGTATATGCCCCACTTGGCGTTCTCGGCTCAAAGGGAGACAGAATAATTATGGCATGATGCTATTAGGCGGACGATCACAGGTATCGTCCTGCCTGAGGCATCATGCCATTTATTCATATATTAATTGGAACTTGTAGCATGCCGGCCGTTGTCGGAGGAAGTTCCGTTATAGGCTGCATCGAATTCCCGCAGCCTTTTTTTCGCTTCAGGACTTAGATTCCTTGGAACCTGTATCCGTATGGTGACATATTGATCGCCGTGAACGGAAGCATCCTTCATGGACACAATGCCCTTGCCCCTGAGCCGGATCTTCGTGCCTGACTGGGTGCCTGGCTGGATCTTGCAGAGAACGTTTCCCGCAAGGGTCTGTACGTAAGCCTCCCCGCCAAGCGCGGCGACTGTAAAAGGAATGTCCGCGGTGGCGTAGAGATCCAGTCCCTTGCGCTCGAAGCCGGGCTTCTTTAAAACGGATACTTTTAGAAGCAGATCGCCGGGCTCGCCGCCGTTGCTTCCCGGCATTCCTTTGCCACGCAGCCGTATGCTCTTTCCGCTGTCTATCCCGGCAGGGATGCGGACCTTGAGAGTCTGGGGCGGCTGGCCGTTCTCAGGGCTTGAAAGGGTGATAACCTTATCGCAGCCAAAGGCTGCCTCTTCGAAGGTGACGGAGATATCGGCATGGAGATTGCCGCCTTTTTGCCGGAATGCCTCCTGGCGGAATCCCCCCTGGCGGAAACTGCCTGACTGCCGGCCTCTGAAGAGGTCGCCAAAGATATCGCCGAAGAGGTCATCCATATCCCCGCTTTGATAGTGGTATTCCCGGTAACTGCCATCCGGGCCTTGATAGAAGCCGGAATTGGCCGGACCGCCATCTGGGCCGGCATGGCCGAACTGATCATACAGTTTCTTCTTTTCCGGGTCGCTCAGGACGTTATATGCTTCTGTGACCTCTTTAAACTTCTGCTCTGCCACAGCATCCCCGGAATTCGTGTCAGGGTGATATTTCTTTGCCAATTTTCGGTATGCGGACTTGATCTTTCCCGCATCTGCATTCTTTTCTATTCCTAATATCTCATAATAATCTCTTTTAGTTCCCATTAAAGACCACCTCCTTTAAATCTGACCGCGCTAATGGGCCGAAAATCCTGACTGGCTTAGGCAAGTGATCGGACAATGTGTATGATAAGGCATTCATCTTTCAACGCTGCCTGGTTGTTCTATATGTAATATAACAAATAGACTTTATAATGTCAAGTTTGTTATAAAACTTTAATTTTTATCTTTTGCAAATAATGTAGAAAAATAATAAAAATTGAAAAAAGAGTGTGCAAATTGCATAACGATACCCAGCATTTATTGAAAAATGATGGCGAAAAGATATAATGAACACAACTTAAAGGAAAGTTTTGCAAGGAGGGCAAAAATATGAAAAAAACAAAAACTTATTCAATCAAGGAAGACTTTTCAATGGTGGCGATTCTGACGATTCCCATCTGCGTAGCGATCAATGTGGTAGGCGACCAGATCGTGCAGCTTTTAAAGCTGCCTATCTTCCTGGATGTTATCGGCACGGTATTGATGGCAATGCTTGCGGGGCCTTGGCCAGCCGCGGTGACAGGAATACTTACCAACCTGTGTATGGGTATCACCGATAATCCGACATTGATTCCATTTGCGATTACATCTGCAGCCTGCGGTATAGCAGCCGGCCTGTTCGCAAGGAAGAAATGGTTTTCTGCACAGAAGTGGAAACTGATCATTATCGTTTTAGTCCTGGATCTTGTAACGATCTGTACGGCATCGCCTATCACCATCTTCGCGTTTGGCGGCGTATCAGGAAACGGCGGGCAGTCTGTTGCGATCGCGGGCCTTCTGGCATCCGGCGCCAATATTATAGCGGCCGTTGTAGGCACGGATTTCTGGATCAACCTTATTGACCGGGCGCTTGCCATGGTTATCGCCTTTGCCGTTGTCAAGGTTATTCCAGACCGGACGCTTATTAAGTACAGTCTGGGAGCCAACTTTACTAAGAAGAAATCAGAGTAATTCCAAAGCGGCCAATGCAGATGGAGGGATATATGTACCGAGAACAATTGATGGAAAAAAAGAAGAACAAAATAGCCGGATTATATCCGATGTGCAAGATCGAGATGCTGGGAATGTATGTGATACTCATCGTCCTGGCAAACATGATACAGATATACGGACTGCCTTTGCTGCTGATTCCGCTGTCTCTATGCATTCCGCTTATATTTGCATTGAGCGGTCAGCTGAAGGATTATTTGTCTTTTATAAAGATGGTCAGTTTTCTGGTCTGCTTCCTGTTTGTGATACAGGCGTTTCTGATCAAAGGGACTGATCCGGTGCTCATGTGGCAGTGGAAGTTCCTGCACATATACAGAGGCGGGCTGGATAAAGGATTGACCCTTAGTTTCAACATCCTGAATTTTGCTGGTATTTTTTACTGGCTTTTCAAGACATCGACCTACCAGGAAATCAGCGCGGCAATGGAGCAAAGCGGGCTGCATCACAAGGCCGCCTATGTATTCCTTTCCACATTCAAGATGATTGATGTAATGAGGCAGAATACTTTTAAGATCATGGACGCGCAGAGAGCCAGGGGCGTCGAGACAGAAGGAAATATATTCGTAAGGGCGAAAGCCTTTGTCCCCATCATAATCCCGCTGGTGGTAAATGCCATGCTGGAAGTGGGGGAGAGGGCCCTGACTTTGGAATCCAAGGCATTTTCGGTAAAATGCCAGAAGACGATCATGATTCCTGCCACACGCAACGGGTATGAAAAGAGGGCGCTGGCCGTGACTGCGGTGATAGTGGTCTGTGCGATAGGAGGAACCATATTATGGCTGAGAAGATAATTGAACTGAAGAATGTAACCTATACATACCCGTTAAATTCCGCACCGGCGCTAAAAGATATTTCCTTAAGCCTGGAAGCAGGAAAACTCTATGGAATGGTGGGGGGAAACGGCTCGGGCAAGACGACTCTTTGCCTGACGATATGCGGATTTGCCACCAAATTCGAGAAAGGAACATTAAAAGGAGAGGTTCTGATAAAAGGCAAGGACATTGACGAATACCAGGAAGGCGAGGTATCCCGGATGATCGGGTATGTCCTGCAGAATCCGTTCAGCCAGATATCGGGAGTAAGAGAGACCGTGCTGGAAGAGATTGCCTATGGGCTTGAAAACCTGGGCGTAGACCCCGAGGAGATGGAAGAGCGCGTTGTAGCGATCGCAAAGAAGACGGATATTGAAGCGCTGCTTCTAAAGAACCCTTATGAACTATCCGGTGGACAGCAGCAGAGGGTGGCACTGGCATCCGTTCTGGTGCTGGACCCGGAGATACTGGTTATCGATGAGCCTACGTCTCAGCTGGATCCGGAAGGAACCGAGAGCATATTTAAAATCATCGAGCGGCTCAAGGAGGATGGGAAGACCATCCTTCTGGTAGAGCACAAGATGGATCTTTTAGCGGAATATGCGGATGAGATCATCGTGCTGGAAGACGGCATGAATATCGTAACAGGGCCTACGGAAAAGGTGCTGGCAGATAGAAGCCTGGAAGAGCATGGCATCCAGCTTCCCCAGATCAGCGTCATATTTAATGAGCTGAGGAAAAAAGGGAGATGCTACGACAATATTCCGGTCACCTATGATGAGGCAATGAGACTATTAAGAAATGTGTAGAGAGGAAATATTATGGGAGATATTTTATTAGACCACGTATCGTTTACATATAAGAACGGGTATGAAGCCGTGTCCGATATTTCTCTTTCTATCAGGCAGGGAGAAAGGGTAGCCATACTTGGCCAGAATGGCGCAGGCAAGACGACTACGGTAAGAATGATGAATAATATGCGCCGCCCCACCAAGGGGACGGTCATGGTAGGCGACAAGAATACGAAGGATTATACGACTGCCCAGATATCCAGAGAGGTCGGGTATGTATTCCAGAATCCGGACGACCAGCTGTTTCATGCGACCGTGCAGGAGGAAGTAGAGTTTGGCCCGAAGACAGCCTTGAAGCTGCCGGATGAGGAAGTACAGGCAAGATGCCGCAAGGCGCTTGAGATGACGGGGCTTGCAGATGCCAAGGATGAGAATCCATTTTCTCTTCCGCTGTCCATAAGGAAATTTGTGGCCATCGCAGCGGTCATTGCTTCTGATCCGGAAGTCTATATCTTTGATGAGCCGACAGCAGGGCAGGACCGCGTGGGGCTTCTGAGCCTGGATAAGATTATCCGCGGCCTGCAGGATCTGGGAAAGACGGTAATCACCATTACGCATGATATTGAATTTGCGATCAATACCTTTGACAGGATTGTCGTAATGGCAAAAAAGAAGATTATCAAGGAAGGATCGCCGAAAGAGGTATTCCATGACGAGGAAGTGCTTCAGAAGGCGATGCTTAAGACGCCGTATGCAGTCAGGTTTGCCAGGGAGCTTTCTCTGGGCGAAGAGATCACAACCAATGAACAACTAATAGAAGCATTAGCAAGGAGAGAAACAGAATATGAATTGTAAGATTATGCCGCCATTATTAAGGGAGGATTCCATTCTTAGCGAAGCAGATCGTGCTTTGCTTAGGAATCTTTACGAAGAAGAAGGGGATAATACATGGAAAGTAGTCGCTGGCGATGATCCGCTGGATGAGCGAAGGCTGAAGCGGAATTCCTATACGTATGAGGAATTGCTGGGACAGCCGGATAAGATACGCGAGACGCTAGACAAGGAAGATGCCGCCATCAGGAAGGTGGCAGGGCTTTTGGGAAAGAAGAAGATCCGGCAGATCTATATGATTGGCTGCGGGGATTCGGTAGCGGCGCTTCGTGGCGTCAGGTTCTTCCTGGAGTCGTTGCTGGGCATTCCATGCAAGGAAGAGGACGCATTGGATTTTGCCTATTATAATAGCGGGGCGGTGAATGAAGAGACGCTGGTGATCACGCTGTCTTCCAGCGGCAGGACTGTAAGAGTAGTCGAGGCTCTGCTGGCGGCCAGGGCGCGCGGGGCACAGACGCTTGCGCTGTCGAATACGCCGGACTCTCCGCTTATGAAGGCCGCCACGGCTGGCATCATCATTCATGCGTCAAGAAAAGGCTGGCCTACCCAGTCATCCACATCTGCCATGGCAGCTGTCGTGAGGCTGGGGTTAGAACTGGGGAAAACGCTGGGAATTGATCCGGAGAAAGTGGATTACTATGAGAAGGAGTTTGACAAGATTCCAGAATTGATGGAACAGGCCATTCATATGACGGAAGAAAAGATGAAAGGAATGGCAGAAAGATTATATAGCAAAAAGATGTTCTTTTTCTGCGGCGGCGGTCCATTCTTCACATGTGCGGAATATGGATCCGCAAAAGTCAAGGAAGCGACGCCGGTCTATGCAATGCCGGTCCTGCTGGAAGAATTCCATCACTATAATACCCTGAAGAAGGGCGATCCGCTGTTCCTGATCGCGCCCCCGGGATATTCTGACCAGAGGGCCCTGGAGACCATATGGGCAGGAAAGGAACTGGGAGGAAGCATCTACGTGCTTACGTCAGACAACGAAGAAGCACTGATACAGGAGGCTGACGAAGCGGTAATACTGCCGGAAGCAAAAGAGTGTTTTGCAAACTTCGTATACGCCGTTCCGCTTCAGCTATTCGGATATTACCTTTCCGTCGAGCAGGAAAAAGAAGCAAGGAAAAAATTAGGGGAATAGGAGCGCTGGCATATGGATTATGTAGCTGTTGGCTGCCTCGGTATTGACAATATCATTAATACGGTGGGCATAAAAAAATTAAATGTTTTTGGCGGAAACGCCGCGTTTGGAACTGCAGGAATCTCAATCTGGCACGATGGAGAAGTAGGAGTGGTCTCCAGAAAAGGAACGGACATTCCGCAGGAATGGATCCGGATGCTGGAAGAGCGGGGAATTGACACGACAGGGATCAAAGATGTACCGATGCGTCATATGATGTTTGCGGGAATGATCTACGATGAGAATGGAGAGCGCAGGGAGGTAACCTTTAATGAGGATGAGCAGAGCGGGGAACTGATAGCGGGATTTCCGGTGATGACGCCCGAGATGGTGACGATGGCGCATGAGATATTCGCGCCTACCGTCAGCGACATACCGGACAGTTATTCGGATGCTGACGTCTTCCTGGCAGCGCGCCACTACGACAGGCAGTTAGGCTATGCCAAATACTTCAGAGAGAAGAATCCGGATGGGATCATCGTGCTTGATACAGGAAGCGACTATATGAAGCCGGAATGCATTGACAAATTGCCGGAGCTATTCAGCCTGGTAGATGTAGTCATCCCAAGCGAAGTAGAGGTGAAGGGCATCTTCGGCGATATTCCTATGGCGGAGGCCGCAGAAAGGATGATGCAGCTTGGAGCAAGGAATGTAGTGATCAAGATCGGGAAAAGAGGCTGCCTGGTATATGTAAATAAAGAAATTATATTTGTGAATGCATATCACTCAGATACAGTCAAGGACCCAACAGGAGCTGGAGACAGTTTCTGCGGCGGATTCCTGGTTGGATACAGCAAGACCCATGATCTTGTGACGGCAGCGAAATACGGGACAGTATCTTCTTCCTTTATAATAGAAGATTTTGGGATCGAGCCTGCACTCCATGTAAGCAGAGAGATGGCCGAGAAGCGCCTAAAGGAAGTCGTGTGCTATACCATGGAGGGAAAAGAATGAGATATACGAAAGAGCCAATCATTATCGGGGCAGTGCATCTTCCGTACTACGGAAGGAATAACCCGTCCCAGTCGATTGCGGAGATAGAAGAATATGTCATGACCAACGTTAAGGTTCATTATGACAATGGAATCGATACTGTATATATCCAGGATGAAAATCTGAATCTGGGTCCCGCCATGCCGGAGACGATCGCCCTGATGGCCTCTCTCGCCAAGATGGTGAAGATGGAGATGCCGGACATTCGGCTGGGAATGATCATGCAGTCGCATGACGGCGAGGCGCCTATCGCGGCGGCTACGGCTGCGGGGGCAGACTTTGTGCGAATCAAGGTATTTGCGGGAACGATGTATAAGGCGGAAGGAATCCGCACAGGCGTTGGGGAGACGGCAGTGCAGTACCGCGCGATGCTGAACTCTCCGGTGAAGATACTCGCAGACGTGCATGACAGGGAAGGGATTCCCATGCCCGGAGTACCGATAGATATGGCGATTGACTGGGCAAGCCACATAGGCGCGGATGGCCTCATACTTACCGGGCATAGTTATCAGGAGACCTTGCGGTATCTAAAGACAGCGCAAGAGATGGAACTGGGAAAGCCGGTGCTGGTAGGCGGCTCCGTCAACGAAGATAATATATACGAGATACTGGATCATTGCGAAGGCGCGGTGGTAAGCAGTTCCCTGATGCTCAAAGAAACAAAGCCGGGAAGCCTGCTGCGCTGGGATGCAGAGAAAATTAAACGTTTTGCAGACAAGGTAAGATGTTACCGGAAGAGTAGATAGTTATGTATGATTTGGCGATTAAGAGAGGCTGCGTTATTACCCCGGATGGAAAACAGCAGCTGGATATAGGCATCAGAAATGGAAGGATAGCAGGCCTATCCCTGCCGGGAATGCTTGGAGAAGCAAAAGATACATTAGAGGTTCCGGGACGGTATATCTTTCCTGGAGGAATAGATGTGCATGTCCATATGGACGATCTGGGCGCGGAAGAGATGGAAGACTGGCGGCATGGATCTCTGGCGGCAGCGGAAGGAGGAATCACTACAGTGGCAGACATGCCAATAGATAATGTACCTGCTACCGTAAACGGAGATACCCTGCGGATGAAGCTTGAGAGAATCGAGGGAAATTCCTATACCGATTATATGGCGTGGGGCGGCCTTGCCACAGATAATCTGGCTTCCATCCCGGATATGCTAAAGGAAGGCGCGGCAGGGCTTAAGGCATTCCTGTGCGACAGCGGGGCCAAAGATTTTGCGCAGGTCACGGATCCAATCCTGCTGGAGGCCATGCGCATGGCTGCAGCGGAAGACTTTCCCATTATCATCCATGCGGAAAATGAAGCGATAAACCAATACTATACGAAGAAATATAAGGGGAGCAGCAGGTGGGAGCATCTTGGCAGGATGCGCCCAGAGGTAAGCGAGATGGAGGCAGTGGCAAAATGTGCCCTATTTGCCCGGCTTACAGGAGCCAGAGTGCATATAGCCCATATAAGCAGCGCCAAGAGCATCCCGATCATCCAGGAGGCAAGAAGGCAGGGAGCAAGGCTGACCTGCGAAACCTGTCCGCATTATCTGATGTTTTCACAGGAAGATTATATAGAAAAGGGAGCACTGTTAAAGTGCGCGCCGCCAATCCGGGATGAGGAGAACAAGGCTGCGTTATGGAAGGAACTGGAAGGCGGCAATATTGATATTATTTCTTCTGACCATTCTCCCAGCACGTATAAGTCTGAGGCAGATGGACCCGATGACGCGTGGGCAGGCATATCCGGAATCCAGTGCACTCTGCTGGTACTATATTCCGAAGGGTACTGCAAAGGAAGGATCAGCCTGGAGCGTATTGCGCAGATATTTTCGTATAAGCCGGCCGGCTTAATGGGAATTGATAAAAGGAAAGGAAGCATTGCGCTGGGAAAGGATGCCGACCTGGCAATACTGGATCCTACAAAAAAGACGGTCTTTGGAGAAGCGCAGATGAAAACGAAAGTAAAGAGTAGCGTGTATAAAAATTCCTGTTTTCAGGGAGCCGTAGAAAGGACATATCTACGAGGCGTGATGGTAAAAGAGCCGGCGCCGCAAGGATGCTATATTTGCAGGTGAGTCGATGAAAACTAGTTTAGAATGGCTAATAACAGCCAGCGGGTTGAAAAATATAAAATGTGTTGCTTGCGATGATCTGCCAAACGCCCGGTTTGATGGCGTAAGCGTGCTGGATAATCCGGATGCCATTCGGTGGGTAAAGCAGGATGAACTGGTGATTACATCCGGCTATTTTCTTGTGGATGACGCGCAGGCTCAGAAGAGAATCATCCATGAATTAAAAGAAGCCGGCTGTGCCGGGCTGGGAGTCAAGATCAGGGACTATCTGCAGGAACTCCCGGAGATCATGGTCAGCGAGGCCGCAAAGGCGGGGCTTCCGCTTCTTGAACTGCCATTTTATTATTCTCTATCCGAGGTCTGCCAGGCAATCTATAACCACATCTATGATCTGAGTTACAGAAGCAGGGTGAGAGAGCAGAAATTAATAGAAGACATATCAGATATCTTCTTTTCCAAGCGGGGAACGATGGAAATTGTCTACCGGATCGCGGAATTCCTGAAACGAACGGTCATCCTTATGGACAGCGATTATAAGTGCGTATATGCGGCCAAAAGGATGAATGACAAGAAACTGTGCATCAAGGACAGCGAGATAAAACGGCTGCACTCCTCGCAGACCAATGAAAGCGTCTTCCTATTCCCTGACCAGACCCAGAGAAAAGGATATACGGTTACCATTCCCGGGGCAGAATCCAACGCGCTCCTGCTTGTGCTGGAAGATGTGGGGGATCTGGATAAGGAAGAAAAGTTCATTATCGAACGCTGCATCAAGATCTTAAGCATGGCGCTGGAGCAGGCCAGATCAAGGCAGGAGGACAGATATGAATTTGAGGATTCGTACCACAAAGATCTATATGAATATCTGAATGGGCTGCGTCAGTTCGACGACGGGGAATTAAAGAATATACTGCGGGAGATAGAAATGCCTTTTGAGAAGAAGCGGGTCATGGTGCTTCTGCAGATACGGACAGGATTCGACTACAATACTGACTACAGGGGGATTATAGACGGATGCATCCGCAATTGCAGAGAACTTCGCAACTTCGAGCCTTATATCTTAAGCCGCGACCGCAAGTTCATCATCTATCTTTTCGCAGGCCAGGCAAAAAGCAATCCCTTTATATGTAACGCGGCGAAAAAACTGGCAGAAACAATCATACGGAAGATGAACGCCCTGAAAGAAGGGATGGATGTGCTGGCAGGCATAGGAAAAAGCAGCCAGGACTTTGCAGGAATAAGAAGGTCCTATCAAGAGGCGGAGAAAGCGATCGATATCGGAGAAAAACTGGGGCTGAAAGAGAAGATCTTTGCTTATAACCAATTAGAATTCTATGATTATCTGCTTCAGTATCCGGTAAAGACGAAAGGGCGATGCTGTGATAATATACAGTACCTGCAGGAATACGACAAGGAGAATAATACAGAGCTTGCGCGGACATTGCTGGGCTTTCTTGAGTATAAGTTCAATGTCAGCGAGACTGCCAAAGCGTTGTATATCCACAGGAACACGCTGATCAACCGATTGGGGAAGATCAAGGAACTGCTATATAATGACCTGGAGACGATGGATGATCTGATGCCTCTTTGCATGGAGGCCTATGCATATAAATTATTTTCGTAGGAGGAAATGAAGATGAAGATATTGCTGAAAAACGCAAAAATACTGACATTTAATGATGAAGATGAAATACTGGAACATGCCGATCTACTTATCGAAGGGCGAAAGATAGCGAAAATAGGAAAGGGGCTTGAAGAGAAGGCTGACAAGGTGATCGACTGCACTGGCAAGCTGGTGATGCCAGGCCTGGTCAATTCTCATCTACATTCAGATGAGAATATGTTCCGGGGCCTGTTTGACAACATGCCTCTTGAGCCATGGATGCTGTACAGCTGCCCGCCGCTTCAGTACGGGCCGTTTGCGCCCCGCCTCATATACCTTCGCACCATGATCGGAGCAATGGAGATGGTGAAGAAGGGGATCACATGCGTGCAGGATGACGTATCAGAATGCCCCAAGGCAACGGTGGAAGGATACGACCAGGTATTTCAGGCCTATAAGGATGTTGGATTAAAGGGCAATATCGCGGTCAACATGGGAGACCGGAAGTTTATGGATAAGCTTCCATATACAAGGGAATGCATCCCCGCTAAATATCATGAACTGCTGTCATCCCACCCGGATCCGGAGGAGATGATCGAGATCTATGAAGAAGTTATCCGAAGATGGGACAGGAAAGATGGGATGAAGGTAGTCTTCTCTACATCAGCCCCCCAGCGGTGTACGGACGAGTACCTTATGAGAGGACTTAAAATAGCCGAAAAGTACGATCTGCCGATGCATACGCATATCCTGGAAACCAGGATGCAGCGCGCTACGGGCCCGGAATTCTACGGCAAGTCTATCGTAAAGCACATCCGGGATCTGGGATTTCTGACGGATCGCCTGACCATTATACATGGAGTATGGATGGATGAGGAGGATATGCGGATGATCGGAGAGGCGGGCGCTTCCGTGGCCCACAATCCGGTCAGCAATCTGAAACTCGGCAGCGGAATCATGCCGCTTCGCAAGATGGTACGAAATAAGGTGAATGTAGTGCTGGGAACAGACGGCATGAGCAGCAATGACGGCTACAGCATATTCGAGACGGTAAAATTCGCTGCTCTGCTGCAGAAGGTAATGGACGCGGATTATAAGACCTGGCTGGATGCCAAGTCTATATTGAAGATGGCAATCCGTACGCCTGCCCGCAGCTTGAGAAGGGCGGACGAGATTGGAAGCCTGGAGGCGGGAAAAGATGCAGATATCAATATTATCAACTTGAAGTCGGAGGCATTTACCCCTCTGAATGATATCTATAAGCACCTGGCTTACTGCGAAGATGGAAGCGATGTGGAAACCGTGATCGCAGCGGGCAGGATTCTGATGGAGGACAGGAAGCTCCTGCATGTAGATGAAGAGGCGCTGATAGAGGAACTGCAGGATATGACAAGGGACTTCAAGGAGAGGTACATAGGCACGGTCAAGGCCAATGACGTTCTGATGCCGTACGTTGACGATATATATAGCAAGTGCATCAGCCAGTATGAAGACTGCACTTGCAACCTGTTTGTCTGATCAGGGAATAATAAGGAGGAAAAACTTATGAGAATCATAGATATGCATGCCCATGTGGATGTGTGCGAGCCGCTGAACTGGTATGATACAGCGGAAAAATTGATAACGCTTATGGATGAGGCTGGGATTGAGAAGGCTGTCGTAAGCGCCTATCTGAACCTTCCCGGGCCGGACATGACATGCGGCATGCGGCTGTGGGATTCCATCGAGCCATACAAAGAGCGGTTCATGATGTTTCTGCGGATGGATCCCTGGTTTGGGCAGGAAGCGATCGATTTCCTGGAAGACAGCTGCAGAAAATATCCGGTTCGTGGAGTAAAGTTGCATCCTGCCCATTATACGCTTCATCCATACGGGGAACTTACGGTCCGCCTTTGCAGGAAGGCGGGCGAACTGGGACTGCCGGTGCTGTTCCACTGCGGCGACGAGATGATGTGCCTTCCCCTTCAGATCGGCGAACTGGCGGCCCAATGCCCGGACACCGTCATTATACTGGCGCATATGGGCGGCTACGCCCACAACAGGGATGCCATCGAGGTGGCGAAGAAGTATAAGAACATTTATATAGATACTTCGGAGGTGCCGCTGGTCAAGGAAATAAGATGGCTTGTGGACGAATTGGGAGCAGAGCGTATCTTCTTCGGTACAGACGCGCCGTGCTGCGATCCGATGGTAGAACTTAAAAAGGTACTGCTGGCTGGTCTGTCAGAAGAAGAATTGGAAAAGGTTCTGTATCAGAACGCGGTTCGCGTGATGGGATTGGAGGAAATAAGATGATTGTTGATTTTCATACATACGTGGGCGAGTCCATGCTGGGCCAGGAGAGCACGGAAGAAGACATCCTGAAGAATATGGAGGAGAATCAGGTGGATGTATCGGTGATCTGCCCGGTCAAGACGATTGATCCTTTCTTCGAACGGCAGAATGAATATATTTCGGACTTGCAGAGGAAGCATTCCGGAAAACTAAAAGGCTTCTGCAGGATCGACCCGAACCTTGGCAAGGATTCTGAGAAGATATTGCGGGAATCGGTGGAGGACCTGGAACTGAAAGGCCTGCTTCTGCACCCCTGGGAAGAGACGTTTGCGATTAATGACAAGAAGGTGTATCCTTTTATGGAGATATGCGAGGAATACGGCCTGCCTGTCTTAATTGAGACAGGGTATCCATGGCTTTCCCACTGCTTCCAGGTGGCCAGCCTTGCGGAAAAATTCCCGGAACTTAAGTTTATCATGTCCCACGGCGGGCAGTTTGACAGCAGCGGCTATGCGCTGACGGATGTCGATTACGTGATGGACCGGCATCCCAACCTGCTGATCGAGACTTCGGGGGATTATTCGGATGAAGGAATAGAGAATATTCCGAACCGCCTTGGATATGACCGGCTGCTGTTCGGGTCTCATTTCCCATGGCTTAACACAGAACTTGAGATCTACCGCATCCGGCGGGCCAATCTATCGGAAGAGGCAAGGGAATGCATCTTCTATAAGAACGCATTGAATCTATTAAAGTAAGAAGATGATCCGCGCGCCTGCGGTCCTGGCCGCAGGCGCAATATGAAGAAAAGGACTTGCATTTTCCGGCTTTCTGTGATACACTATCCTAGCGAATGGAAGTAGGTCTTTTTTTTATGCCTAAAATTTGGGTAGCCTCGCAAGCTACCAAGTAACAATGTTAACACAAGAAACATGAAGCGAGGTGGAAGTTGTGCGTACAAGAATCACATTGGAATGTACAGAATGCAAGCAGCGTAACTACAACATGACAAAGGATAAGAAAACACATCCTGAGCGCATGGAGACTAAGAAGTACTGTAAGTTCTGCAAGTCACACACATTGCACAAAGAGACAAAATAGTCGCCGTAAAGGAGTGGATGTCATGAGCGATAAGACTCAGAAGAAAAGCTGGTTCAAAGGTCTTAACAGAGAATTTAAGAAAATCATTTGGCCAGATAAGATGACACTTGCAAAACAGACGACGGCAGTTGTTTCCGTGTCCGTAGTTCTGGGAATAATCATAGCGATCGTTGATTTTATTGCCCAGTACGGAGTGGATTTATTAGTAAAATAGAACTGATAAACTGCGGGCAAGAAAGGTGAGTTTATGTCAGAGGCAAAATGGTACGTAGTTCATACCTATTCCGGGTATGAAAACAAAGTAAAAGCCAACATTGATAAGACAATTGAAAACAGACATTTGGAAGATCAGATTCTGGAAGTCCGCGTTCCGATGCAAGATGTCGTAGAGATGAAGAACGGCGTTCAGAAGGCGACACAGAAGAAGATGTTTCCGGGCTATGTGCTGATTCATATGATCATGAATGATGATACATGGTATGTTGTCCGTAATACAAGAGGCGTAACGGGATTCGTAGGACCAGGCTCTAAGCCGGTTCCGCTGACGGATGCAGAGATGGCGCCGCTTGGGATCAGGCAGGAGAACATTGTCGTTGACTTTAAAGAAGGCGACACGGTTCAGGTTATTGCCGGTGCATGGGCAGATACGGTTGGCGTTATCCAGTCTATGAATATACAGAAGCAGAGCCTTACCATCAATGTTGAACTATTCGGCCGCGAAACGCCGGTTGAAATTGGTTTCGCAGAAGTCAAGAAAATGTAACAGGTAGTGGGAGGGACGCAGACGTTCCCGAAGGCACCACAAGGAGGTAATTGAAATGGCAAAAAAAGTAGAAGGTTATATTAAGTTACAGATCCCTGCAGGAAAAGCAACACCAGCACCACCGGTTGGACCTGCACTTGGTCAGCACGGTGTAAATATCGTTGAATTTACAAAGCAGTTCAACGCTAAGACTGCAGATCAGGGAGATATGATTATTCCTGTTGTAATCACGGTTTACAATGACAGAAGCTTCAGCTTCATCACAAAGACGCCGCCGGCAGCAGTCCTGATCAAGAAGGCCTGCAACATCAAGTCTGGTTCAGGCGTTCCGAACAAGACAAAGGTTGCGACAATCACAAAGGCTCAGCTTCAGGAAATCGCTGAACTGAAGATGCCAGACCTGAATGCAGCCAACGTTGAAGCAGCAATGAGCATGATCGCCGGAACATGCCGCAGCATGGGCGTAAAGGTTGAAGACTAGAGTAAATTGTAAACGATAGAAAGTGGGAGGGTTATCCCGACATTACCACAAGGAGGTTTTTTAGAATGAAAAGAGGAAAGAAATATGTTGAGGCTGCAAAGGCAATTGACAGAGGAACGCTCTACGATGTTGCGGAAGCAGTGTCATTAGTTAAAAAGACTGCAGTAGCAAAATTTGATGAGACAATCGAGGCTCATATCAGAACTGGATGTGACGGACGTCACGCTGACCAGCAGATCCGTGGCGCGGTCGTACTTCCGCACGGAACAGGCAAGAAAGTCCGTATCTTAGTATTTGCAAAGGACGCAAAGGCTGATGAGGCTAAAGCGGCAGGAGCAGATTACGTAGGCGGAGAAGAACTGATTCCAAAGATCCAGAATGAGAACTGGTTTGAATTCGACGTAGTAGTAGCTACGCCGGATATGATGGGTGTCGTTGGACGTCTTGGACGTGTTCTCGGACCTAAGGGATTAATGCCGAACCCGAAGGCCGGAACGGTAACTATGGACGTGACAAAGGCAATCCAGGACATCAAAGCCGGTAAGATTGAGTACAGACTTGATAAGACAAACATTATCCATGTGCCAGTAGGTAAGGCTTCATTTACCGAAGAACAGCTTACGGACAACTTCCAGACGCTTATTGATGCAATCAACAAGGCAAGGCCATCCGCTGTAAAGGGTCAGTTCTTAAAGAGCGTGACGCTTACTTCTACAATGGGACCTGGCGTTAAGATTAACCCAATTAAGGTTATGTAATTGCATATTAGATGAATAATAAGAGACAGCATAGCGATTCGGCTATGCTGTCTCTTTTCCGTTGTCTATGGCGTTAAGAAGGATGGAGGCTTTGAATGTCCGGGACGTGTAATCAAACTGGCAGATTCCGTTGTATTTCCTGGCGACTTGCCGGACGGAGGCAATCCCGATCCCGACTCTTCTTTCTGCCTTGGAGGAAAGGAAGACGCCCTCCTTCTTGCGCACTTGACCGGCGTAACTGTTCTCTACGATGATAGCCAGCGTGCTTTCGTGATGCATGCAGATATCCAGGTGAAGGTATTTCTCGCCTTCGGTCTGGCGCATGCAGGCCTCGAGAGCATTTTCCAGAAGATTGCCGAGAATGATGCATGTGTCGATGTCGGAGAAGGGAAAGGCATCGTCCAGGCGTATGGAGATGGAGACGCTGATGCCATGGTCGCGGGCAATGTCGGCGAAGTAGGAGACGATCGTATTGATCACGGGATTCTGGCAGTAGCTGGTAGGGCTGATAGAATCCAGATGACATAGATAATTGTTGATGTAGTCTTCCATTCCGCTTAAGTCATTGTTGGAAATATAAGCCTTAAGGGCAATCAGCGTGTGCCGGAAGTCGTGCCGGATGCGGCTGGTCTCGTCGATTTTCTGCTGGAGCAGTACGATCTGTCTTTTATAGGCGTCAAAATGTGTTTCGGTCAGGTGTAATTCTTCGGTCAGTTCGGCATTTCTGGTGGTCTCTACGATCATCTTAAAGATGATGAGATAGGTAGAGAAGGTCAGGATGATCCAAAGCAAAGGGATCAGGTAGATATCGGCTTTGGGACTGGGGCTGCTGCTGTTGAATATAGGGAATACCGTCAGGGAATAAAAAAATGTGCTGCACACGGGTATGCCCCATAATAAATTCCAAAAGGGAAGGTGTTCCGTGCGATCAAGCGCTGGCCTGAGAAGCTTCCTGAAAAACAGCAAGATAAGCGGCAGGGTTAGCAGCATGATCGCAAATGTCAGTGCCAGGTGAAACAAAGTGGGCATTTTTGAAGGCGCATGTCCTAAGATGTACTCTGCCTGGGCGGATAATAGGTATACGGCATTGGAATAGCATTTCACAATCGTAACGGCAAATAGGCATTGGGCAAAACTGTAAGTAGAAACAGCGTTAAAGATAAATACGCCTGCCATTACCCCTGAGATCGCCAGTAAAGCCATTGTAAAGGCGGTGAGGGGAGTTGTCATATAGATATAGGTAAGCGCTATGTCTATTAAGACGAATATGGCAATGCCGGATGCTACCGTTAGTAATGTGGGCGCTTTAAGCCGGTCCGAAAATGTAAAATACAGCACGATAATACAGGGCCCGATAAAAAGCAGCGAACTGGACAGACTTTCAAGATTCATGTTTATCTCCTTCGGTCACATAGGTGAATATATAGTTGGCATACGCCTGGCGGATCTCTTTTCTGCGTGCCCGCAATATAGGAATCCTCTCCCCGTTTGTAAGTACGAAATCATTGACATCCATGGATGCAATGTGATCCAGATTCACCATGCAGTTGCGGTAACAGCATAAAAATTGGGGATACGCCTCCAGCATAGGCGAAAAATCCTTAAAAGACATATAAGAGCGGACTGTCCGGTAGGGCGTGTGTATTTGGATATAGTGATTATAATAATCGGTATAAATGATATCAGACAGCAGTATGCGGGTGTAGTGCCGCCCTTCTTTCAGTTCGATGTAGTGCTCGAAGCGTTTGGAAGCGCGCTCGTATCTGAGCATTGCCTCTTCCAGATATTCATAGGAAAAAGGCTTCAGAAGATAATCAAGAGCATGCAGTCGAAAAGCCGTAACCGCGTGCTCTTTGCTGGAAGTTGTAAATATAATCAGACACTGTGGGTCTTGATCGAATATGGATTTGGCGACCTGCATGCCATCGATCTCGTTCAGAAATATATCCAGAAATACAAGGTTATAAACATTGGCATTGAATGTATTTAAAAAGTCGGTTCCGTTGTCGAACTGCTCTATTTTCATATGTACCTTATGTTCGCGGCAATAACGCTCCAGACCGTGGTACAAGTGCTGTCTGTCTATAAGAGAATCATCAACAATAGCGACATTCATCTTATCTTCCTCCTAAACATTTTGTGTTTATTTTAACATACAGTAATGAGAGAAAAAGTGGAATATATAGTAATAAATGTATTTTTTTGGTAAAAATGTAATTATTGGCGTCAGTGTAATAAATTGATAACTTTTTGTCCTTGCCGCTGCGTGAAAGTGAGGCGGATATGACTTTGTATAAGTCCGCCGGGATTGTATACTGAGGACAGATATCAGCGGAACGCGAAAAAAGAAAAGGAGCAAAAAGGAATGGATGAGATTAAGACACTGCTGGCAAAAGAAGCGATAAGGGATCAGATCTACGTTTACTGCCGCGCGCTTGACCGAATTGACAATGAACTGGGGTATTCTGTATTTGCCGAGGACAGCCAGGTAGACTATGGCCCTACTTACAGAGGAACGGGAAGAGGATTTATTGATAATATGCTGGAGCAGCACAGGCATATGATCTGTACCCATCATATGATGACGAATATCCTGATCAAGGTGGATGGCGATAAAGCGGTCAGCGAGACTTACATGTATGCCGCCTGCAAGATGCCGGGCAAAGAAGGCAAGACATTTACGGTAGAGGCCAGGTGCCGGGACATTGATAACTGGGAATGCCGTGATGGCAAGTGGCTGATCGTAAAGAGGACGGTTGCAGGAGATAACACCCGCATCATTTCCCATTATAAAGATCTTGAAATGTATAATACCAGCCGCGATGATAAGAATGATCCATCATATGCGGTTTTGGGCGAAATAGAATAGCAAGAATATATAAAAGTATTGACAAGGAATCTGCGTGATGATATAATATCCCACGATGACTGCCGAAGACAGCAGGTGCGTAAGCGTAAGTAGACAAACGCCTGCCGAGGAAAGTTGGATTCTGTTTTTATGAATTACAATGCCTCTATGTCTTTGGATATAGAGGCTTTTTAGCGTATAGCACTTATTTCCTTACGCAGTCGGACAAATACTATAAGGAGGTGCACCATTCGTGGCAAAAGTTGAATTGAAACAACCAATCGTACAGGCTATTGCAGAAGATGTCAAAGATGCAGCAAGCGTTGTATTAGTTGACTACCGCGGACTTACTGTTGCTCAGGATACAGAACTGCGTAAACAGTTAAGGGATGCTGGAATCGTCTACAAAGTTTGTAAAAACACAATGATGAAGAGAGCTTTTGAAGGAACTGAATTAGCGGCTTTAGAAGAACACTTGGAAGGACCAAGCGCTATCGCGATCTCTAAAGACGATGCTACGGCTCCGGCAAGAATCCTTTGCAAGTTCGCAAAAGATGCAAAAGCCCTTGAGTTAAAAGCAGGCGTGATTGAAGGCACGGTATACGATGTTGACGGCCTGACAGAACTGTCAAAGATTCCGTCAAGAGAAGAATTGCTGGCCAAATTGCTTGGAAGCATGCAGTCACCAATTACCAATCTTGCTCGTGTTCTTAACCAGATCGCAGAGCAGGGCGGAGCAGAGAACTGCGAAGCGGCAGCCCCTGCGGAAGAGGCAGCAGTAGAAGAAGCAGCCCCTGCAGAAGAAGCGGCAACTGAAGAAACACCGGCGGAGTAGAATAACCCGCTGCAATTAAAATAATATTAAATGGAGGATCATAAAATGGCAAAATTAACAACAGCTGAATTTATTGATGCAATCAAAGAATTATCAGTATTAGAATTAAATGACTTAGTAAAAGCATGTGAAGAAGAATTTGGTGTATCTGCAGCAGCAGGCGTAGTCGTTGCAGCAGCAGGCGCAGATGCAGGCGCAGCAGCAGAAGAGAAGGATGAGTTCGACGTAGAATTAGTATCCGCAGGCTCTTCTAAGGTTAAGGTTATCAAGGTTGTTCGTGAAGTAACAGGCCTTGGACTGAAAGAAGCAAAAGAATTAGTTGACAGCGCTCCGAAGGTAATCAAAGAAGCTGCATCTAAGGCTGAGGCTGAGGAAATCAAGGCTAAGCTTGAAGGCGAAGGAGCAGAGGTTAACCTTAAATAATTTAAGATTAGATATCTGCAGAATGTATGAAGAAGAGGAATTCCCGCAGGGGGTGCCTCTTCTTTTTTTGCGCCTTTTGGGCTACGGATAGTAGATGGCGGAAATTTTGACACAAGATGTAGTGAAAACGGTAATTTTCTGACCCTTTTGGTAAAACACAAGGAAAGCCTGTTGATTTCTGGTTTAATAATATATGTATACAGCCTGTTTTAGTTTTGCGGGCCAAGGGAGGGAATTTTAAGAGCAGAACGCAGGAGACAGATAGGAAATTGAAATAGGGGATTTTTTTATTATGAGAGGAGTAACGAAAATGAAAAAGGGTAAATTAATTGCTGCAATTGCTACCGCTGCGTGCATGGCATTTGCATTTGCGCCATTTACTGGGACAACAGATGTAAAGGCGGCTGAAAACGGGACTGGCACTGGAATGTTCTATCACGGCATCAGCGTGAATAACAACAGAACCTTCAATGTAAATGATACAATCTATATCAGCACCAATTCAGGGCTGGCAAATCCGAACTATGCAAGCCTTGGATTCCCGAGCACGCTGAGCGCGAAACTGGCAATAACAGGCGGGCAGATAACCAATGCAAATGGGGCGGGGTATCCGGTCGCGGTGCTGAATGCGGATTCGCAGTTTGACGGCTGCAGTACCGGGGCGATCTACTATACCACTGATGGCTGGAGATATTGGTGTTCCGGCGGCGCTGTCACGGGGGTTGGCCCATATAGTGTTTATGATGTGGGCAGTTCGACATTTACAGCGGACGATGTAACGGTGAGTGCAAGCGGCCTTCCGGCATCCGGAACCGTGGGGAAGGATAATTTTACTGTCCAGGTCGCAGTGGGAGGCGCCAATTATACGGTTGGCGACTATAGTTTTACAGACCAGATGGTTGATGTGGAAAATGGCGATGCTACCGTTGGATTTAACGTAGGCGGAGCGATGATCACTAAAGTCGTGCCGGAAGCGGCGGTTCCTGCGATTGACGGGCTGGAGTTCCTGACGGATGCGGAGAAAGCCACGTTCAAAGGACAGCTCAATGGCGCTGCTACAGATGCGCAGGTAAAAGCTGTTGTGGATGCCGCGAAGAAGCAGGCGGCGGATAATGCTGCCAAGTTAAAGAAGGATGCAGCGGACGCGATAGACGTGGATACGCAGGCGGCAATTAATGCAATCGACAATCTTGACAACCTGACACCAGCAGAAAAACAGACCAAAAAAGATGAGATTACGGCGGCTGCAAACAAAGCGAAAGACGCAGTGAATAATGCGGCGTCTCCTTCCGCGGTTGAAAGCGCGAAGCAGCAGGGCAGCGCGGATATGACGCTGATCCAGTCCAAGGCGGAGGCCATGGATAGCATCGCGGCAAACGCAAAAGCGGCCAAAGAAGAGATCGATAAGCTTGGCAATCTGACAAAAGCTGAGAAGAACATGAAAAAGGCCGAGGTAGACAATGCGGCAGAGGCGGCAAAAAACGCGGTCAATGCGGCGGCGGATGCAAATGGAATCAATCATGCGGTCCAGAATGGACAGGCGGCGATTGCGTTTGCAGAGGCGAAGGCAGTAGCGGAAGATGGCGTTATGGAAGCGGCGAAGGAAGCGAAGAAGGGCATTGATGCTCTTAAAGACCTGAGCAGCGAGGAAAAAGCGGCATTGAAGGCTGAGATAGACGACGAGGCGGACGAAGCAAAAGTAGCGATCGACAACGCAGCGGATGAAGACGCTGTTCTTGCGGCGCTTGACAATGCCGAAGCGGCATTTTTGGATACCTTGGACGATGCGGTTGCACAGGATTTTGTAAATGCATTTACAACGGGGAAAGACGGGCTGTATAAAGAAATCAATAGCAATAACGCAGATCAGATTCTTGCGGGAAAAGAGTCTTGGGCAGAGATGACGGACGAACAGAAAGCGAAGGCGAATGCCTTGATCGAGGCGGGCACTGACGGCGCGATCGCGACCTATGATGATTATGTGCTTGCTTGCGAGACGTTTGTGAAAGAAGAAGCAGATAAGTTTGTAAAGAACTATCTGACAGGCGAAGATGGACAGATGTACAAAGAAGCCACAGCCAAGAACTATGAGCAGATTTTGTCCGGAAAAGCGGATTGGGACAAGAAGTCGCAGGCAGAAAAAGACGCCATCAATGCGGCGCTGATCGCCAATGGCGGCAAGTCTTATGAAGATCTGCTGAAACTTTCCGGAGAGATCAAGGAAAATAGCGACAGCTTCATCAAGAAGTATCTGACGGGACAGGACGGCCAGATCTATAAGGAGGCCACCAGGCAGAATTACCAGCAGATACTGTCCGGCAAGGAAGCTTGGGATAAGATGTCCCAGGACGAGAAAGATGCCATCAACGCAGTGCTTGTTGCCAATGGCGGCAAGACTTATGAAGAACTGCTGAAGACGGCGCAGGAGATCGAGAAGCAGATTGCCGCTGAGAATGCCAAGAAGATCGCAAAGACGGGAGACACTGCCATGGCAGGGCTCTATGCTCTTCTGGGACTGGTATCTCTGGCGGGAATCGTAATGATGACGAAGAAAAGAAGAAATGCTTAATCCCCCTAGGATTGGCCAGAGCAAAAGAGAAGGAAGCGCCGCGAGGCGCTTTCTTCTTGCAAAAAAATCGCGGAAAAATGATTGCGCAAAAAGTTGCCTTCATTTTTAAAATAATATGTGATATATTATAGGCAGAGCAAATGGAAGGTCGGTTATTATGAAGGTTAGTATACGGAAAATAAGTGAAATCACTGGTTTTTCTCCAGCGACGGTTTCGAATGCGCTGAACCATAAGCGGGGAGTGAATGCGGAGACGTCGGAGAAAATATTCAGGGTAGCGGAGGAACTGGGGTACCGGATGGAGGAGAAGATTAAGAAGATCCGGTTCGTCATTTTCCGGAGGAACGGGCTGATTATTGATGACAGCCCCTTCCATCCGGCGGTGATCGAAGGCGTGGAGCATCAGGCGAAGAGCATGGGATATGAGACGGTGTTCTGCCATGTGGATATCAATGACGCCCAGTACCAGATGCAGATCAATGAGATTCTTTCGGATACGGAGAGTGCCGTGGTTCTTCTGGGAACGGAGATGCTGGAGGAGGATTTCGAGCCGTTTACTCACGCTAAGAATAAGATAATCCTGCTGGACGGGTGGAGCGACCGGTACTTTTTTGACAGCGTGCTGATAAGCAACACGGATTCGGCTGCAAAGGCGGTGGAATATCTGGCAGGCAAGGGACATAAGGACATCGGATACATCCAGGGAGACTTCCGGATACAGGCATTCCGGTACAGGGAGATTGGATTCAAAAGAGTTATGGAAAGATATGGGCTTCCCGTAAGGCCGGAGTATATCGCGACGGTGGGTACCCGGATTGAGACTGCCTATGAAGGAATGAAGCGATATCTGGATGAGACGCCGGTGATACCGACTGCTTATTTCGCGGATAATGATACGATAGCCATAGGCGCGATGCGGGCGCTTAAGGAGTATGGATACGGGATACCTGAGGATGTGTCTATCATAGGGTTTGACAATATTTCGTTCGGGGCCATCTCGGACCCGCCGCTTACGACGATCAACGTTTATAAGCGGGAGATGGGAGAGACGGCCGTGAGGGAATTGGCACTGGCGATCGAGGATCCTAAGAAAGTAAGGATGAAGATACAAGTCTGTACGGATTTTGTGGAAAGAGGAAGCGTAAGAAAAATATAATATGGAACGGTCTGGCCTAGTGCTGGGTAAACTGGAAGCGCCAAAAGAAAGGGCGCTTCTTTTTTTGCGCCTTTTTATACTTATTTAGTTAAATGTTTATATAAATATTTACATAAACATTTAACTAAAACAGAGTGAGAATGTGAACAAAATGTAAATACAGAATGTATCAATTGTAAATAATAGCCAAAATGAGAAGCGCAAAACTATTATAATTAAACAAAATGTAAATAAAACAAAACTATTTATTAAAATACTATTGAAATATTTATATAAATGTTTATAATAAGGGCATAAAGAGTTAGGGGCGGTGAAAAAGTGAAGGCCAGTATAAAACAGATAAGCCAGATGACGGGCTTTTCTCCGGCGACTGTCTCCAATGCTTTGAATCGCAAGAAGGGTGTGAATGAAGAAACTTCAAGAAAGATATTCAAAGTAGCAGAGGAACTGGGATACCAGACGGAAAAGACCATAACAAAGATAAAATTCGTAACCTACAGGAAGAATGGACGCATCATAGATGACAGCCTGATATTTCCTGCCATGATAGAAGGCGTGGAGCGGCAGGCGAAGGAACTGGGGTATGAGACGGCCTTCAGCCATCTGAATTATGAAGATGACGCGTTTCAGGAGAGGCTTAAGGAAGTGCTTGAAGACACCAATTCGCTGATGATACTCCTGGGTACCGAGATGATGGAAGAAGACTATCAGCCCTTTATGGATTACAAAGGATATATGATCGTGCTGGATGGATGGTGCGAAGAGATGGCCTTTGACGGGGTGCTGATCAACAATACGGACGCTGCTTGCAACGCGGTGGAATATCTGGTTGAGAATGGACATAAGAGCATCGGATATCTGCGAGGAGATTACCGGATCAAGGCCTTCCAGTACAGGGAATATGGATATTACCGCACGCTTGGAAGGCATGGCCTTTCAGAAGCGCCGGAATATGTAGTGACTCTCGGAACGACGCTGGAGGCGGCATACGAAGATATGAAAGCCTATCTGGAAGGGAAACCGGCATTGCCCACCGCATACTTCGCCGATAATGACGTGATTGCGCTTGGGGCTATGAGAGCCCTGGAGGAAAAAGGAATCAAAATACCGGATCAGATCTCTATCGTGGGATTCGACGATATCCGTTTTGGGGCCGTATCTACCCCGGGACTTACTACAATCCATGTACACAAGCAGGAGATGGGAGAGGTGGCGGTAAGAAGGGCTCTGGACCATATCCGATATTCCGGAAGACAGGTAAAGATGAAGATACAGGTTGGCACGGATTTTCTCGTAAGAGGAAGTGTCAGGAACTTAGATATAGAGGAAGCCAAGAGGCAAGAAAGGATGGAGGAAGTAAAATGGCAACTATCAAATTAGGGTATGCACCCACAAGGAGAAGCATCTTCAGCGCGCCGGACGCGATCAAGTACAGAGGATTGACGGCAGACAGGCTGAAAGAACTGGGAATTGACTTTGTTGATATTGATGATATCAACGAAGAAGGGCTTCTTTACGATGACAATGACGTGAAAAAGATTGCGGCGAAGTTTAAGGAGGCGGGCGTTGACGGGTTGTTCCTTCCGCACTGTAACTTTGGTACAGAATATGTCTGCGCAAGACTTGCAAAAGAGCTGAACGTGCCAGTCCTTCTGTGGGGGCCGCTGGATGAGAGGCCGGATGAGAACGGGGTGAGGCTCAGGGATACGCAGTGCGGACTGTTTGCAACCGGAAAAGTATTAAGAAGATTCCAGATACCATTTACATATATGACAAACTGCAGATTGAATGACCCGGTATTTGAAAGAGGATTAAGGGACTTTCTGGCGGTGTGCAACGTGGTAAAGACATTCCGCAATATCCGGATCCTTCAGATCTCGACCAGGCCGTTTGACTTCTGGACCACGATGTGTAATGAAGGTGAACTTCTGGAGAAGTTCAATATCCAGTTGTCTCCGATCCCGATGACGGAACTTACAGAAGAAGTAAAGGCGGTCAAGGAAGAGGGAGCCAAGGTTGCGGAAATGGTCGCGTACATCCGTGAAAACATGGAAGTAAAGATCAAGGACGACGAAGTGGAGAATGTGGCTGCCCTTACGGTCGCCATGGAACAGCTGATCGACAAGTATGGCTGCCAGGCAGGAGCGATCCAATGCTGGAATGCGCTTCAGACAGAACTTGGCATCATGCCTTGCGCGGCCAACGCGATCCTCAATGAAAAGGGAATCCCGGTCGTATGCGAGACGGATATTCACGGAGCCATTACCGCGCTGCTGGTAGAGGCGGCTGGAATGGGAGAGAAGAGAGGCTTCTTCGCTGACTGGACTATCCGCCATCCGGATATTGAGAACGGGGAACTGCTGCAGCACTGCGGCCCATGGCCGATATCCGTTGCCCAGGAAAAGCCAAAGCTTACCTACCCGCTGGCCTTTGACCATCCGGGAAGCCTTACGGCAGAGGCAAAGCACGGAGACGTGACCCTGTGCAGATTCGACGGGGACAACGGGGATTACTCCCTGCTCCTTGGCAATGCCAAAGGCGTGGACGGACCGAAGGGAATGGGCACCTATCTTTGGGTGGAGGTTGACAATATCAAGCGCCTGGAGGCCAAGATCGTGGAGGGCCCATACATTCATCACTGCGTGGGAATCCACAAGGACGTGGTTCCTGTCCTGTATGAGGCGTGCAAATATATCGGCGTGAAGCCGGACCTGTATGACCCGATTGAAGAAGATGTAAAAGCATATCTAAGAGGAGAATGATTATGGAGAATATGAAAGCACTCGCTTACGAATTAAGAGAAAATGTAATCGACATGATTGTGGAAGGGAAAGCCGGACATATCGGCGGAGACATGAGCGTCATGGAGATACTGACAGAGATTTATTTTGATCAGATGAATATAAGCCCGCTGAATGCAGATGACCCGGACCGCGACAAGTTCATCATGAGCAAAGGGCATTCCGTGGAAGCGTACTATGCGGTCCTGGCAGCAAAGGGATTCTTTGATATCAAGGATGTGATCGCCAAGTTCAGCAAATTCGGCTCCAAGTTTATCGGACATCCCAACAACAAACTTCCGGGAATCGAGATGAACTCCGGCTCTCTGGGGCATGGCCTTCCGGTCAGCGTGGGAATGGCGCTTGCGGGGAAGATGGATGACAGGGACTACAGAGTCTATACGGTAATGGGCGACGGCGAGCTGGCAGAAGGCTCCGTATGGGAAGGCGCCATGGCGGCAAGCCACTACAAGCTTGACAATCTGTGCGCGGTAGTCGACAGAAACCGCCTGCAGATATCCGGACGGACCGAGGACGTGATGGCTCATGATGACCTTCACGAAAGATTTGGGGCATTTGGCTGGAACGTCATCGATGTAGCGGATGGCAATGATATAGACCAGCTCAAAGTAGCATTCGATACGGCAAAGACGGTAAAGGGCAGGCCCTCTGTGCTGATTGCCAATACGGTGAAAGGAAAAGGCTCTTCCGTAATGGAGGACAAAGCAAACTGGCACCACAAAGTTCCAAGTGGAGAGGAACTGGCGCAGATCAGGAAAGATCTCGCAGATAGAAAGGAGGCGGCGCTTTGTGGGTAAGATAGCAAATAAACAGGTAATATGTGAAGTGTTGATGGAGGCGGCGAAAACGGATCAGGACATTGTAGCGCTTTGCAGCGACTCAAGAGGAAGCGCATCCTTTGCGCCATTTGCCAGCGAATATCCAGAGCAGTTCGTAGAGACGGGCATCGCGGAGCAGAATCTGGTAAGCATCTCCGCTGGCCTGGCCAAATGCGGGAAGAAGCCTTATGCGGTGTCTCCGGCATGCTTCCTGTCAACCAGAAGCTATGAGCAGTGCAAAGTCGATGTGGCATACTCCAATACAAATGTAAAACTGATCGGCATCAGCGGCGGCGTAAGCTATGGGGCGCTGGGAATGAGCCATCATTCCGCCCAGGATATTGCGGCAATGGCTGCCGTGCCGAATATGAGAGTATATCTTCCAAGCGACAGGCTCCAGACGGAGTGCCTGGTCAAGGAATTGCTCGGGGATGATAAGCCGGCCTATATCCGGGTTGGAAGAAACGCTGTGGATGACATCTATGAGGAAGGCAACGTTCCGTTTACAATGGATAAGGCAACCGTCGTGACGGAAGGAACGGATGTAGCGATCATTGCCTGCGGAGAGATGGTAAAGCCTGCGGTAGAAGCGGCGGCCCTTCTTAAGGAACAGGGAATCAGCGCAGCGGTTGTAGATATGTACTGCATTAAGCCTCTGGATAAAGAAACCATCGTCAAGACGGCTTCCCATTCAAAGGCAGTGGTCACCGTAGAAGAACACGCGCCGTTCGGCGGCCTGGGCTCCATGGTAAGCCAGGTAGTAGGAAGCGAATGCCCAAGAAAGGTAGTTAACATGTCTCTTCCGGACGAACCGGTGATTACTGGATCATCCAGAGAAGTATTTGACTATTACGGGCTGAATGCCGAAGGGATTGCCAGGAAGGCAGCCGAAGCATTGAAATAAAGGATATTGGCAGGGCCTACCTGTTAATATAGAAATTTAATACTTTGAAAAACATAAGGAGGAACGGAAAAATGAAAGGTTTCAAAAAAGTATTGGCCGTATTGCTTACAGTAGCAATGGTTGGAGCGATGGCAGTCGGATGCGGCTCCAAAGGAGATGACAAAAAGGCAGAGGACAAGAAGACAGAGGATAAGGCAGATGACAAGAAGGATGACAAAGTGTTAAAGGGCGGCGGCTCTAACATCATGTACATCATCACTCCTTCCGTATCCAACCCGGCTTTCAAGGCAGAGGTTGATACCGCTTCCGCGAAAGCAGAAGAACTGGGATATGAAGTAAAAGCAGTATCCCACGATGACGACCCGACCAAGCAGACCGAGCTGTTCGACAGCGCGATTGCCGACAAGGCGGCAGCCATCATCTGCGACAATGCAGGCGCGGATGCGACGGTAGAAGCAGTGAAGAAGGCAAGAGAAGCAGGAATCCCGACATTCCTGATCGACCGCGAGATCAATGAAGAAGGCGTTGCTATTTCCCAGATCGTAGCAAACAACTACCAGGGAGCAAAGGCTATCGCTGAGAAGTTCGTAGAAGCAATGGGTGAAAAAGGGAAATATGTAGAACTGTTAGGAAAAGAGTCTGACACCAACGCAGGCGTACGTTCTTCAGCCTTCCATGAAGTGATCGACCAGTATCCGGATATGGAAATGGTTGCGAAGCAGACGGCAAACTGGGAAAAGACGGAAGCTTATGATAAAATGGAAGCTATGCTTCAGGCTAATCCGGACATCGAAGGCGTTATCTGCGGCAATGACACTATGTTAGAGGGCGTGTGCGCGGCACTCCAGGCAGCAGGCAAGAAACTTCCGGTTATCGGCGTTGACGGTTCCGACGAGGCGGCAGCCCTGATCAAATCCGGAGACGCTACCGGAACAGCGCTTCAGCAGTTCGCGGTAATCGCTGAGATGGCAGTAGAGCAGGCTGACCAGTACCTCAAAGAAGGATCTACAGGCGTGGATGAAAAACAGCTGGTTGACTGTATCGCGATTACGTCTGAGAACGTAGACAAGCTGGCAGGATTTGTTTACACGGAATAATTTGCAATGACACAATGCAGGGAGGCGCAAAAAGCGCTTCCCTGTATATAAAAACGACTCTTTTATGTAAAAGTATTAAATGAAGATGAAGACAAACATCCCTAAGAGGATGTTTCGCGAATAAAGGATATGAAGGAGGCCGCTATGAAAAAGCGTATGATAGCACTCGCACTTGCATTTACACTTGCAGCATCCACGCTCCTTACCGGATGCGGGATCGTAAAGGTAATCAAGATCGGAGAAGAAGGAAAATATACCGGAGACGTCGAATTTAACGCCGGGGACGACGTTGCAGCCATATGGGAAGAATCGGCGCTTCCGGAACTCAATGAAAAGGCTGTGGACTTAAAAGAATTCCTGGAACAGTCCAATGGAGATCTGACCGCGCTGGCAGAAGAATACGGAAGCTATTCCATGGGCAAGTCCGGGGAACTCAGCTATGCGGTAAAAGGTACCGGAACCGTGGAAGAAGTCAATACCCAGTCCCAGGCAGGATACATGTCCGTCAAGCTGGAGGGATATAGCGGGACGGAATCCGTCAAGATCCAGATCGGGCCGGTATACAAAGGATCATCCATCCGTGACACGCTTAGCTTTATCAAATTTGGAGATTACAAGAATCAGGAACAGTGGGCGGCGGTATCCCAGAGTATTAACGAGATCGTGGCCAAGGATGTTGTCGAGCCGGCGAAGCCGGAATCCCTGCAGGGAAAGACGATTTCGTTTGTGGGAGCATTTACGGTATCCAGCGGAAGTTCGGATGTGCTGATTACGCCTGTGGTACTGGAAGCAAAGTAACGGACTGCCAAGCAAAGAAGGAGATATAGACTATGGGCGAAACATATAAATGCAGGGATGATGTATTTCTCCATGCAGAAAAGATAAGCAAGATCTATCCCGGTACAAAGGCTCTTGACGAAGTATCTTTTGACCTGCTAAGAGGCAAGGTTAACGTGCTGATCGGAGAGAATGGCGCCGGCAAATCCACCCTGATGAAGATGATTGCCGGAATCGAACAGCCGAATGAAGGCAAGATGTATATCGGGGATAAGGAAGTATTCTTCAAGAATACGACAGAGGCAAGGAAGCACGGAATCGGCATCATCCACCAGGAACTGAGCCTGTTCCCAAACCTGAACGTGTACCAGAACATCTATATGAACAAGGAGAAGACCAAGGGCAAGGTCGTCCTGGATAACAAGGTACATATGGATGGAGCCAAGAAGGTCCTTGAGAGGCTGGAGCATCCGCTTGACCTGAATGCGAAGGTGGGAGAACTTAGAGTCGGGCAGCAGCAGATGATCGAGATTGCCAGAAATCTGGTGGAGGATGACCTGAAGGTGCTGATCATGGATGAGCCGACCTCGTCTCTGAGCCAGCAGGAAGTCAAGGTTCTCTTCAAGATTATGAGAGAGCTTACCGCGGCCGGAATCTCAATCGTATATATTTCCCACAGGCTGGAAGAGATCATGGAGATCGGCGATCATGTGACGATCCTTCGGGATGGCAAGTATGTGGCAGATGCGGATGTCAAGGATATTGACGTGCCATGGATCGTGCATCAGATGACCGGAGGAGCCAAGTCCTATCCGAAGCGGGATCGGGAAGTAGACTGGAGCAAGGTGGAAAATGTCCTGGAAGTAAAAGACCTATGCCTTCCAAAGGCAGGCGGCGGCTACCTGGTGGACCACCTGAACTTCGAATTAAAGAAGGGCGAAGTGCTTGGAATCTACGGACTTATGGGAGCTGGGCGAAGCGAAGTGTTCGAATGCCTGATGGGCCTGCACCCGGAGCATACCGGACAGATCCTTATGGAAGGGAAGGAACTTCATATCAAGTCCATCTCCCAGCAGATTGACAGCGGCTTCGCGTTAATCCCGGAAGACAGGCAGATGCAGGGACTGGTACAGACTCTGGATATTGAAAAGAACTGCGCGCTGTCCGCGCTTAAGAGATACAAGAAGGGGCCTTTCCTTGACAGCAAGAAAGAGGCCGAGAAAGTGGATCAGGAAATCAAGGATATACAGATCAAAGTGGCAGATAAGAAACTGCCGATTCTTTCCTTGTCAGGTGGTAACCAGCAGAAAGTAGTCATCGGGAAGGGAATCCTGACGGAGCCTAAGATTCTGCTGATGGATGAGCCAAGTCGCGGTATCGATATCGGAGCCAAGACCGAGGTATTCGATATCATTAATAAATATGCGGAAGAAGGGTTGTCGATCATTGTGATTTCTTCCGAATTGCAGGAAATCGTATCCATCGCAGACCGGGTTATCGTGTTGTCAAATGGCATCAAGACGGGCGAATTCTTTGGCGATGAGATTCAGCAGGATACATTGGTACTGGCTTCTTACAAGGGCCATCATATAGAGGAAAAGGAGAGTTAGATTATGGCAGCGAAACAAAAATCAGGAAATAATAAATTAGCGATGACCCTCTTGAAGGGGCGTACATTTATCGTATTAATTGTTCTGCTTATTTTCTTCAGTATTACGGCAGATAATTTCTTAAGTGCAGGCGCGCTACTTACTGTGGCCAAGCACGTGGCACTGTATGGCATCCTTGCGATCGGCATGACTTATGTCATCATTACCGGAGGCATCGACCTTTCCGTAGGCTCTGTGGCAGGACTTGCAGGCATGATCGCGGGCGGCCTTATCCAGCAGGGTCTCACGCTTAAGGTGTTCGGCGTGACCTTATATTTCAGCGTTCCGATGATCGTCCTGATCACCGTTCTTCTGGGAGCGCTGATGGGCATGATCAATGGCATCGTTATTACAAAGTTCAACGTAGCGCCGTTCATTGCTACCCTGGGCACTATGTATATCTGGAGAGGATTCGCCAATATTCGTTCCAACGGCGCCACATTCTCAGAACTGTCCGGCTATGAGGGGCTGGGAAATACAGGATTCGAGATCTTCGGACGTAACCTTGGCGGAACTTCGATTCCATGCGGCGTGCTGATTCTCGCGATCATTGCGGTGATTGCCGGACTTATCTTAAAGAAGACTCCGTTTGGCTGGCATGTGCTGTCCATCGGCGGCAACGAGAGAGCATCCAAATTGTCGGGTATCAAAGTCGACCGGGTAAAGATCTGGGTCTATGCATTCTCTGGCTTCTGCTCTGCTATTGTAGGCATTATCGCTACCTCCCAGCTGGTATCCGCTACGCCTAAGACGGGAGAGTCCTGGGAAATGAACGCCATCGCGGCATCTGTCCTTGGCGGGACTTCTATGGCAGGCGGCGTGGGAACCATCGGCGGAACGATCGTCGGCGCATTCGTAATCGGCGTCATCAACGATGGCATGACCATGTGCGGCGTAACCGAGTTCTGGCAGAAGATCATCAGGGGCCTTGTAATCATCATCGCCGTAATCATTGACCAGGTACAGAGAAACCTGCAGGCCAAGATGGCTCTCCAGGCACGCAATGAAAATAAATAATCGGCCGAAAGGCTGCAAGATATAAGGGCAGGTGGATCGTATGAAGAAAAGAGGCATCATCAATGCGCAGCTTTCCGGGCTGATTGCGGGGCTGGGCCATAAGGATACATTTATGATCGCGGACGGGGGCATGCCCATCCCGAAAGGCGTCGAGATCGTGGATCTGGCTCTTTGCGGAGGAGTTCCGTCTTTTAGGCAGGTAATGGATGCGGTGCTTGATGAGACGGAGGTGGAATTCTATACGCTGGCGGAGGAGATCAGGGAAAAGAACCCGGAACTTCTTGCTTATATAAAGGAGAAACTGCCGGACGTGGAGTCGGAGATGATCAGCCACTTAGAATTAAAGGACAGGTCTAAGAATCTCAAGTTCGCGATCCGTACGGGAGAATTCACGCCTTATCCGAATATTATCCTTAGGGCTGGCGTTGCTTTCCCGGCATAGGTATAGTAAGATGAGAGAAAAGTATGCCCGGACGGGGAATTCAGGAGGAATTGCGGTATGAAAGTATTGAATTTTGGATCATTGAATCTGGATTATGTGTATTCGGTTGACCATATGGTGGCGCCGGGAGAGACGCTGGCATCTTCGGGGATGAACACCTTCTGCGGAGGCAAGGGGCTGAACCAGTCCATCGCCCTTGCAAAGGCCGGAGTTGACGTCTATCATGCCGGAATGATAGGGGAAGAAGGAGACATCCTGCTTAAGGCCTGCAAGGAAGGCGGAGTCAATGCAGACTATATTAAGAGCATACCGGGCAAATCCGGCCATACGATCATCCAGGTGGATAAGAATGGGCAGAATTGCATTCTGCTCTATGGCGGAGCGAACCGAAGCATTACGAAAGAGTATGTGGATGAGGTGCTGGCTCATTTTGAGAAAGGAGATATCCTGCTTCTCCAGAATGAGATTAATATGCTGGACTATATCATAGACTGCGCATATGAAAAAGGAATGATGATCATTCTGAATCCATCGCCTTATGACGACGCTCTGGATGCTTGCGACTTTGGGAAGATAGCCATGTTCCTGCTGAATGAGATCGAGGGCGGACAGGTGACAGGCGAGACGCAGACGGATAGGATATTGGAACGATTAAGGGAGATCTATCCGGAGGCGAAAGTGGTTCTGACCCTTGGCGGCGAAGGCTCTGTATATCAGTATAAGGAGGAGCAGTATCGTCAGGGGATCTATAAAGTAAAGGCAGTAGATACGACTGCGGCGGGGGATACCTTTACCGGATACTTTATTTCGTCGGTGATCGATGGAATGCCGGTGCAGGATGGCCTGGCTCTGGCGGCAAAGGCATCTGCGATCGCGGTGTCCCGCCAGGGGGCGACTGCCTCCATTCCGCTGAGGGATGAGGTGCTAAATGCCCGGTTGTAGGCTGCTTCTTGATAAAGAAGGAGTAAGAGGATGGCGGAGAAATATATAATCAGCATCGACCAGAGTACCCAGGGTACGAAGGCGCTGCTGTTCGATGAAGGCGGAAGCCTGATCAAGAGGACGGATAAGCCCCATGAGCAGATCATTAATGAAAAAGGCTGGGTGTCCCATAACCCGGTCGAGATCTATGAGAATGTAATCGATGTGGTAGCCCGGCTGACGAAAGATATTGACGGATCTGGGATCATAGGCGTTGGCATCAGCAATCAGCGGGAGACGTCCCTTGCCTGGGACCGGATTACGGGAGAGCCCCTGGCAGATGCCATCGTATGGCAGTGCGCGCGGGCGGCGGATATCTGCGAGCGTGTGGAGCGGCAGGGGAAGGCGGAGAACATCCGCAGGAAGACGGGCATGAATCTGTCACCGTATTTTCCGGCCTCCAAGATCGCATGGCTCCTGGAGAACGTGGAGGGCGCCAGAGAGAAAGCCTGTCGGGGAGAGATCTGCCACGGAACCATTGACAGCTGGCTGGTCTACAAGCTGACCGGCGGAAAGTCTTATAAGACGGATTATTCTAACGCGTCCAGGACTCAGTTGTTTAACATATTTGAATTGAAGTGGGACGAAGAGATCTGTGCCTGGTTCGGCATTGATCCCGCCAATATGGCCCAGGTGTGTGATTCGGATTCCGAGTTTGGAGAGACGGACTTTGAAGGCGTGCTTCCAAAGAAAGTTCCAATCCACGGCGTGCTGGGGGATTCTCATGGTTCTTTGTTCGGCCAGGGATGCCTTAAGCCGGGCATGACGAAGTCCACTTACGGGACGGGCTCGTCCATTATGATGAATATCGGAGAGAAGCCGGTGCTCAGCACCCACGGAGTGGTAACTTCCCTGGCGTGGAGCATGGGCGGAAAAGTGAACTATGTGCTGGAAGGCAACTTGAACTATACGGGCGCGGTCATCACCTGGCTTAAGGATGACCTGAAGCTGATCGAGTCTCCGGGAGAGACGGGAACTCTGGCAAGAGAAGCAATCCAGGATGACGAATTGTATCTGATACCGGCATTCTCGGGTCTTGGCGCCCCCTACTGGGACAGCCGGGCAACGGCGGCCATCGTGGGGATGACCAGAACTACAGGGAAAGCGGAAGTGGTCCGGGCAGGCGTGGAGTGCATCGCCTATCAGATCACGGATATCGTAAAAGCCATGTGCGAGGATGCAGGGGTGCGCCTAGGAGAACTGCGCGTGGATGGCGGCCCCACGAAGAATGAATATCTGATGCAGTTCCAAAGCGACATCGCGGACGTGGCGGTTCAGGTGCCAGACAGCGAGGAATTATCCGGAATCGGTCCTGCCTATGCCGCAGGCCTGGCTCTTGGCGTGTGGGATGAGTCCGTCTTTGGCAGGCTGAACCGGGTAAAGTACGCTCCTGGAATGGACGGCGAAACGCGCAAGAAGAAATACAATGGCTGGAAGGCAGCGGTATCAACCGTGCTGACGAAAAGGTGATTTCCAGCAATATCATAATCGTAAGCGATGCAAAGCCGCCCTCGATGAGGCAGCTGCCGTGATACTGGCTATAATAAAGCGTAAAAAGAGAGCATAATTATTGCAATTATAAGGAATTGACAGAAGGCTGAAAAAGGCTGCTGTGCCGCTGGTGCTGAACCGGCAGGCATGGCAGCCTTTCTCTATTTAGGATATGGTGTCTTGCGGTCTGTCAGCCCGAGAATGTAATCGGTGCTGCAGCCGTAATAATTTGCCAGTTTTATCAAGTAATCAACAGGTATCTGGCGGGATCCTTTCTCGTAGCGGCGATATACTTCGCGCTGGCAGGACAGGATCTTGGCTATGTCATTCTGGGTCAGGTCATGGTCAATTCTCAAATCTTCTATCCGTTGAAATTTCATGATGATATCCACCTCCTAAATATGTTACTAGAAGGACGTCTGCCGTATTTGAATATGCAACCAAATAGTTACAAAAATAGTAGCAAATCGACGAAATTAGTCTAAGCAGTGTCGGAAAAACTATTCATGGAATGAGAAGATCGCAGAGGATAAAATCAAACGAATGTCCGGGCGTGCAAGGAAATAGTGGAGATGTTGACTTGTTTCTATGGAAATTTTATCATAATTATGATAAAATAAGAAAAAGAAAAGGAGGGATTTGTATGATCAACATCAGGCCCATATCGGATTTGAGGAATAAATTTACGGAGATTGAAAAGATGGTGAAGAAGGGAGAAGTGGTCCATCTGACGAAGAATGGATACGGCTCTATGGTGGTAATGAGTACGGAGAGGTATTCCCAGCTGCTGGAGGCGGCAGGGAAGGAAGCGGAGCAAGAAGAAAACTGCCAGCTGGATATATCCGGGACACCGCAAAGGAAGAAAGGGGAGCCGGAGAACCCGGAACTTGCAAGAGAGCAGGAAGAGGCATCTCTGGGAACGCATGAGCCTGGCAAGAAGGGGATCGTGCCGGTACCAAGCCTAAATGGATTCCGTTTCTAGAATCATATAGATATTCAGAAAATATGAAATCTGTTTCTTCTATATTAATATAATTGTTGCGGCCATAACGGAATGATTTACAAGATAAAATATGGATTCATAAACAGAAGATCGGGATGAATTGAGGCGTTCGTGGCAAGACTCTTATGAAAGGAAGAAAAATGGAAAAAAGTAGAAGTGGAAGATATGAATAAAAATTTATATTAGCTGTTGACAAGCCCGAATTCTATGTGATATAGTAAAAAATGCGCTATTGTGGAAACTTATGCCATGATATCGCAAGGAATCGGCTCTTTCGGGCTGTTTCCGGTGATTTAGGCAATTTGTTATGGGCATCTCGTAGCCCAACCAAAAAATATATGAGGAGTGAAACGTCAATATGGAGAAAAACAGAATTCGTCCCATCAAAAGCGGAAAAAGTTCACGCATGAGCTATTCCAGACAAAAAGAAGTTCTTCAGATGCCGAACCTGATTGAGGTCCAGAAGGACTCTTACCAGTGGTTTCTGGATGAGGGGTTAAAAGAAGTATTTGATGATATTTCCCCGATTGCTGACTACAGTGGTCACTTAAGCCTGGAATTTGTTGATTTTACTTTGTGCGAGGATGACGTGAAGTACACGATTGAAGAGTGTAAAGAACGTGATGCGACTTACGCTGCGCCACTTAAGGTGAGAGTAAGACTTCACAACAAAGAAACAGACGAAATCAATGAGCATGAAATATTCATGGGCGATCTGCCGCTGATGACCAGCACCGGCACTTTCGTAATTAACGGGGCAGAGCGTGTAATCGTAAGCCAGCTAGTTCGTTCGCCGGGCATTTACTATGCGATCGCGCATGATAAGGTAGGTAAGAAACTGTATTCATCGACTGTGATTCCGAACCGTGGAGCATGGCTGGAATATGAGACGGATTCCAATGACGTTTTTTATGTACGTGTAGATAGAACAAGGAAGGTGCCGATCACGGTATTGATCCGTGCTATGGGATTTGGCACGAATCCGGAGATTGTTGAACTCTTTGGCGAAGAGCCGAAGATCATCGCAAGTTTTGAGAAGGATGCGGCGACCAATTATCAGGAAGGTCTTCTGGAACTATATAAGAAGATCCGCCCGGGCGAGCCTCTGGCAGTAGACAGTGCGGAGAGCCTGATTACCAGCATGTTCTTCGATCCTAGACGTTATGACCTCGCGAAAGTAGGAAGATATAAATTTAATAAGAAGCTGGCGCTTAAGAACCGTATCACAGGCCAGATTCTTGCAGAAGACGTTGCAAGCCCTCTGACGGGAGAGGTAATTGCCGAGGCTGGCACGAAGGTGACCAGGGAACTGGCAGACCAGATCCAGAATGCGGCAGTACCTTATGTGTGGATTGAAAGAGAGGATGAAGAAAGAAATATCAAAGTCCTTTCCAACATGATGGTTGACATTACCTCCATCGTAGATGTTGACCCGAAGGAAGTAGGGGTTACCGAACTGGTATATTACCCGGTTCTTGCTGGCATCCTGGAAGAGACTGCCGGCGATATTGACGAATTAAAGGATGCGATCAAGAGAGATATCCATGACCTGATTCCAAAGCATATTACGAAGGAGGATATCCTTGCGTCCATTAACTATAATATTCATCTGGAGTATGGGCTTGGCAATGATGACGATATCGACCACCTTGGTAACAGACGTATTCGCTCCGTAGGAGAATTATTACAGAATCAGTACAGAATCGGTCTTTCCAGGCTGGAAAGAGTGGTTAGGGAGAGGATGACGACCCAGGATCTGGAAGGCATCTCTCCACAGTCGCTGATCAATATCAAGCCTGTAACGGCTGCTGTAAAAGAGTTCTTTGGCTCTTCCCAGCTGTCGCAGTTCATGGACCAGAATAACCCGCTTGGCGAACTGACCCATAAGAGACGTCTGTCTGCCCTGGGCCCTGGCGGTCTGTCAAGAGACCGTGCCGGATTCGAGGTACGTGACGTACACTATTCGCATTACGGAAGAATGTGCCCGATCGAGACGCCTGAAGGGCCGAACATCGGCCTTATCAACTCCCTTGCTACTTATGCAAGGATTAACCAGTATGGCTTTATCGAGGCGCCATACCGCAAGATCAACCATGACGATCCGGCCAACCCGGTAGTTACGGAAGAAGTCGTATACATGACTGCCGATGAGGAAGACAATTATCACGTGGCGCAGGCCAATGAGCCTCTGGATGCGGAAGGACATTTTATCCACAAGAACGTATCCGGCCGCTACCGTGATGAGACCCAGGAATATGAGAGAAGAATGTTCGACTATATGGACGTTTCTCCGAAGATGGTATTCTCAGTAGCTACGGCGCTGATTCCTTTCCTGGAAAATGACGATGCCAACCGTGCGCTGATGGGATCCAACATGCAGCGTCAGGCAGTGCCGCTTCTTATGACGGAGGCTCCCGTAGTGGGGACCGGTATGGAAGAGAAGTCTGCGGTTGACTCCGGCGTATGCGTGATCGCGGAAACTGGCGGCGTGGTAGAGCGTTCTACGTCCACCGAGATTACGATCCGTCAGGATGACGGCAATCTGAAGAGATATAAGCTGATCAAGTTCCTTCGAAGCAACCAGAGCAACTGCTACAACCAGAGGCCGATCGTATTCAAAGGCGACCGGGTTGAGGCAGGGGACGTGATCGCGGACGGTCCGTCTACTTCCAATGGCGAGATGGCGCTTGGAAAGAACCCGCTGATCGGATTCATGACGTGGGAGGGCTACAATTATGAGGATGCCGTCCTGTTAAGCGAGAGACTGGTGCAGGAAGATGTCTATACTTCCGTGCATATCGAGGAATATGAGGCAGAAGCCCGTGATACCAAGCTGGGACCAGAAGAGATTACCCGTGATATTCCGGGAGTGGGCGATGATGCCCTTAAGAACCTGGATGAGAGAGGAATCATCCGTATTGGCGCAGAGGTACGCGCCGGCGATATCCTGGTAGGAAAGGTAACTCCAAAGGGAGAGACCGAACTGACCGCAGAGGAGAGGCTGCTTCGCGCGATCTTCGGCGAGAAGGCGCGGGAAGTAAGGGATACATCTCTTAAAGTGCCTCACGGAGAGTACGGTATTGTCGTAGATGCAAAGGTATTTACTAGAGATAACGGAGATGAACTGTCTCCAGGAGTGAACCAGGCAGTACGTATCTATATTGCTCAGAAGAGAAAGATCTCTGTCGGCGATAAGATGGCCGGACGTCACGGTAACAAGGGTGTAGTATCCCGCGTGCTTCCGGTGGAAGATATGCCGTTCCTGCCGAATGGACGTCCGTTAGATATCGTGCTGAACCCTCTTGGCGTGCCTTCCCGTATGAATATCGGGCAGGTATTGGAGATCCACCTGTCACTGGCTGCCAAAGCATTAGGATTCAACATTGCCACGCCTGTATTTGACGGGGCGGATGAGAATGATATTATGGATACGCTTGACCTGGCAAATGATTATGTCAACTTAAGCTGGGAAGAGTTTGAAGCAAAACATAAGGAAGAACTGCTTCCGGAAGTGCTTCAGTATCTGTCTGACAATAGAGAGCACAGGAAACTGTGGAAGGGCGTTCCGATATCCAGAGACGGCAAGGTCCGCCTGCGCGACGGACGTACCGGCGAGTATTTCGACAGCCCGGTTACCATCGGACACATGCACTACCTGAAGCTGCATCATCTGGTTGATGATAAGATTCACGCGCGTTCTACAGGACCATACTCTCTGGTAACGCAGCAGCCATTAGGCGGAAAGGCCCAGTTTGGCGGACAGCGTTTCGGAGAGATGGAAGTTTGGGCCCTGGAGGCGTATGGAGCATCCTACACGCTGCAGGAGATCCTGACTGTGAAGTCTGACGACGTTATCGGACGTGTAAAGACCTATGAAGCCATCATCAAGGGCGAGAATATACCGGAGCCGGGAATCCCGGAATCCTTTAAGGTGCTGTTGAAAGAACTGCAGTCATTGGGACTGGATGTACGCGTGCTCAGAGATGATAATACGGAAGTAGAGATCATGGAGACTGTCGACATGGGAGAGACAGATTTCCGCTCACTGATAGAGGGAGACAGAAAATATCATCAGGAAGACGACCTGGGAGCAAAAGGCTACACGGAACAGGAATTCCAGGGAGAAGAACTTGTGGATGTGGAAGAAGAGCCGGAAGAGGACGACTTCGAGATTGAGTTTGAAGAAACCGATGATGATGATTTTGAATTAGATGATTTGTCAGATGAAGAATAGGAAGGGGTGCCAGTATGCCAGAAAACAATAAGGAACAATCATATCAGCCAATGACTTTTGATGCGATCAAGATCGGTTTGGCATCACCTGAGAAGATTCTGGAATGGTCCAGAGGAGAAGTCACGAAGCCTGAGACGATTAACTATAGAACCCTGAAGCCGGAAAAGGACGGATTATTCTGCGAGAAGATATTCGGGCCTAGCAAAGACTGGGAGTGCCACTGTGGAAAGTATAAGAAGATACGCTATAAAGGCGTAGTCTGCGACCGCTGCGGCGTTGAAGTCACGAAAGCAAGCGTGAGACGTGAGCGTATGGGGCACATTGCTCTTGCGGCTCCGGTATCGCATATCTGGTACTTCAAGGGAATTCCAAGCCGTATGGGACTGATTCTGGATCTTTCCCCAAGAACCTTGGAGAAGGTGCTGTATTTCGCGTCCTATATCGTACTGGATAAGGGCGAGACAGACCTTCAGTATAAGCAAGTGTTATCCGAGCAGGAATACCAGGAGGCCAGAGAAGCATGGGGCAGCTCTTTCCGCGTAGGAATGGGTGCCGAGTCTATTAAGGAACTTCTGGAATCCATCGACTTGGATAAAGAATATACAGAATTGCAGGAAGGGCTTAAAGGAGCAACCGGACAGAAGCGCGCGAGAATCGTGAAGCGTCTGGAAGTTGTGGAAGCCTTCCGCGAATCAGGCAATAAGCCTGAGTGGATGATCATGACGGCGATCCCGGTAATTCCGCCGGATCTGCGTCCAATGGTACAGCTTGACGGCGGACGTTTCGCGACGTCTGACTTGAACGACCTGTACAGAAGGATCATTAACAGGAACAACCGTCTGAAACGCCTGCTGGAATTAGGCGCTCCGGACATTATCGTAAGAAACGAGAAGAGAATGCTGCAGGAGGCAGTGGACGCGCTGATCGACAACGGCCGCCGCGGCCGTCCGGTTACCGGACCTGGAAACAGGGCGCTTAAGTCCCTGTCAGATATGCTGAAAGGAAAGTCCGGACGTTTCCGTCAGAACCTGCTTGGAAAACGTGTCGACTATTCCGGACGTTCGGTTATCGTCGTAGGGCCGGAACTTAAGATCTACCAGTGCGGCCTTCCAAAAGAGATGGCGATCGAGCTGTTTAAGCCATTCGTTATGAAGGAGCTGGTTCAGAATGGAACCGCCCACAATATTAAGAATGCCAAGAAGATGGTAGAGAGACTCCAGCCGGAAGTATGGGATGTGCTGGAAGACGTTATCAAGGAGCATCCGGTTATGCTGAACCGTGCCCCTACGCTCCACAGGCTGGGAATCCAGGCATTTGAGCCGATCCTGGTAGAAGGCAAGGCGATCAAGCTGCATCCATTGGTATGTACGGCCTACAATGCCGACTTTGATGGAGACCAGATGGCGGTCCATCTTCCGCTTTCCGTAGAGGCTCAGGCAGAATGCCGCTTCCTGCTCTTGTCGCCGAACAACCTTCTGAAGCCGTCAGACGGCGGACCGGTTGCCGTTCCTTCACAGGATATGGTACTTGGAATCTATTATCTGACGCAGGAAAGGCCTGGCGCAAAGGGAGAAGGAAAAGCATTCAAGAGTGTCAATGAAGCAATCCTTGCTTATGAGAACGAGGCAATTACCCTGCATTCACGCATTAAGGTGCGCGTATCAAAGGTTATGCCGGACGGAGAAGAAGTGTCAGGAACCATCGAGTCTACACTGGGAAGATTCATTTTTAATGAGATCATTCCACAGGATCTTGGATTTGTAGACCGTGAAGTGGAAGAGAACAAGCTGCTTCTGGAAGTCGATTTCCATGTAGGCAAGAAACAGTTAAAGCAGATCCTTGAAAAAGTTATCAATACCCATGGCTCTACAGCGACGGCAGAAGTGCTGGATGCGGTAAAGGCCATTGGATACAAGTATTCTACAAGAGCAGCCATGACCGTATCGATTTCTGATATGACCGTGCCTCCGCAGAAGCCGGAGATGATCCAGCAGGCGCAGGATACGGTGGATAAGATTACGAAGAACTTCAAGCGTGGCCTGATAACAGAGGAAGAGCGTTATAAGGAGGTCGTAGAGACCTGGAAAGCGACGGACGATGCCCTTACTGAGGCGCTGCTGTCCGGTCTTGATAAGTATAACAACATCTTCATGATGGCCGATTCCGGAGCCCGTGGTTCTGATAAGCAGATCAAGCAGCTTGCCGGAATGCGTGGACTTATGGCGGATACGACGGGACGTACCATCGAGCTGCCGATCAAGTCTAACTTCCGTGAAGGACTTGACGTATTGGAGTACTTCATGTCTGCCCACGGCGCACGTAAAGGTCTGTCAGATACGGCCCTGCGTACAGCCGATTCCGGATACCTGACCAGGCGTCTGGTTGACGTATCCCAGGAACTGATCATCCATGAAGTCGACTGCGTAGAAAAGGGAGCCGAACTTCCGGGAATGTATGTAAAAGCATTCATGGATGGCAATGAAGAGATTGAAAGCCTGCAGGAGCGTATTACAGGACGCTACCTGTGCGAGAATATCGTAGATAAGGATGGAAACGTTCTGGTGAAGGCAAACCATATGGTTACGCCGAAGCGCGCGGAACTCATTATGAAGAAGGGCGTGGATGAAAAAGGCCAGCCATTGACCAAGATCAAGATCCGTACCATCCTCACCTGCAGATCCCACAGCGGCGTCTGCGCGAAGTGCTACGGAGCCAATATGGCGACCGGAGAGCCGGTACAGGTGGGAGAGGCTGTCGGCATCATCGCTGCCCAGTCTATCGGAGAGCCGGGTACCCAGCTGACCATGCGTACGTTCCATACCGGAGGCGTTGCCGGTGACGATATCACACAAGGTCTTCCTCGTGTCGAAGAGTTGTTTGAGGCAAGAAAGCCGAAGGGACTTGCGATTATCACAGAGTTTGCGGGAACGGCCAATATTAATGATACGAAGAAGAAGCGCGAAATTATCGTAACCAACCATGAGACGGGCGAATCTAAGGCATATCTGATTCCTTATGGTTCCAGGATCAAGGTTCAGGACGGCGCGGAACTGGAAGCCGGCGATGAGCTGACCGAAGGTAGCGTTAATCCGCATGACATCCTTAAGATCAAGGGACTGCGGGCAGTACAGGATTACATGATCCAGGAAGTACAGCGCGTATACCGTCTGCAAGGTGTTGAGATCAATGATAAGCATATCGAGGTTATCGTGCGCCAGATGCTGAAGAAGGTTCGCATCGAGGAAGCCGGAGATACGGAGTTCCTGCCGGGAACGAACGTTGACAGGCTGATCTTCGAAGATGTAAATAATGAACTTGAAAAAGAGGGAAAAGAGCCTGCAACCGGAGAGCAGATCATGCTTGGTATTACCAAGGCCTCTCTGGCAACCAACTCCTTCTTGTCAGCCGCATCCTTCCAGGAGACCACCAAGGTTCTTACGGAAGCAGCGATCAAGGGCAAGGTTGACCCGCTGATCGGCCTGAAAGAGAACGTCATCATCGGTAAGCATATACCGGCTGGTACTGGTATGAGAAAATACCGTGACATCAAGCTGGATACGGAGTTATCTCTGGATGACGACATCGTTCTTGATGAGGACATTGAGGAAGTGGAAATAGAAGAAGAACTCGAAACAGTAGAAGAATAAAGACGATAGAAGGCCCCGGATGCCAGCAGGAATTCCGGGGCCTTCTTGCTTTTTGCCTCTTTGTGGGATATAATATAACAATTAAGACCTGTACGTTAGGAAAAGGCTGAGAATGATAGATAGGATAAGGAGCTGGCTATGAATAGGCAGGAAGTATCTTTATTGATAGATGAATTGAAATTGGTATTTGACATTGTAAGGCTGGTAGATGTGACCAGGACTCTCGAATGCTCCATCGACAGCAATGGCGAGATCACAAGGGAGCCTTACGAATGCTATGCCGTATGGCGTAAGGATAGAAGATGCGAAAACTGTATATCCTCCAAGGCATTTGCCAAGAAGTCGCAGATGGCAAAGTACGAGTTTGTAGATAATGAAGTATACTATGTAATGTCAAAGTACATTGAGGTGGACGAGGAGCCATATGCCCTTGAGATGGTGACAAAGGTTACGGACGAGACGCTATTTGACGCTTATGGAAAGAACGAATTTGTAGACACCATTACCAACCTGAATAGCAGGCTTTATACCGATTCCCTGACGGGTACCTATAATCGTCGGTATTATGATGAGCAGGTAAAAGGCATGATTCACATGGTCGATGGATTTGCGCTGGTCGATGTAGACAATTTCAAATATGTCAACGACAGGTACGGCCATGAGGTTGGCGACCTGGCGCTTAGGAAGATTGGAGAGATCCTGATGTCCTCGACGAGAAAGGTGGATACGGTGATCCGTTACGGCGGAGATGAGTTCTTTATCGTATTCAGCGAGATTCCGGCAGAAGTGCTGAAGACAAGGATAGAGGATATAAGAGAGGCGGTGGAATCGGTTTCGTTCGAGGGATATCCGGAACTGAGACTGTCCGTCAGCATAGGCGCGATTCATAACAGCGGCGTGATGAAAGACATTCTGGGAAAGGCGGACCAGGCCATGTACAAGGCAAAGAAGGAAAAGAACAAGGTCTGCTTTATCGAGGAAAACTGTTAGAAGCAGGTTGGACTATATAGGGAAATATTATGCCTCCAGGCAGTTGGATCAAGGAACTGCCTGGAGGCTTTTGTAATATCAGGAGCCATCTGGCTGCCTGGCATTCAGGCGGATGGTGACCAAGGTATCGGACGGCCTGCTTAGAATGCTGATTCCATATTCTGTCCCTTCATATAGGCGGATCTTATTGTGGATATTGATGATGCCGAGGCCTTTGGCTTCGTTGAAGGTGGCATTGATGTCGCTGGGAATATCCTGGGACAGCAGTTCCTCCAGTTCTTTTAATGTAACTTCGTCAAACCCGATGCCATTATCCTGGATGGTAATGAACAGGCCGTCCCCCTCCCGAAAGGTCCGTATATGGATGAAGCCATTATCTTCGATGGATTCCAGGCCATGGAAGATGGAGTTCTCCACCAATGGCTGCAGAATCATCTTGGGTATCTTGCACTTTTTCGTATCCTCGGCAATCTCCAGGCTGTAAGTGATCTTATCCTGAAAACGCACCCGGATCATATAGAGATACTTGTCTATAATGCTCAGCTCGTCTTCCAGGTATACCAGAAATGCTCCCTTGATAGAATAGCGGAACAGGTCTGCCATGTTGGTGCAGATCTGGGCGACCTCCCGGATTCCGTGCATCAGTGAGATGCCTCTCATACATTGGAGCATGTTGTAGAGGAAATGTGGATTAATCTGGCTCTGATAGGCGTAGAGCTGCGTCTGCTTTTTGCTCAGCTCCATCTCATACAGCCTTGCCTGGGAGGCGATGTTGTGCTGATTGAGAGAGTAAACTCTCTCTAGTAGCGTATTTACATGGGAGGCGATGGAGCCGATCTCATTCTTGAGCGAAGTACGTATCTGCGGCTTGTCATGCTCATAATCGATAGCTTCGATTTCCTGATTCAGCTTATGGATAGGCCTGATTATAATGTGGTGCACGGCAAAGGCAATATAAGCCAGGTAGAATAAGGACAGCAGGGCGAACAGTATAAGGGGGCCGGACCGGCTGTCATTGAGAAGGCTGACCTGGCTGGCATATGCAGTGCCATCCACAGACAGATTGGTGTTCGGAATGCGAAGCGTCTCTTCATATGTCTTAGGATTGGGAATCTCCTGCTTCGGCAGCGTATAATTGTTGGAATACAAGATTTTTCGGCTTGCCTCATCCTTAATCTGCAGTTGCATATCAGAAGTGGAGTTCACCAGCTTGCTTAGGGTCTCCGTCTTACAGATAATGGCGATGTTCCCAATATATTTTCCAAAATCCTCAGAAAATGTGGTCATAAAAACGGGGCTGAAATACATCAGGAAAGGCTCGCGGGTGGCAGGCTGTATATAGAACTCAAAGTAACTCTGCTTATTCATGGCAGAGTTGCGAAAACGTTCTACGGTAAAGTTCTCCATGTCGGCGGGAATATAGCTGATCATGCTGGTTGGCGAATTCTTATCCCATACGATGATGTCCACCAGATCCGGCGTATAGGACTGGGACATGCCGATCAAGTCAGAGAAAGACTGGCGCTGCAGCTGATGGGTGTCTGTGGAGGCGCTTTGAAGATAGGACTGGGTCTCCTGCTTGGAAGAGAACATGGTGGAGGTCTTCTTCATGCTGGTTGCCATAGAGGCTATATTGATCTCGATGTTGTCGAGAGTAGTGCTGCAATAGCGTTTCAGGCTCTGGCTCTGATCCCTGCGGATCTCTGTGATAATATAGTAATTGGTTGCCAGTATGAGGATGAGCGGGATCAGAAGAATGGCGACAAACTGGCTTGATAAGGATTTTTTCATTGGCTGCTCTCCTTTGTGGCTGAGAATAGTTTGCGATATTCCTTGGGGGAGTAGGTGCACTGCTTTTTAAAGACTTTGCTGAAGTAGAAGTAGTCGCTATAGCCAACCAGGGAGGCTACCTGCTCCAGGGAATAGGAACTGTTCTTAAGGAGAGACTGGGCCTCGTTTATCCGCAGTTCCGTCAAATGCTGGGAGAAGGTCTTGTCCAAGTATTTGGAGAATAGGGAGCAGCAGTAATTGGGATTCATATCAAACTCTGCGGCCAGAGATTTCAAGGTAATTTTTTCCGAAAAATGAGTGTTCATATAGTTCAATATTTTCTCGAAATTATTGTCAATGTAGGTGGGAAGTTCCGGGACCGCGCCGCGCTTATCCAGGGATTCACGGACTCTTTTCAGGCACAGGGCCGTCTCGTCGGGGTTCAGAGGCTTCAGGCAATATCCGGCGACTCCGTAGGCAATCGCCTCCTTGGCGTAGGAGAAATCGCTGTATCCGCTGACGACGATGAATTCGCAGCTGATATGCTGCTGCCTGACCTTTTGCATTAGTTCAAGACCGGTCATGCCAGGCATCCGGATGTCTGTAATGACAAGATCCGGCTTCTTTGCCACGATTGCGGGCAGCGCTTTTTGCGGCGTACGGAAGGAGTCAATAATCTCAAATCCCATATCATCTAGTGCAAATGTCTGCTCAATATCTACAATTGTCCAAGGCTCATCATCGATTATAATCACTTTGTACATTAAAACTCCTCCCTTCCGTAATACATGCCTCTTCCGGGAGGCGTGCTTACGCACGTCTAAGTATACATGATTCGGGGAGAGATGTGCAATAGATATGTGGAAATGTTAAGAAAATATCAAACGATGAGGGCGAAAAAAACCAGTTATCAGATAAAATGTAAAATGCTCATAAAATAACACACTCAAACTGAGGAATTTACATTTTATATAAAAGTAGAAATTTATATAATTTTAATCAGAGGAAACCTATTAGAAAAGGAGGAAAGGTTATGAAAAAAAGAATGCGGTTACTCTCGGTACTGCTGTGCGTTGCTATGGTTGCAGGATTATCTGCATGCGGCAGCAAAAAGGAAGACAAGGGGGAGGCCAAGAACGACGGGAAGATCAAGCTTACATTTTCTACATCTGTGTATGTAGAGGAGCCACACCAGAAAGCGATCGATGCCTTGCTGGAGGCTTACAACAAGAAAAATCCAGACGTTGAGATCGAGATCTTAGGCGCAGGATACGACGGATATTGGGACAACATCACGACAGAGATCCTGGCGAACAACGAAAGCGACATGATCCAGGTGTATCCGGAGAACATCTCCACCTATCATGCCATCAGGGAGGATGGCACGTTCATCGATCTGTCAGACTACATGAGCGATGAATTGAAGGGTAAGTTGGTAGGACAAGATATGTGCGATGTGAATGGGGAGACGCTGGCGATCTCCAGTTATGCATGGGGAACCACAGGTATCTTCTACCGCAAATCCATGCTTGAGGATGCAGGAGTCGATCCAGAGTCTATCAAGACACAGGAAGATTTCCGTGAGGCATGCGCGAAGTTCACGAAAGACGGCAAGTACGCCATGGGCGTCGTATCCGGAACTCACGCGTTTACCGTAAGCGAGTGGAGCCGTCTGATCGCAAGGCCGGTATCCGGCGGACTGTACTTCCCGAACGGAGAGTCAGAGCCATATACGGCGGACAATGTCAATGTCAATGCGCCTGAAAACGTATGGGCAGCCCAGTGGTGGCAGGACTTCATACTGAAGGACAAGGCTGCGAAGCTGGTAACCGATAAGAAGGATTCCAGAGAGATGTTCTGGAACGGCGAAGTTCCGTTCAACATGGATGGCCCATGGTTCGTGGGAATGTCCAAGGAAAGAGATGAGTCCCTGATGGATGATATCGGAATCATTCCACAGTTTGATGTGACCTATGAGGGAGAGACCTATAAGCCAAATCCGACCAACTATCCGCTGGTAACCATGATCAGCAAGAACTGCGAGCATCCGGATGAAGCATACGCATTCCTGGAGTGGATGACTACGGATGAGGCCCAGGCGCTGATCGCGGACTGCGGAATGATCCCAAGCAATACCGATTACTCCACCAGCGACGAGTACATCAAGAACCATGAGTTAGAATATGCCATCGTAGGCTTCATGCAGAATAATTACGCAGAACTGATCGCAGACCCGAATATTGCCCAGCTAGGAGAGATCTCCCAGGTAATGCTGGATGCGGCGCAGAAGATGTTCTCAGAGCAGGCGGCGGACGTACAGACCGAGATGGATAATGCGCAGAAGCAGATCGAGGAAGTAATGAGCAGGCAGGAATAAGAAAACTACACAGGGAGTGGTCCATAGATGAACATAAGTAAAAAGAGAAAAATTAAAAAGAAAATGGAGCCCTATGCCTTCCTGGTACCGCTGCTTCTGATCATCCTGGTATTTCTCATCGTTCCCATCGTAAAGGCTGCGATCATGAGCTTCCAGTACTATTACATAGCGAAGCCGTCCTCAGCCGGAAACTATTTTGTGGGACTTAAGAACTATCAGGCAGTGCTGGGGGATGATTATTTCTTCAATTCCGTAAAGGTAACGCTGATCTACATCGTGGTGACCGTGCTGGGAAGATATGTGCTGGGATTCATAACGGCATTGCTTTTGAATACCAAATTTCTTGGAAGAGGCCTTGCCAGGGCGCTGATCATCATCCCATGGGCCATTCCGGAAGTCGTAGCATGCCTGGTCTGGATTCTGATGTACGACCAGGACTATGGAATCATTAATTTCCTGCTGAACAATGCGGGAATCCTGTCGAAGAACATCGCATATCTGCAGGATGTCTCGGTTGCCTTGCCGGCGGCAATGGTTGTCAACATATGGAAGGGATTCCCCTTCGTGGCGATCATGCTTCTGGCAGGCATGCAAAGCGTCTCGTCAGACCTGTACGAGGCAGCCGATATTGATGGGGCAACCACGTTCCAGAAGATACGCTACATTACGGTTCCATCCATCAAGTCCGTGTCTACTATCGTATTCCTGCTGCTAATCATCTGGACGATCAAAGACTATGCGATCGCCTATGTATTGACCAAGGGCGGGCCGTCGAGGGCGACGGAGCTACTGACGATCTATGTGCAGCAGACTGGATTTAAGTACTTTGACTTTGGTAAGGCCGCTGCCGCAGGAATGCTCATGCTGCTGGTATCGCTGGTATTTACATTCTTCTATTTCAAGGTTGTGAATCGGGGGGAGGATGAGGCATGAAAAAGAAAAACGGCAGAAAAATAATAACGGTAATCCTGGTGATCATCGTATGCATATTCGCGCTATTTCCATTTGTTTGGATGATATCCACCTCCTTCAAGCCGGCGCAGGAAGTGTATAGCAGCACGCCAAGCTTCGTACCGAAGAATCCGACGGCTAACGGCTATGAAGAGATGCTTACCACCAAGTCCACCACGTTCGACTTCATGCAGTGGACGGTGAACAGTGTCATCGTATCGTTGCTTACCACGCTGTTTTCCATGGTAATCGCTACTTTGGGAGGCTATGGAATCTCAAGATTCCGGTTCCGGGGCAGGAACGCGCTTTCCTACATCATACTGACAACCCAGGTACTTCCAGGATCGCTGCTGATCATACCGCTTTATATTATCATGGGCAACATGCAGCTTCTGGATACCAGGATGGGACTGGTTATGGCTTACGCCACATTCTCCGTTCCGTTCTGTACCTGGATGATGAAGGGCTTCTTCGATTCCATACCGGTATCCCTTGAGGAGGCGGCAAAGGTGGACGGGGCCGGAAGATTCCGGTGCTTCGCTACCGTGGTCATGCCCCTTACCATTCCGGGGCTGGTAGCCACGGGGCTGTTCTCCTTCATCACTGGATGGAATGAGTACCTGTTTGCAAGCACATTTATGAAGAGTTATGAGAACTGGACGCTGCCAATCGGAATTGCCAGCTTCCAGGGGCAGTACGCTACCAACTGGGGAACGCTTATGGCTGGGGCGGTTCTGATCACGATACCTGTAGTCATATTGTTCCTGGCGCTTCAGAAGCATCTGGTGGGCGGAATGACTGCCGGAGCAGTGAAACAATAATGGAAAGAAAAGAGGATGAATAGTCATGGAAATGAAACAGATTAGAATGGGCATCGTAGGTGCCGGAACCTGGGGCGAGACACATGCCTCCATCTATGCGGAGCATCTGTTTGCGGATCCGGTGGCCATCTGCGACATGAATGAAGAAAGAGCGCGGGCCATAGCCGACAAATATGGCATCCGCAAAGTATATACGGACTACCATGACCTGGCGGCGGATGAGGAAGTGGACGCGGTTGCGATCGTTACCCCTGACTTTGCCCATGCGGATATCGCGGTGGCCATGGCGGACGCAAAGAAGAATATACTGATCGAGAAGCCGCTGGCAACCACGAAGGAAGATATCGCAAGGATCTGCGAGGCAGTCAACAGAAACCAGGTGCGCTGCATGGTGGATCTGCACAACCGCTGGAACCCGCCGTTTAACACGGCAAAGCAGGAGATCTCCTCCGGCAAGCTGGGAACGCCGTATACCGCTTATATCCGTCACAGCGACGTAAAGTGGGTGGCCACAGACATGCTGTCCTGGGCCTCCAAATCTTCGATCCTGTGGTTCTTAGGAAGCCACAGCCTGGATTCCCTCAGATGGCTGTTTGACGACGAGGTAAAAAGGGTGTATTCTGTGAAAAAAGAAGGCATATTAAAGGAATTAGGCGTGGATACCCCGGACATCTATCTGACAACCATCGAATTCGAGAAGGGCGGAGTGGCCCATATGGAAAACGGGTGGGTGACGCCCAATGGCAACCGCAATATCAATGATTTCCGCTGCAGCGTCATGTGCACGGAAGGCATGATCAGCCTGGATCTTTCCAGCCACAATCTGATTGAAGAGGTGACGGAAGAGAAGGCAAGCGTGCCGGATATCCTTGTATCCAATATGGTATTCGACCGCTGCAAGGGACTGTCCTATGAAAGCATCCGCGATTTCGTGGACCGCCTGGTAGACGGCAGAGAGTTCCGGGTGACGCTGGAAGACGCGAGAAAGACGGCGCTGGCGATCATTGCTATCCACGAATCCGCAGATACAGGCCTTCCAGTAGAGGTGGAATACTAAGATGATTGATGGACACATTCACTATGCAGACAGTTTGGAGGCCGAGAGGCTGCGGTACATAATTGAGGCTTATGGCTTAAGCGGCGTAGCGCTTCAGTGCATTCCAAAAGGCGGAAAGATACCGGTGGAAGAGGATGCTTTCTCATTCAAGCGGCAAAGCAGCGTGCCGGTATACATATTCGGAGGGCTGGACAGAAGGATATTCTCCCTGTCCTCTGGCCGGATGGCGGAAGCACTTCCCAGCGAAATCGACCGTCTGATGACAATGGGCTGCGACGGCATCAAGATGCTGGAAGGAAAGCCCAACGTGCGCAAGGAATACCCTATTCCGGATTTTGACGACGAGATCTGGGAGGAATATTGGGACGTGCTGGAGAAGCGGCAGATTCCGGTATACATGCATGTGAACGACCCGGAAGAATTCTGGGATGAGAGCAAAGTGTCCGAATATGCCAGGAAAGCCGGATGGTTTTATGACGAAACCTATGTAAATAATGAGGATCAGTACAGGCAGATGCAGGAAGTATTAAAGAGGCATCCACGGCTTCGCATTCTGTTTCCGCATTTCTTCTTCCTGTCAAAAGACTTGGGAAGGCTGGCCGCTATATTTGACCGGTATCCGAATGTACATACGGATGTAACGCCTGGGATAGAGTTATACTACAACCTTTCCGACCAGGAAGAGGAGGCGAAGGCCTTTTTCGCAAAGTATCAGGATCGGATCTGCTTTGGAACGGACATCGGCGCAAGGTCTCTGATCTACGAGGAGCCGATTCCCTTATCTATAGAAGAAAGCCGGTCAAGGCTTGAACTGACAACCCGTTTTCTGGAAGAGAAAGGGGATTATATCCTTTCTCCCGACGGCTATTATTTTACAGAGGGCAAAGAGCGCCTGATGCATGGGCTAGGTCTGACGCCGGAGATCCTCAAGAAGATTTATCATGACAATTTCTTAAAATTTATTTCGTAATATATTTACCTCAAAAGCAAGGGGAAGAAGCGTTTTTATGCTTCTTCCCCTTGCTTTTCGATGAGTATTGCAACAAAATTATAAAATACACTATTGACAACGGTTCTCAATTGACATATAATACCAATGTAAATGATAATCAAAATCAATACAGATAAGGAGTGATCATGATGCCACTGACAATGCTGAATTCTGGAGAGACGGCTGAAATCAAGCGGATCAAGGGACGGGACGACGTGAAGCGGTTCCTTGAGAATCTGGGGTTTGTAACAGGCGAGGAAGTGAGAGTCGTATCAAGCAATGAGGGGAACATCATTGTGCAGGTGAAGGACTCCAGAGTCGCGGTCAGCAAAGGGATTGCGAATAAGATCATGATATAGGAGGAAGCGGTAAGGATGCGGACATTGAAAGACATTAAATGCAACCAGAGCGTATCTGTCGTAAAGCTGCACGGCGAAGGGGCGGTAAAACGCAGAATTATGGATATGGGCATTACAAAAGGAACCCAGGTATTCGTCAGAAAGGTAGCGCCTCTGGGAGACCCGGTAGAGGTGACGGTGCGGGGCTATGAACTTTCTTTGAGGAAAGTGGATGCCCAGATGATCGAAGTACAGTAAAGAGATTACAGGAGGAATGAAAATGGGAGTGAAGATAGCGCTTGCCGGCAACCCGAACAGTGGAAAGACTACGTTATTTAACGCGCTCACCGGATCCAATCAGTTTGTCGGAAACTGGCCGGGGGTAACGGTGGAGAAAAAGGAAGGAAGGCTAAAAGACGACAAGGACGTCACGGTGACAGACCTGCCGGGCATCTATTCCCTGTCCCCATACACATTAGAAGAAGTGGTTGCGAGAAACTATTTGATCGGACAGCGTCCCGACGCGATATTGAATATCGTGGACGGAACCAATCTGGAACGCAATCTGTATCTGAGTACCCAGCTGATGGAACTTGGCATACCAGTAGTCATGGCGGTCAACATGATGGACGTGGTGAAAAAGTCAGGCGACCAGATTAATACGAAGATACTGTCTGAGAAATTAGGCTGCGAAGTGGTATCTATATCAGCGCTTAAAGGAGAAGGCATCAAAGAGGCCGCGTCCAAAGCGGTGCGGCTTGCCAGGGCGAACGGCGTAGCTGCGCCGGTGCATGAATTTGCTCCTGAGGTGGAGGCGGCTCTGGATGAGATTGAGACGATGCTGACAGAAGTCCCCGAGGAGCAGAAACGGTTTTACGCGATCAAACTGTTTGAGCGGGACGACAAGATCGAGGAACAGCTGAAACGTGTGCCGGAAGTAGAAGGCATCATCGCCGCCGTGGAAAAGGAATATGACGACGATGCAGAGAGCATCATTACGAACGAGCGTTACAATTACATAGCATCTGTGATCCGTGACAGCCTTGTAAAGGCGCGGAAAGAAAAGTTGACGACATCGGATAAGATTGATAGAATTGTTACAAACCGGTGGCTTGCGCTTCCGATATTCGCGGCTGTGATGTGGCTCGTATATTACGTGTCCGTCTCAACGGTAGGCACTTGGGCGACAGACTGGGCCAATGACGGGCTATTCGGAGATGGGTTCCGCCTGTTTGGAAGGGATGTTCCGGGAATTCCCGTTATCATCGGCAACGCCCTTGACGCCGTCAACTGCGTGGGATGGCTTCAGAGCCTGATTCTTGACGGGATTGTAGCGGGCGTGGGCGCGGTGCTTGGATTCGTTCCGCAGATGCTGGTGCTGTTTATCTTCCTGGCGTTTCTGGAAGCCTGCGGCTATATGGCAAGAGTTGCATTCATTATGGACCGGATCTTCCGCAAGTTCGGCCTGTCCGGCAAGTCCTTCATCCCGATGCTGATCGGCACAGGGTGCGGCGTGCCGGGGATCATGGCATCCAGGACGATTGAGAACGATCGGGATCGCAAGATGACCATTATGACGACCACGTTCATCCCATGCGGCGCCAAGCTGCCGATCATTGCCCTTATTGCGGGCGCGCTGTTCGGCGGAGCCTCCTGGGTTGCGCCTAGCGCATACTTTGTGGGCATCGCGGCAATCATCTGCTCGGGAATCATCCTGAAGAAGACCAGGATGTTTGCGGGAGAGCCGGCCCCCTTTGTCATGGAACTTCCGGCCTACCATATGCCAACCGTAGGAAACGTGCTAAGAAGCATGTGGGAACGGGGCTGGTCTTTCATTAAGAAGGCGGGAACGATCATCCTTTTATCCACCATCTTCATCTGGTTTGCCTCCAATTTTGGCATGGCAGACGGACGCTTTGGCATGGTGGAAGACCTAAGCGACGGTTTCCTTGCGGCGATCGGAAGAGGGATTGCATGGATCTTTGCGCCGCTTGGCTGGGGAGACTGGAAATCAGCGGTGGCAGCGATCACCGGGCTGGTGGCAAAAGAGAACGTGGTGGGAACCTTTGGCATCCTCTATGGATTCGCGGAAGTCGCGGAAGATGGGGCAGAAGTATGGGGAACCCTCGCGGCAAGCATGACGGCTGTGGCGGCCTATTCGTTCCTCGTATTCAACCTTCTGTGCGCGCCTTGCTTTGCGGCCATGGGCGCGATCAAGCGGGAGATGAACAATGCCAAGTGGTTCTGGTTCGCGATCGGATATCAGACGCTTCTGGCTTATGCGGTGTCCTTATGCGTATTCCAGTTCGGAAGCCTCCTTGCCGGCGGCGGTTTTACAGCTGGCACTGTGGCAGCGGTTCTTATACTGGCAGGGTTCCTGTATCTGCTTCTGCGGCCCTATAAGGAGAGCGCCACACTGAATGTAAATATATCAAGCGTGCGAGCCAAAAAGGCGAAGGCATAGTTAAGAGAAAGAAGGAAAAGACATGGCATTAGCGGCAATCAGCGGTATACTATCAACAACTGTCCTGGGAGGAATCATTCTTGCAATCGTAGTACTCATCCTGCGAAGCATGTGGAAGAAGAAAAAGGCAGGGGGGTCCTGCGGATGCGGCTGTGGCTGCAGCGGTTGCGTGCACAGCTGCCATACCAAGACGATTGATGATATAAAATAACCGGGAAATGGAATAAGATTTGCCGATTATAGGCAGAATAGAATAATGAATCAGTGGAAATCGGTGGTATTCTTACTGCCGATTTTCGCTGCTTAAAAGGAAAGGCGGGATGAATGATGGATCAGAACAAAGTGGCGAGAGTGCTGGAGTCAATGAAGGAGCAAGGGATACCCCAGATGATCGTGTCGGATCCGGTGGCGATCTTCTACCTGATAGGGAAATGGATTCACCCTGGGGAGCGCCTGCTGGCATTATACTTAAATGTTGACGGGAATCACAGGCTGGTGATCAACAGGCTGTTTCCGCAGGAAGAAGATCTCGGAGTGGAACTGGTCTGGTATGACGATGTAGAAGACGGCGTGGAGATTCTAAGCAGATTTGTGGAAAAGGACAAGGCCATCGGGATCGATAAGACCTGGCCCGCCAGATTCCTGCTGCGTCTGCAGGAATTGGGCGGAGGAAGCCGGTATGTCAACGGCTCGCCGATCGTTGACTATATCCGAGCGGTAAAGGATGAGAAAGAGCAGGAACGGATGCGGGAATCTTCCAGGCTTAACGACATTGCCATGGAGAGAATCATTCCATGGGTGGCAAAGGGGCTTACGGAGCGGGAACTGGACGCCAAGATGCGCCAGATCTATAAGGAACTGGGGTGCGAGGACGTGTCCTTTGACCCGATTACGGCTTACGGCAAAGGTGCGGCCGACCCCCACCATGTAACGGATGACTCGAAAGGCAAAAGGGGAGACTGCGTAATCCTGGATATTGGGGCATTTAAAGACAATTATGCCTCAGATATGACAAGAACGGTATTTATCGGGGAGGTTTCGAAGCGTGCCAAAGAAATCTACGATATCGTAGTAGAAGCAAACCGGCGCGGCATAGAGGCCGCAAGACCGGGGAACCGGATGTGCGATGTGGATCTGGCGGCCAGGAATTATATAGAAGAAAAAGGATATGGAAAATACTTTACCCACAGGACAGGCCATTCCATCGGCCTGGAAGATCATGAATTTCCAGATGTATCTTCCGTGAACCAGGATATCATCAAAGTGGGCCAGTGCTTCTCGGTGGAACCGGGCATCTATCTGCCGCAGGAGAATCTGGGGGTACGGATTGAGGATCTGGTACTGATTACGGAAGATGGCTGCGAAGTGCTGAATCATTTTACGAAGGAGCTGATCGTAGTTCCGGAAGAATCATCTTAATAGAATCCAGCCACTTTGCAGCCGAGAAGAACTAGCACGAACAGAATGCTGGGCTTGGCGATCCGGGCGCCGTTCTTCATGACCAGGCCTGCTCCGATATAGCCTCCCAGCATATTGCAGGCCGCGGCGGCAAGTCCCAGAGAGATGATCACCTGCCCATTGAGCAGGAAGATGATCAGGGAGGTAATATTCGTCGTGAGATTGATCACCTTTGCCTGCGCGTTGGCAGTCTTGATGCTTAGCCTGGCAAATACGGTAAACGCGATGATCAGGAAGGTGCCGGTACCGGGTCCGTAGAAGCCGTCGTAGCAGCCGATGATAAAGGCAGCTATGGCCGCGGTCAGATAGGTGCGCCTGTCAAGGGTAACTTCATTGGAACCTTTGTCATTGAAAAGCTTCTTATTTAATACCAGGAACGCGGACAAGGGAAGGACCACCACCAGCACATAGGCCATGACCTTTTCCGGCACCATCAAAGAGACATGGGAGCCGATGAAGGAGCCGATGATTGCCGCGATCACGGATGGGACGGCCAGCTTTACATTGATCAGATGATTACGGGCGAAGCGGTAGGTGGCAAGCGCGGTGCCAAATGGGGACGACATCTTATTGGTGGCAACAGCCGCATGGGGCGGCAATCCGGCGATTAGATAGGCGGGAAGGGAAATCAGCCCGCCGCCTCCTCCGATGGCGTCTACCATGCCGGCCAGGAAGACAAGGGGGCATACGATGATAAAGGTATGTATTGTTAGTTCCATAATAGGTTCCTCTCATGTAAAAGTATAGTTTCAGTAATTCCTCTAAAGATTATACGGAAGGAAGCGGGGAAAAGCAATGCCAAATTCTGCATTTTCTGTAACTTCACATTCAAAAATATGTGTGCTACAATAACATACATATGCAAGAATGTTTAAAGGAGGAAGTTAGGATGAACAGAGAACAGGCACATGAGATATTGATGAAATATATGAAGGGCGAGAACTACATTACCCATTCCTATGCGGTCGAGGCGATTATGAGAGGCCTCGCCAAAAGGCTTGCTCCGGATGATGTGGAGTATTGGGGAATCGTAGGGCTGCTGCACGACCTGGATGAGGAACAGTGCGACTGGCAGCATGACATGAGCGTCCACGGCCCCACATCCGTGGAGATACTTAAGAAAGAAGGAATTGACGACAAGATTCTCTTTGACGCCATCTGCGCCCACAATCCAAAGAGCGGCATGAAGGCGAAGACCACCCTTCAGTACGCGGTGCTGGCGGCAGACCCCATGAGCGGGTTCGTCAAAGCGGTGGCGCAGATCTATCCGGATAAGAAGATTGCCAGCGTGAAGCACAAGTCCGTGATGAAACGTTTTAATGAACTAAGATTCGCGGCGGGAGCAAATAGGGATTATATGGAAGCAATCGAGTTTACCGGCTTAAGCCTGGACGACTTGATTGACGTGGCGCTGGAAGAGATGGGCGCGATTGCGGATGTATTAGGATTATAATAAGAAGGTAGTTATGCGCAGAAAAATATTTGCAGTGGCAGCGCTCCTGTGGATGATCGTCATTTTCTCATTTTCAGCCAAGGTGGCGGAAGATTCGGAGGAGATGAGCAGGTCTGTGGGAATGCTGATTGGCAAGGCAGTCATAAAAGAATATAAGGAATGGCCGGGAAAAAGGCAGGCGGCGTTTGCGGCAAAGATTGACTATCCGGTCCGCAAGGCGGCCCATGCCTCGGAGTATGCCCTTCTCGGAATCCTGCTTACAGGCGCTATCATGGATATCAGGAAGCCATGGAAGCGCCAGCTGCTGGCCTGCTTTCTTATAGGGGCGGCTTATGCGGCCAGCGATGAATTCCATCAGCTGTTCGTGCCGGGGCGCAGCGGGCAGATCAGGGACGTGATGATAGACAGCGCGGGGGTTGCGGCAGGAATCATCCTGGCATGTCTGGCCATAAGGGCCTTCCAATGCAGAAAACCGCGGAAAATAGAAGAAAATTGCCAAGAAACCACTTGACAACCGTAGAGAATCGTAATACACTAATTTAGCGTGCATGAAGATGCATCGTATTTTTGTGCACCAATATTCATGGTAAAATGAATGAGCAACTTATTATAATCGTAGGAGGTGAAAGAGAATGCCAACATTTAACCAGTTAGTAAAAAAAGGACGTCAGACATCTGTAAAGAAGTCTACCGCTCCAGCGCTTCAGAAAGGGTACAACTCTTTAAGAAAGAGAAGTACGAACGAATCCGCTCCTCAGAAGAGAGGCGTATGTACAGCAGTTAAGACTGCAACACCGAAGAAGCCGAACTCAGCTCTTAGAAAGATCGCCAGAGTACGTCTGTCTAACGGTATCGAAGTAACAAGCTACATTCCAGGAGAGGGACACAACCTTCAGGAGCATAGCGTTGTTCTTATCCGTGGAGGAAGAGTAAAAGACCTTCCAGGTACAAGATATCATATCGTTAGAGGTACGCTTGACACAGCAGGTGTTGCCAAGAGAAGGCAGGCACGTTCTAAATACGGTGCTAAGAGACCAAAAGACGCTAAGAAATAAGTTCATTAGTTAAGAAGATGTAGTCACAAACAGAACTATGATTAAGTAAGTTGCAAGGATATAGATCAATGTCCTGTGCACTACACAGTATCATTAGAAAGACACATGTGAGTACCGATGAATTAATCAGTGTAACATTTACAATTACACAAACATGTTTAAGGAGGGAAGAACCGTGCCACGTAAAGGACATACTCAAAAAAGAGACGTATTAGCGGATCCGTTATACAATAACAAAGTGGTTACCAAGCTTGTCAACAACATCATGCTGGATGGCAAGAAGGGCGTAGCCCAGAAGATTGTATACGGAGCATTTGACAGGGTTGCAGCAAAATCCGACAAGCCGGCAATCGAAGTATTCGAAGAGGCTATGAACAACATCATGCCAGTACTTGAGGTAAAGGCAAGACGTATCGGTGGAGCAACCTACCAGGTACCAATCGAAGTTAGAGCAGACAGAAGACAGGCTTTAGCGCTTCGCTGGCTTACATCCTATTCTCGTAAAAGAGGAGAGAAGACGATGGAAGAAAGATTGGCCAATGAGATTCTTGATGCAGCCAACAACACAGGCGCATCCGTAAAGAAGAAAGAAGATATGCACAAGATGGCAGAGGCAAACAAGGCATTTGCCCACTACCGTTTCTAATTGCGTATAATATAGGAGGAAAAAATCTTGGCTGGAAGAGAATATCCATTAGAGAGAACAAGAAATATCGGTATTATGGCTCATATTGATGCCGGTAAGACTACATTGACAGAACGTATCTTATATTATACCGGTGTTAACTATAAGATTGGTGATACTCATGAGGGTACTGCTACCATGGACTGGATGGAGCAGGAACAGGAAAGAGGTATCACGATCACTTCTGCAGCTACGACATGCCACTGGACGCTGGAAGAGCAGACAAAGCCGAAAAAAGGCGCTCTTGAGCACCGTATCAATATTATTGATACCCCGGGACACGTTGACTTCACTGTAGAGGTTGAGCGTTCACTTCGTGTATTGGATGGCGCTGTAGGCGTATTCTGTGCTAAGGGCGGCGTTGAGCCGCAGTCAGAAAACGTATGGCGTCAGGCTGACACATACAATGTACCAAGAATGGCATTTATCAACAAGATGGACATTCTGGGTGCAGATTTCTACAACGCTGTAGAACAGATTAAGACAAGACTTGGAAAGAATGCGATCTGCCTTCAGCTGCCAATCGGCAAGGAAGATGATTTCAAGGGAATCATCGACCTGATGGAGATGAAAGCCTATATCTACAATGATGAGAAGGGCGAGGATATCTCCGTTGTAGATATTCCGGAAGACATGCAGGATGACGCAGAACTTTACCGTACAGAACTGGTAGAGAAGATCTGCGATCTTGATGATGATCTTATGATGGAATATCTGGAAGGAAACGAGCCATCTGTTGACGACTTGAAGAAAGCACTCAGAAAAGCAACTTGCGAGTGTACGGCAGTTCCGGTATGCTGCGGAACCGCATATAGAAATAAAGGCGTTCAGAAACTTCTGGATGCAGTCGTTGAATACATGCCTGCACCTACAGACATCCCTGCCATCACAGGTACGGATGAGGATGGCAATGAAGTAGAGAGACATTCTTCTGATGAAGAGCCATTCTCTGCTCTGGCATTCAAGATTATGACAGACCCATTCGTAGGAAAACTGGCATACTTCAGAGTTTATTCAGGATCTATCAATTCAGGATCTTACGTGCTGAATGCGACAAAAGGCAAGAAGGAACGTGTTGGACGTATCCTTCAGATGCATGCCAATAAGAGGGAAGAACTTGAGAAGGTATACGCTGGCGATATCGCCGCAGCGATCGGATTCAAGTTTACGACTACAGGAGATACCATCTGTGATGAGAGACATCCGGTTATCTTAGAGTCCATGGAATTCCCGGAGCCGGTTATCGAGCTGGCTATCGAGCCAAAGACAAAGGCATCCCAGGGAAAACTTGGAGAATCTCTTGCAAAACTTGCAGAAGAAGACCCGACATTCCGTGCTCATACGGATCATGAGACAGGACAGACGATCATCGCTGGTATGGGAGAACTTCACCTGGAGATCATCGTAGACAGACTTCTGCGTGAATTCAAGGTAGAGGCTAATGTCGGAGCTCCTCAGGTTGCATACAAAGAAGCATTCACCAAGCCGGTTGACGTGGACAGCAAGTACGCGAAACAGTCAGGCGGACGTGGACAGTACGGACACTGTAAAGTTAAGTTCGAGCCAATGGACGTTAACGGAGAAGAGACCTACAAGTTTGAATCTACTGTTGTCGGCGGAGCGATTCCGAAGGAATATATCCCGGCAGTAGGCGAAGGTATCGAAGAGGCTATGAAGTCCGGTATCCTGGGAGGATTCCCGGTAGTTGGAGTTAAGGCTAACGTATACGATGGTTCTTACCATGAAGTCGATTCCAGTGAAATGGCATTCCACATTGCCGGATCATTAGCGTTCAAGGATGCAATGAAGAAGTCCGCTCCAGTACTTCTTGAGCCTATCATGAAGGTTGAGGTAACGATGCCGGAAGAATATATGGGCGATGTTATCGGCGATATCAACTCTCGCCGTGGACGCGTGGAAGGTATGGATGACCTGGGCGGCGGAAAGATCGTACGTGCTTACGTGCCGCTGTCAGAGATGTTCGGATACTCTACAGACCTGCGTTCCAGAACACAGGGACGTGGAAATTACTCAATGTTCTTTGAGAAATATGAGCCAGTTCCGAAATCTGTACAGGAAAAAGTATTATCCGTTAAAAATGATTAATTAAATGGTAAAAAGGCTTGAAAAACAAATAGATTTGAAATATAATCAGAGATAGCCGAGCAAACGTAAAAAATTATAAATGCCGAAAAGGCGCTGTATTTAAGGAGGATATTCAAAATGGCAAAAGCTAAATTTGAAAGAAACAAACCACATTGTAATATTGGTACAATCGGTCACGTTGACCACGGCAAAACAACTTTAACAGCTGCTATCACAAAGACTCTTTCTGAAAGAGTTGCTGGTAACGCTGCTGTAGATTTCGAAAACATCGACAAGGCTCCAGAAGAGAGAGAGCGTGGTATCACAATCTCTACAGCTCACGTTGAGTATGAGACAGAGAAGCGTCACTATGCACACGTTGACTGCCCAGGACATGCTGACTACGTTAAGAACATGATCACTG